>CAACVD010000144.1_pt1 | contig 31178 bp, 43 predicted proteins | sample 2381771 | NCBI WGS metagenome assembly CAACVD01 (sample SAMEA5211965, study PRJEB30684) | marine metagenome | biome: Marine; feature: Epipelagic; material: Water | collected 2015-10-15 | depth 15 m
TCTTCTAGTGCACGAGCCATTTCAGCTTCTTTAAGAGTCATTGCAAATTCTGTTTGTCTATTTTTGCCCACCTCATCAAGCGTGGTCGTCAGAGCTTGTGCGACGTTCGTTGTAGTAGAACCGCTTTGACCAGCAGCAATACGAGCACCAAGTTTCATCAAATCAACACCCGATTGTTCGCGGGCTCGAGCAGGATCCGAGATCCCAGACATACGCTCGTACATCCCTGAGAACCCGGGTCTGGCAGTTAGTTGGTCATCAACCATTTCATAGCCAGCAGGTGTTATGCCTAACAGCGAAGCCAAGCCACCAGTATTAAATTTTTGAACAGGCTGACGCGGCATCATGTTTGGGGCCACGGACTGTACTTGATCCGCCAACTCATTAGACGAAGCTAAGATTCCGATAGCTTGCCTAGCAAGTCCGGGTTTACGAAACAGCTTGCGGTTCGCGCCTTTCATTATCCGCCTCCCCCTGCGTATGAAAATGGATTACCATAGCTACGACCAGCACCAAGGAGCGCGATTCCGGTTCCGAGTAATTGTGAGCCTTTGTCTGCCCCAGTTGACGGTGTCATCTGCGTTGTCATCGTAGTTGGAGTTGTTGGTTGACCAGCAAACACATCAGCACCAAACGAAAGTTTCTGAACAGGTGCATTTAGTCTAGCTAGTGCTGTAGCTCTGTTAGCATCCAAAAGAGACTGATTGTAATTCATTTGATCCGTGCCAAGTTGTTGCAACGTGGATACATCTTGAAGACCCATCGTTTGTGCTCGTTCGCCCATCTGTGCCGACATAACACCTGCTTGACCCATCTGCGTACCTGTTTGACCAAGTAAACTTGCAATGCCAAGCTGACGATCTTTCTCGTCCTGAAACGCTTTCATAGCCATATCAGAAGCCGTTGTGAAACCGTCATACTTCATTTTCCCGATCATTTCCATCCGGTCTTTCTCGTAATCACGAGCCGCCATTTGCTGCTGCAATGCAGCACGAGAACCACCGAAAGCTCCTTGCTGCGCGGCTTGAGCACGAAGTTGCTGTTCGCTCATCAACTGTTGTTCGCGTATTCTTTCAAGCGCAGGATCAAGAACCAAAGCTTCATACGGATTCATAAACTGGCTGATACCGGAAGGATCAAAACGTCCCCGGGCTTGCTTTGCCATATCTGCTTGCTGTTTAGCGTAGTCTGCCGCTAATGCAGTGTATTCATCTGCCTGATCTAAATATGGCTGATATGCGCCGATACCAGCTTGGGCTAACTCTTCTGCCTGTGTAAGAAGTTCGGGACGTTCAGCAATATAGTCACGCTCCTCGAGAACTTCGATTGGCGCATCCATATAAGCTTCGGTAGAGTCTAGTAACTTTCTTTGATAATCCTGCTGGTACTCAGGAAGTTCTACCGTTTGAATCGTTTTGGTAACGTCCATCTTTGCCATTATGCCATTCTCTCAAGCTTATTCATCATTTTGTACATTTTGGCAGCACCTTTTTTACGGCTACCGTCGCCCATGCCTCGAACAGCTTTTGCCGTCATTACAAACTCACCGTCAGAAAGCATGGCTGGGATACTGTCAGAGGTCCCAGTTCCGGGGCCCGAGATCGGACCACCTGCTGCTGCGAACATACGTCTTTGCTGCAATTGTTCCCGGGGTGTTCTTACTTGGACTCGCCCAAATCGTCCTGTTTCAGGATCGTAGCCTAGTCCGGTGAAGACTCCACCTTCTGCTTCATACGGCTCGTAGTCCACTAAGTTTCGACCATCGCCCTCTTCCTCGCCTGTCATCAAACCAGCGGCTATAAGACCTGTTCCGACGAGCTGTGTGCCTTTTCCGATGGGGTCTGCCACAAGACTTTCCGTAAATCCTTCTCCAACTCTCGAAAGGAAACCTGTCTCCGCTGCGCCCGAAGTAAGGGCCGCATTTGATCCGGCAACGGTAGTTGGGGGTCCGCTAGTAAGACCCAAGTTCTTCGCAATATTACTTGGTTTCAGGTAGCTGAACGCACCTTGAGCCGAACGCCCCGTAATCGGGATTATATTACCCTGTGCATCAGCATACTGAGTAAATTGCTTCGGCAAGAAACTAGGGGAATCAATAAACTGATCCGGCGACATACCTTCGTATCCAAATCCTTGGGTTGCTGAACCTTTTAAAGCGGTGTTTGCTGCATCTCCAGTAAACACCGGATCAACGGTAGTGCCTGTCGAAGCGGGTGCTCTAAATCCGGGAGTTGTACCCGCGCCAAATTGACCTTCCATAAAGCCTTTGCCTTTGGCGACATTACCCGCACCCTTCATCAAACCAACAGTCAGACCTGATAAAGCACCCATCTTCAGAGAGTCTTTGAAGCTTCTACCTTGTATAAGACCACCAAGACCAGAACCGAGAGCCGCTGTCCCCGCTGCACCTAAACTGCCAATGAATCCACCGATACCACCCGCAAGACCACCCATGCCAGCCAACGCTGTGCCGATACCCGGCAGCACGATTGGCAGAATGATTGGAGCAAGTTTTTTAAATGCTTTCTTGATTTTCTTGAAGACTTTGGAGAAGAAACCAAACTCTTGCATACCTGTCTGCGGGTTACGAGCGACGAGATCTCCACCCACCACAAACTCCTGTGGGTCTAATCCCTCTTGACGGATTACATCAAAAACCTGTTCCCGAATTTCTGGGTAATATTTCATAATCGGGGCAGGAACAATGACCTCGCCCTCTGCAACGTGGGCAATCTGATCGTCGTCAAACTGGCCCATATTAGCCAGCTTGTCCGCCATGTCCTGTCGGTTTCCTAGAGAAGCCACCCCGCCTTGAGGGGTAAGAGATTGCTGCTGCATCATGTCACTACCTTTAGAGTTGTACCGTCTCTATAAACAGTACCGACTTCAAGTCCTGTTGCGCTAGTTGGCAAAGCTGTTAATACGGCAGTGGACGCACGAAGCTGTCCCTCTGTGTTGACTTGGTCTATGAGAAGCGTCAACGCCCTCGCCAAGTCTGAAACATACGCTGCACTGTATTCCTCGGGAGCAGTGGACAAAATGGGCGGAACTAATTCTCTTTGTGGCATTATCTCTTCCCATCCGGTCTTACTTCAACTCTTGGTATACCTAGTCTCCATTGTGCACCTGTTCCAGTGTTTTCCACCTTAACAGAAAAAGCTCTTCCGCGAAGCCTTAAAAACAATTCAGAAGTGTATTTTTCAACGGTATCAGACGCTTCCTTGATTACAGTGCCGTCTATATTCTCCAAGTTAGATTGTCCCGGTTTGTCGTAACCCTCCAAAGTAAATTTTACAGTGGGTGTCGGGCTGCTTGATCCTTCGAAGGTAATATCAGGGATAATTCGACGAATTAACTGAAACTGTTCTCCTGTCTCTAAACTCAGGGGGCTGCTTTCAATATATGCAGCTAACGGCGTGGCAGGAGATGTTGAACCGTCGTCATTTCCTAATTCATGGTTGTATAAGAAACTGTCCGTGCCCGCAGCAATCGGAAAAGCTCGAACTTCAGCATCCAACCACGCTGTTCTACCTAGCACTCCGTAGTACCAAGCTTGTTCCTGATAGTTGAAGACGACATATTTATCAACTTCCAAAGAGTTTTTGGACGGGTAAAACCAAAATATTTCTGAGAACTGTGAGTTCAAACCCGCAGTAATTAGTTCTCGTTGATCGTTGTTTAAATCATCAAAAACGTAGTTTCGAACGGTGCAGGGTATCTGTTGTGTCCTACCGTCGTATGTATAGAACTGATTTTCGCCCATCCAAAACACTGTATCGTTCACAGCGACCACGGAATTGGGTCCGATGATACTGATGCCCGAAGCAATCTGAATCAAACCAAATGTATTCGGCGCACCAATAAACTGCATGGAGTGCAAGCTCACATCTGTCCAGACCAGAATCTCACGTTTGGTTTCTATAGCAGACACAAACTTAGAACCAGAGCCAATAATCAAGTCGCCCGCATCAGTTCCCGTCGTAGTAATGTTCCAATCAACAACACTTTCCGCTTTAGAAAAACGAATCAAGAGTGGGTCTTGTTCTGTCAGACCCTGTGCATTAGTAGCAAAAGCAATACAATGTCGGCTCCTGTCCGACACCATAATCTGTCTAGCCATCAACGGAACTTGGTCTGCTCCGCCTTCCCCTGTTAAAGGCCCTGCTCTACCTGCGGTGGTGTCTGTGCTTTTGTCCCAATAGAAAAGCTCACCGTCTCTTGGACAGGCAAGTAAATCTTCACCGAAATTATCTAGTGACCAGATCCGGGCTTCAGTTCCCGATGTCGTCGAGATAGCTGACGCATCACCCCACCCCGTGATTGCTGCTGCGCCACGAACAGCCGCACCGCTACTGTGCGGTACTGCGGTTGTGCCGTCTGCACCGCGAGTAATAGTTGTTAGAGTATTGCTAGTTTTACCTGTGTATGTGATAACTTCTTTGCCATCAACGACAATTGATCCGGCAGATGGAAAACCACTAGCATCTGTAAGAACCACACTGGTTCCAGAGCCACCTGTACCAGCAGAATCAGCTTGAAGTGCCCCGTTCAATGTTGTCGCCGGATCCGCAGCAGTCGTGCCGCCCCACAAACCAGCACCCCAACCAGTTCCCGACACAATTGTATCTAGACCTGTGTTGATTTGATACGCTGCTGACGGTGTGCCGCCACCTGTCGTGGTGGCATTTGCAGTGGTCGCTACAGTAATTGTATATGAACCACCATCAACAACAGTGAGTTGATGTTCTTTGTTCAAGTCACTTGCGGGTATCCCAGCGAAGGTGGTTGCGCCTGTAAATGTAACAAAATCATTTGTCACGGCCCCATGGCTGGCATCCGTTACAGTTATGGTTGTGCTTCCGCTGGTTGAAGCAAGAGCTCCTGAACTTAATGATTGAGTTCTGCGGATCGGGGTGATGTCAAAAAACTGTGTGCCTTCCTCGACGTACAGCTTGAGGTGAGTTCCGACAGCTAGGTAGTTTGATTGATCTAACGCAATCCAATTATGGAGTTTTCGTGCAATCCCCAGATAAGAAGACGAAGAAAACTTCTCCCAGCCACCAATCTTCTCCGGCACACCGAAACGAAAACGAATATAGTTGCCGTCATACCAGCCTCCCTCGTTCATGTAACGAGTGGTTTCTCGATTGATGCCGGGTCTGAACTGTAACTTTTGTAACGTCATTTAACCTACCCGTTTATCTTTTTTGTTATCCACAAAACCGCTGCATAAACTGCTAATCCATAGATTGTGGCTATACCAATATCCAAGAGATGTTCTCTCATGTGGTAAATAAACTCTATGCCCGCTTCAATGTCACTAGAACCACCACCTAGTGTGATGTTTTTTGTTCCGTTAAATTCTTCTATCGTCTGTTCCATAACATTAAAACTTTATAAGTGCTCTGAGTTTTGTTGATTGATAGAGCTTATCGCTGCTGCCAATCGTGGGGTACGATAAAGCAAGATTGCTAGAAGTATCTTGATTGTTAGTCAGATCAAAGTTGTGATTATGACTATGCGCTGCTCCGTTACCAACAGAACTAGTGTCACCTAAAGTGGCAGCCGTGCTGGTTCCAAGTATTGAGTATTTAAAATCCGTTGGGCCTTGCCCGCTTGCGCCTCCACCTTTTGTGGCTTGCTGGTTTGTAGTAATGTATGTTTGTGTACCTGATGCAGAGGACCCTACTACATCGGCAAACATCTTGTGTTCATGCGAGGGAAGCTCGTTGGTTGCTAGGGAGTGGCCTGACACGTTACCATTAAGAGCAACGTTTCCGGTAATACCCACATTACCGCCTAGTGTCACAAAATTATTAAGTGCTAAAGTCGCGTTACCCGCTGTGCCACCAACAGTATTAGTAGCTGACCCGTCTGATCCTGTTCCATCAAACAACAACTGACGACCATCTAAACTAGGCACATTAAATGTGCTAGATCCATTACCTACCCCATAAGATGTTCCTATAAGAGCAAACAAATCTGCGTAAGTTGTACGGCTCACAGCTTGTCCGCCGCAAACCAAAAAACCATTTGGTATTGAATTGTGGGACCACGGGATAACCAATCCTGTGGGGATAGCCGGAGCATTGGCAGACTTCAATGATTTGTAACTAGCCATTGTGCTCGTCCTCCCACTCAATCATTTCTTTTAGAATAGTGACAAATTTTTCGTAACTAGGATTTTCATCAGCGTTACCCGTAAAGTTTGAGCCGTCCAAAGCTATTTCCAAACCGACTTTGGTTGTGTCGTCATATACTATTGTGCGTAGATTTTTGCTGAATGTTTCAAAACAAGTGTCATAACGAGACATAAGATTTTTATCCATGTACGAGGGAAAAAGCTCTTCTGTCATCCAATAGGATTTTTCATCATTACCCAGCAATCTGCTTTGAGAATCGACGTACCACTTCATAGTTCTTTGGCCTTTATGATGTAGCGGCATACGCCATAAGGACTAATTGTGCTTCCAGTATTTGTTGCGTTCAAGTTTGTTTGATTAAAACTTACATTTCCTACAACGGCCTGTGTGGTGTGGTTATGAACTCCAGTGCCACTACCATGAGTAGCTACGGTTCCAGACACTTGAATAAAAGCAGCGTTAGTAGCTTGAGTGTTATTGTTTCCTGTTACATCGTTTAAGTTCTGAGAGTTTGCAGCACTTTCAATACCCGAAACAACTCCTCTTACAGTATTGTTAGGTCCATCCCTAGATATTTGAGTACTCAACTCAAAACCAAAAGCCTTACCTCGTTGAGGACCCGACGAAAGTGCCGAGCCACCATAAATACCACCTGTAATACCACTTTGACTCCAGTTGTGGGTGTGCGCGGGGATGGGAACATTCGCACTTGCGATTGGAGCAGTTAAGTTTGTGCCGCTAATATTAACACTAGCAGACGGAAAACTAACATTTGAGGTGACGTTGGTGGCTCCTGAAGACTCACCTATGTTGAACGCTCTGGTTGTTGTGCCGTCGTTAGATGTTCCCTCTCCGATTATGGCTCGCCCGAGAAGATTTGGCAGACTAAAAGTTGAGCCGTCGCTGGAACTACCAACACCATAGGTTGTCCCTATAACAGCAAACAGATCAGCAAATTCCCCAGTTCTAGTTCTGCTCGAACCATCGCAAAGTAAAAAACCATCTAAGACGGTTCCTTTTGACCAAGGTATAATTGTTCCGATGTCGTAAAATCCACCGCTGGCTTGCACCGCAGTAGATTTGTGAGAGAAGTAGTTTGCCATTTACTACACCTCCATCAAACGCCAGCCAAATGTCGTATCTACATATATCAAGCCAAACGCTGCGTTTGGGGTATTTACAACCAGATCTTCGTTGGCCCCCATTATTTTATGACCGTTTCGAGCAACTGTTATAGCGTTCGAGCTTGCAGACCCCAGATCAAGAATACGGACAGCCGCACCCAGCGCAGCAGTTGTCGGCAAAGTCATTGTTATTGCACTCCCGGCTGTATTCACGAAATACCCTCTGCCAGCAACCATCGTTGTGGCACTAGTAACAATTGCTTGCCACTCAAAACCAGTGACAGATGAGATAATCATGTCTACGACGTTGGCGTTGGTTCCACCTCCATCGCAATAAATAAATCTAAATTGCCCTGCCGGGACAGTGACTTTTGTTCCAGATCCACTTGTGCTGCCTTGGTTGATTACCACTTCATGAGAACAAGCGTTTTGGATGACATACGGTTTTATGGTGGTATCTGTTCCAATCGTGACCGTGACAGAACTAGACGCGGACAGCGAAGAAGTAAATTTAAGGATAAAGTGACCCGCACCAGAAGTTGATCCATCTGATACGGATAATGTTACGTCTCCGGTAAGAACTTTACTAAATACCCCGGCTATAGAGTCGTCTAAAATATCAAAGTTTGTATTGGTGGTATTACCCCAAACACCGGATTGTTCTCCTGTATCGATTTTTTCGATACCTAAATTGCTGTATGAAGAAGGCATTAGATTACGTCCGTCCAAGTGTTAGAGGAACCACTCACATCAGTCCATGTGTTCGAGGTTCCCGTGTTAATATCCGTATATGTTACGTCAACTCCTGTGTCTACATCCCCCCAAATAAGCACAGTTCCAACAGCACTTGTTGCTGAGACTCCTGTTACCGGGATCGGTATGGTTATCAGTCCAATTGCTCCAGATGCTGAAACACCCGTTGTCGTAACGCTTATAAATATGGCAGCTTGGGCTGTTCCCAGTGCTGTGGAACCCGTAACTCCTGTTAAATTAACGGTTACTCCGGTTCCTTCTGAAACAGTAACACTGTTAATTGCGGAAGACAATTGTGGAGACGTAACATTTACCGGAGCACTTGCTTGAACAGTCACCGTGCCGAGAGTGATTGCAATAGGTTCGCTAGTAACAGGATGTTCTGATTCTCCGGCAACGGCGACATTTCTGATATCGCCAGTTGCACTAACCCCTGTCACCCCAACAGTAACATTGGGGCTAATCCCTAGTCCTGAGTAAGTAGCTTCCGAATATGCACGATTACCATAAGCCATAGCCGTTTTTACCACACATTTTTAATTATGACCACGGTGAGCCCGCACACCATACCACCAATGATTTTCTTGTGCCTCGAATAATAGGCGTGACTTGATGTAATGTGGTAGATGGAAATACTACAATTGAGCCTTTTGGTAAAAAATCCTCAAAACTAATATGTTTGTCATGTTGAAATGCACTTGAAGGAACAGCAAATTGTAGTTCTCCTCCCTCATATTCCCATGGATGAGATAGCTGTATGGACATCGAAAGTTTTCGTTGTGTTCCTTGTTCTGAAAGTTTGTCCGTATCAATGTGATATCCATAGAAACTGTCTTTTTCATAGACAGTATATTGAGGACACCGCACCTCACTTATTTGAATATTCCACACATTTCCCGCTTCGATATATGTACGACACAACGCCTCGAACCAAAGTTTATTTATGCTCGGGTCTACAAACGAAACGTCGGTTACACGGACAGATGGCCTCACGTCGCCTTCTTCTATCGTGGCAGCTTCTAAGTCTTTCTGTTCGCAAAGCTTAACGATTTCATCGCAAATAGTTTCTGGAAGTTCCTCCCTCCAGATCCAACAAAGCGGATCAAAATTCATTTATCTTTCCTCTGAAAACAAAATATATCTAGGCTTATACAGTACAGGGGAGGATATAGAGAGTTCTGCTCGTATGTCGTCGATGTTCTTGTCCAGTAATTTTTCCCAATGAATCAAGTCCCAGTTGTTCACGGACGCACAACGGCTAGGTGTTTCTCGAAGTAATATTTTGCAAGCCAAAACAAAAAATTTCCACCGACCACCAAAAACACCGTCAAAAAAACGAGTCAAAAGTCCCGGGTATATAAAGCACCATTTCCAATACGGAGAAGATCCGCCACATGACAAAGCAGCAATCACATTAGCTTCGCTAAACAAGTCTCTATCAAATCCCATAACCAAATGCACCATGTCGTGAACATCTAAGTTACGGTGCAAAAACAAAGCGTATTCATCGGTGTACTTGTCTGTCGGCATGTTAGAAGACAGTGTTTTAAAGTAATCTTCTTTGCCCTCGTTTAAATCATAATAAAGTCTGCCCAAGCTGTTTTTGGGTAACGATTTAAGTTTCTTAGTGTTTGCTAACAGGACAGGCAATGAATGGTTTTTGTGCAAAGCAAAGTTAGAAAAATTTGCCGCTTTCAAGCGCATAAAATTTCGAACAGGATAATCTCCGTTCAAGTGTTCTAACAAAGCAAGCGCATGTTTTACCCGCCCTGCTTCATTCTTGCGTCGAGCAGAAATACGAAACTTAACAAACGAAACAACAGCTTTGAAAAGTTCTACTCTTGGTGTACGCGAACTATTTTTGTAAACTCTGGGCATGATATCACTGTGGGTTTTGTGCACTTATATCCTTTGAAACGTTCTAGAGTTTTGCTTTCATTTTGCACCACGGATCCGAACACAAAATAAGTTTTTGAACCTACGGGTTGTAAGGTAACGGTGCTTTCGGCTTGTGCGTCTATATAGGTTGAATGCCATTTATTTGTTTCTGGAGCTGTTCTTAAAACACACATATAAGAAGAGCCTTTATGTAAAGTTATCGAGGCATCTGTGTTCAACGTATACTCAGGTCTTATAGGGGCAAAATCAGTTACAGAGCCATTTACTTTAGCAAATTGTTTGATATATCCGTTTGCGCTGATGTTCATTTCAATGGTGTTTTCAGCTTCTGGAAACTGGCTATCTATGTAATGAGAGAAGTTTCTAGCATGTTCTAACGATATATTGTCTTCTTCTGTCCATGACCAATTCATCTCAATACTGCCTGATGTCAGTATGTGAGCTCCGTAAGATGTCATCATGTGTGGGTTAGTTGGGTGAGGAGTTCCCGCGTTGTGCGGCAGTAAGGGCAGTTCGTCTTTTTTACGAAACCACTGCATTTCTTTTGATGCAGAAGTTATGCCCGATATTAAAAACTCGTGTTCAATATTCTGGGATGTATCAAACTCAAAATTGTTTTCCCCTCCCCACCGTGAAGACATTACAGATCCTCTGCTGCTTGGGGGTTTTCTGCTATCTCTACAAACTCTTCATTGGCTGTAAAAGTGCCGCCGATTAAATCTGATCCTCCAGCCGGAGGAGTAGCATTGAGTTCAGCTTTTCTAACCAATATTGAATTAGAAATGCTTGCTTTTGATAGTTCTAGGTTGACGGAATTGTCTGCATTTATAATAGCCGGAGATACAACAACTTCTTCTTTTTCTCTGTATGTAAAAACAGAGGTATAAAAAACATTATCAAAATCCAAAACTCTGTATGTAGTCATTTCTTTTCCCACTGCGTATCACGATAATGACTAGGATTTCCTTGATGAATCCTAGTGTTTCGATTTCGTTTAAGCGTTTCTTCTGAGGTGTAAGCTCTAATTTCAGCTTTTTTACTAAAATCACGTTTGAACGGTATCGCTTGAACGATTGGTGTTCCTTGAGGAATTATATATGAGCCGTCTTCTTTTGTCACGAAAGACGGAAAATTGACACAAGCTAAATGCTTGTCGGTTTCTACAATCCCCGACATTGGCGTAAAAAACTCTTGCTCCCTGTTCAAAAGCGGTGTGAACAGCGTTGACCAACCCGGAGGCGTTTTCATGTGCCAATAGTTTATAAATTTAAGAGGTGGTTTTGGTAAGTCAGGATGTCCCTTAATCTGATCACTAGAATGAGGTTCAATGACTGCGAACTCTGCGTTTGTGCTCCATGACACTCCGCCACCATTGTCCTCTACAACAAGTTTAATCTCAGCAGCAGTCTTTAAAATCCAACCTGTAACCATTGCATCCAAAACAGGTGGACATCTTTTTATGGTTCTTTCTTTCCAAGGTATCCCGTCTTTTTCCTGTATATAGTATGAATCAATTTTTTTATACCAATCAGGTATGTGTGATCTTGAAGGAACTGGTTCTGGAATAATTCCATACATTTCCGGATCTGTCCGAAACAGAACTTCGGGTTTTCTGAAAAACACTTTCTATTGCCTCCCCCATGTGACAACTGCTTGCCCGTTCGAAGGAACGGTTACAGTTATCGCCTCCTGCGGTGTTGTTAACCTTAAATTTGTGTTTGTGGTAGACCCAGAGTTACCCGGTGATCCTGCTCCTCCAGAATTACCCGGATTACCTGACCCACCACTGTTTGCGTTTCCGGCATTACCTGCATTGCCATTAGCTCCAGCTCCACCCGGATTACCGCCAGTTGCCCCAGAACCATTATTGCCGTTGTTTCCAAAGTTTCCAAGACTTCCAGAATTACCGCTGTTGCCGCCGCTACCATTATTTCCACGACCACCTCGACCACCAGTGCCACCAGAAACACCGGTACCATTACCTCCAGCCCCTCCGTTGCCGAAACCTGATCTGTTTCCGTCAGGGCTACCGATGTTTCCATTAGCTCCATTTAGAGTAGCACCCGGAGGACCACCACCATTACCACCACCGCCACGGTTCCCTCCAGCTCCACCAGATCCACCGTTGCCGTTACTACCCGGATTACCCGCATTGCCCGGATTGCCAGCGTTGCCAGCGTTGCCACCGTTTCCTCTTGCGCCGTTATTTCCAGCATTTCCGGGATTACCATCATTCGCTGTACCCGCAGATCCACCAGATCCACCAGTGCCCGCAGATCCACCAGCCCCACCAGTGCCTCCGGCTCCGCTTACTAGATTACCAAATGTAGTGGCTGCGCCATCATTACCGGGAGTGCCCGCATTACCATCAGAACCCGCAGATCCTGAGTTGCCATTAGTCCCGGAGCCTCCTGCTCCCCCATTATTTGCACCAGTTCCATTATTGCCCGGATTACCGTTAGCACCAGCGTTACCCGGATTACCTGATCCCCCACTACCAGCACCGCTACCGTTGTTTCCGGAACCACCAGTATTGCCGTTATTGCCTACATTACCCGCGTTACCCGGAAAGCCTATATTGAAAGCACCGCTACCATTACCAGCACCGCCCGATCCTCCGTTGCCGCCTGATGGAGCCGCGTTTCCGGGACTTCCGGGATTTCCGGGGAAAGTTGTCTTTAAAAGAGCGTCTACGTGTCCGCCTCCGCCTCCGCCGCCTCCGCCGCCTCCTCGACCAACGTTACCTGAAGCACCTGTTCCGCCAGCATTTCCCGCATTTCCACGATTACCACGGTTCCCTCTCGCACCGTTATTGCCTGAGTTTCCGGGATTACCGCTGTTACCAGCATTACCACGAGCACCAGCATTACCAGCAGTACCGTCATTACCAGCAGTCCCATCACCTCCATCATTACCTGCCTGACCAGCATTACCCGGCGCACCAACACACTGAACATTTACGATATGGATACCCGGCGGCAAATCGAATGTGCCAGACGAGTTAAATGTCTCCGAAGATCCCGGATATAATGGGTCGTATCGTGTAACAGTCCCGACAGAAGGCATTAGCTTACCTTTTCAGCAAGCTCTACAAAGTTATCTGGCAATCCACTAGGAGAGGTTGCAAACATAGTTTTCGAATATCTTTCAGGAGTGCCGTCATCCTCGCCCTCCCACAAAAGCTTTTCGAAAGTTAAAACAGGGGCATCTCTGAAATCAGGTTCACTTTCAAACCACGTTGAAACGGCAGCTAAATCATCTGAAGGATCTATATAATCCAACGTCACAAAAGAAATGTTGTTCTGCGAAAGATGTAGTTTCATGGCGTTGGTGTCAGCGCAACCGACTTTCCCATGCAAATAAATTGTATCATACCTGACCATCTTAAACCTCGTAGAACGATAAACTTATATAAATATTCGTATCGCCTTTCACCAAAAGAGCTGTATATATTGTGTGTTTGTTTGCTGCGGTATTAACCGCTGGCTGAGAAGCTGAGTTGTTGTAAACTTCAGTAAAGCCACTCGGTGCGTCTAAAGCGAAAGTATGACTTCCTGATGAATCCTGTTCAACAATAACTGTTACAGCACGAACAGTTCCAGAAGCCATATCAGTGGTGTTAGGAAGCGTAAGTGTCGTGTTGCCTGTAAGTTTTAACTTGATGGTATTTACTGTGTTGGCGACTGTGATTGAACCAGTAGCAGAAGTGTTTTCAGTAAACGCTTCGTCAAAATCCTCTAGTACAAAACCGTTTAATTTACCGTCAGTGTCAGTGACTACATTTCGTTCAGCAGCATTGGAGCAGAAAACAGTTTTTGTTCCCGCCCCAAAGTTTACGGCGTTGCCGGAGTTCGAACTTTCTAAGATTGTAGCACGGGTAAGTGTCGTTCCAGACGCTGTGTATACACCAATACCGACTTCAAAATTTATGTCATCTGTAATGCAGTAATATGTAGTGCTTCCATCACCTACAACAGAAAATGCCTGAAACCCTGTTTCGGCTCCTCCGAGTGTTAGTGTACCTGTACCAGTTGTAGTAGTGGTTTCTTTTACACGATCTTTTAAAACAGGGATCGCCACATTGACCCCCTATGCGATTCGAATAATCGCGTTACTAGCATCCGCTGTCGGAAAAACGATTGTGAAATCACCGTTGGTAGATGTCTTGTCACCACCAAAAGATAAAACTGCAACGGCTGGATCGCCGGATGCACTATCGTTAAAAATCAACGCACCGCTTGCTGTAATCGTTGAAGACGAAAACGTCAAATCATTGAAATCACCAATAGCCGTTGTGCCTGATGCAACTGGAGTTACAGAAGTAAGAGCCGCGCCTTTTGCAGTATAGCCTGTACCAGAAACCTCACCGTCTGTCTGATAGCCAGTGGTAGCAGCACCCAAGGCTGGGCTTGGGGAACCTGCGTACAACGCTAGATTAAACGTGTTGCCACTACTTGCGGTAAAATTATGCACACCCTTGAGGATTTCAACCTTGAACGATGTACACATTGCTTGTGTAATACTCATTATAGTCTCCTGATAAACTCCGCTACTTCAGGATATCCTGCGTCACGGATAATATTATATACCGTTGTTCTGTCGCTGTTAACTACTTCTTTCATATAGAAAATTAACAACGGACGTATCTCTTCCTTAAAAGCCAATGCTTGATCTCGTATTTCAGGGGGTGCGTTGTCTGAAACAGCGATAATTCTTTGTAAGCATCTGTCTGCTACTTCTTCCACTGTCCAACCACGGTTTTGTGTTGTTCCAACACTTACAATCGGTTCTTTCGGTAAATTTAATCCTACTTCAAACATTATGTTTTCGGCCTCGTTACTAATCCTTCTCTATACGCATCGCCTGTTTGTTTGGCTTCGCCTAAATCTTTCAGTCGAGAAAGAGCTTGCATAAACTTTTGGTCATAGTTTTGGAGAATGTCCGCTTCCCCTTTCATAAAAGTATACGCTTCAATTAACGATCCATACAACATGGCGAATGGTGCGTTCGAACTCAACCAAGTCGTGCCAGAATCTGCCCCAGCGGTCAGGCTAGTGGGACGATAAAAATAGTGCAGTTCTACTTGATACGCCGCATCTGGAGTTGGGGCGACGATGAAGTCTGAGGAACTAAATGCAGCATAGTATCGAGGAGTGCCCGTAGTACTAGAGTTCGGTGTAAAATCCTCTAGATAGTTTACGTCCTTGTTATCTAAGAAAACCTTCGATCCAGAATTAGTTATCGACATAGAATACGACGCTAAGTAATCCCCCGGCATGGCGACAAAACGTTGTCCAATAGTCATGTTCGTAGTTACGTTTCTACGAAAAAACTCAAGCTGTACGGACTCGTGTATGCGCTGTTCGGCGTTCTTGATGAACAATGACAGGTTGTTTACAAAAGTTGTTTCAGAATTTTCTGTGTAATCCTGAATTGCTGTTTTAAGTTCTGCAAATGTAAAGCTCATGACGTTGTCACCGTTACTTTCCCAACCGCCCCGGTAGCCTCAAGATTTAAACCGCCCACTGGTTTGAAGCCAAAATATGTATCTACATGAGAATCTGGACGAGGGTTTCGTATCGCTTGTGGATCTGTCACATGTCGAGGCGGCGTTAGTTGCGGATGTTTTTCTTCGTATTCATCAGGACCAACAACCAAACCATTCCACTCTTTACGCATAGATCGCAGTCGGTATCGTCTACCAGATCTGTCTGATATACCATACGCTTTTGATCCTGACGCATATCCGGGCATTAATTAACTCTCAAATAACGTAAACTCGGAGTCAGAGTTACAGGGACACGATCCTGATCTTCGTCAGAAGCACGTTGGAACTCTTCCTCATAAATTGTCTTCAGCATCTGCACACGATCCGGTGCTTTTTTAATGGCTATGTAATACGCTAACCCAGCAGCCATGCACGGCAAAAACCGGAAAGGCGCATCAACATCATTGACAGAAGCGTCCGCATCCTGAATGCGATTCAAAAATGTAAAATCAATTCTATCTGTGCTGTTTTCCGGCACAGGCCAAACTTCAAACTGAGGTTGAATTTGTTTGTCAAAGTAGTAAGACGACGGCCTACCTTGTGTTGTCTTATCAGGAATAGCCATATACTCCGCCCTCGACAGGCGAGTCATTTGAATTGCAGTGTTGTCCCGAAATAGATTTACTTCTAGAACATCAATAACAGAAGCACTTTGAGTATAAACAGCCGTTCCTTGTGTAAGAGCTTGTGTGTCCACAGCTACAGTCCAGTGATTAATGCCTCTATTTGCCCAATCTGCAAAAAGAAGATTTAAAGAACGGCGGGCTGTTTTTGCGTCGTATCCCGTTCTAACGATCATACCGCACCGTTCGTATGCTTCTTCAATAAGCTCCGATACATCAAGAGTAAAATCTCTAGAACCTGAAGTAGCCATCAATCTTCCTCGTTATAAATGTTGTCAAATACTCGATTCACATCCAGTGTGTAGTCCAAATCACTTTTTGAATAATGTATGTGTGCAGACGGTTTGAAGTCGGGCGCACCTTGCCCTGTCTCGAACCATGCTGGATGAGTTACTCTAACACGATTATTTGGCAATGCCACTATATTTCCGGTCCACTCACCAGCGTCAAGTAGATGTAAAACATGACTTTGTTTGTGTTGTGCTGGATCATCTGCAATTTCGTTTTCTGTGTAATCAACAGTAAACAAGTATTTAGCGGGGTACATTTCGCCATCTATTTTTGCTAACCAAGGACATGGCGTAGCTCTATCTAAAACGTAAACGGCGTGATTATGTGAAGAACAATCCCATGGCTGTGCGTCATGTGTAGCCATAGGTTGAGGCCATTCCTCAAAGGGCTCGTCTGCAACAAGAGCTGTTATAGGCATTCTGGCCCACATCGCTCCCCCGTAGACGTTGTCCTCCTCAGAACCCTCGGGGTTTATGCCTGTAAATATAACCTGAAAACTAAGGGATCTGCATGGCATCGTGGTAACAGCCACCGCCATAGCGTGAAGAAACTCCCCATGATAGTTTTCATGGTTGTGCGTATATTCACGGCGCACCCAACACTTAAAGTGTGGGATGTTGCTTTGAAGATACGGCATTAGGCTTTAACGAGCTTGTAACCTTTTTTCTTGGCTGCTGCTCTAAGTTGAGCAACTGACATAGCAGGTTTCTTTACTGCTCCGCCTTTTTTCATGCCTTTGGATTTAACCATCCCGCCCTTACGGTATCCTTTGGACTTCATCATTCCGCCCTTTTTCATACCTTTGCTTTTCATACGTCTCATCATCGTTTCTTTCTCCTTCGTAACGACTGTACTCTTTTAGGTTTGCCCGCTGGTTGGCCCAGCCGTTTCTTTTGACTTACTCTGCTGCGCTTTTCAGCGGCAGTCATTTCTTTGGTAGTTTTGGGGGTTTTAGACGAAACCCTTTTCGAGGGGCGACAATATGGAGTACCCCGTTTTTCACCCTTGCCACGCCCACACTTCTTCCCGGTGCGAACATCTTTCCAATCCTCTTTGAACCATCTTTTGAGGGCAAGACCCTTCTTAGTTTTTCTGACACTAGGCATCTCAATAAATCTTTGTTGTACGATATTTATACTTTTGACCGTTGGAAAATTTCTTCTTGGTTACTAAGCCGCCTTTAGCTTTTTTCTGTGCCTTGTTGCCCCAGTTTTTTGCACCAACTTTTCGGCAGGAGGCAATGGCCCCTGAAGCATATGCGCTCGGGAAAACTTTGTATCTAGCTTTGACTTTGTGATAACAAGCATCCTTTTTAGACATGCTACACCTTCCTTACTCTACGCTTACGTTTTGCGTTTCGTCTCTTTTTCTGAGGCGGTTTTGTAATCTGTTTAGGAATACTCGACCTAGATATCGCCATCAGAACAATCTTTCTATAAACGGTACCAAAGCTGTCGCTATAATAATACCCACCAAGTACTTAAAGTTTGCTGAGATGTTAGCGTCCAGCTTATCCATCTTTTGTTTGCCGTCTTCTAGCCGACGTTGTATCTCTTCGTATCTAAGAGAACACTCTGCTTCGTGCTTTTCTATCCGAGCTATTGCTTCCTGAATTTTCATGTTAGCACTTCCACCTTTTTCTAGCTTGGCGCAATCTGCTATTAGGGTTCTTCGCGGCTTTGGGAAACTTCTTCATTTGACCAGCAGAACGAGCGCAGAAAGATTTTCTACGTTTCGCTGCCGCGCTACCCTTTTTTACTTTACCTGTTACAGCAGTCTTCAACTTACTACCGGGGTTCATACGACGATATGCCGCCACGCCTTTCTTCGTCATTCCCGCCCCACTTTTAGTGGGACGGAAATTACGCTTATTGCGTTTCGGCATTTTTGTCGCCGTCCTCGCCATAGCAGTTTCTAGACAGTAAAGAATACGACAGACGTAATATCGTCTACCGTATGCACATTGATATCTGTCTCGAACAAGATCCCCTGTGCAGGAACAGAAATGGTATCTGTTTCCCCTGTTTGAAGATCAACGTGTAGCTTTGTTTCACCAGAATCTGAGCCGTCTGTCAGCTTCAACTCAGGTGTCCCAGAACCAGCAGTAGTAACGAGAACTTGCATCAGGCGACAACGTCCAATGGACGCTGCGCCTGTTGCTGTAACGCGAGTGGTTTTTACATCAGAACCAGACATTACAGTCTCCTATCTTACGAATCAGCGAAAGGAGTAGCTACAGTTCCTGAACCAACTAAAACACCTTGAACCAGATACTCAGCCGTAGCGAGTGCAGTAGCCTCAACATACGATCCTGCATCGCCACCAGTGGTGCTGCCGTTCATCGAGATAACGTCATTAGAAGCAGCCGGAGCAAAAGCTTTTGTTGTGGTTCCTGCTACAGAAACTGAACCAACAAATTTATCTGTTCCGTCTGTTTTGATATCCAAATCAGTTGCATCCGTACCAACAAAGAATGTGTACTTTGCGCCGATAGTGGCATCAGTAATAGTCGGAAGAGTAACCGCACCGTCCGCGTCGTTGATTTCAACAATGCGTCCTACATGATCTGCATAGGTGAGAGTGGTTTCAATAGTAATGTTTACAACAGCGTTTGATCCGACTGCTGTGAATCCGCGTTCTGAACGAACCGGACCTGAAAAAGTAGTAGTACCCATATCAATCTCCTGTCTGGGTTATGTCGATCACCTCATGTGATCGTCAGGGATAGTTAATCTTAACTGAAGTTCTTATAAAAAGAAAGGGCGGGAATAGTCCCGCCCTCTCCAAAAGTGTATTCAACAAGTTACTTACGCACCCGGTGAACCAAACACAGAACGTGGGTCACTGAAGCCGAAGCTGTAACGCTCACGGGCTTTGTAACGCATGTTACCTGTGTCAAAATCTGGCTCCATGTTAGTGGACATTGCCAGACGCTCGAAGTGTTTCAAACCGTTCGGAGCATCGGTTTTGATAAAGAACGCATCCGTATCGGTCAGGTAGTCATTGACCACATAACCTTCAGGCAACAAGCCCATGCTACGGATAGCATTCGTATCGTTATCGGCAGTACCGACGCGGAGGTTAGAAACCATCAAACGTTCAGCAACAAACTGAAGCTGACGCGGGATAATTAGTTTCTGACCTTTAAGCGCGATGATAAGACCACGTTCGTCGGTGAACCCTGCAATGCTGATTAGAGCGTCTTCCAAGGAAGTTTCGTTCAAGTCAGCGGAAGTGCTTGGTTCGTTAGAAAACGTGCCGCCGTTGGTTAGAGGGTGGTCAGTTGCACACAACTCTTTGCCGTCGCCGCCTTTGAAAGACGAATTGAAAGCATTGTTAAGAATTGAAGCAGCTTTGACCTGCTTAGTGTGAGCCATAGCGCGGGCCAGCGCACGAGTGTAGCGCGAAGAAAGACGATCATAGAGATTGTCTTCTACAGCTTCTTCCGTGATGGAGAAGCCAAGAGCTACTGTTTCGTGGTTATAGCGCGAAGTATATGCCTCTTGAGCGTCGTCAAATGAGATGCTGCCACCTTCAGATTTGGTGGGAGCAGCTCCGAAGCCGGAGAGCATCACTTCTTCTTCGAACGCACGATCCGATGTCTCGGTGTCGAAGATTTCCGCGTGTTGGTTTTCGTAGCGGGAGTATTCCATTCCGAACAGAGCGTTCAGACCGGGCTCCAGCTCTTTTGCTAATTGAGAGCGAGAAATAGCCATATCTAACTAACTCCTTATACGCCAGTAGTAGACGGAGTACCCGCAGAAATCCCGCCGTTTGCGGAATTAAAGCTGTTATTCAGTCTAACAATTAATGGAATACCCGCTGCACTGAAGTCTGAATTTTCTACATCATCCAAAATGCCCATAATCCGAAGATGAAGAGCAGCAGTGGTTGCGATAGTAGAAACTCCAAGCTTCCCTGAAGACAGGCCAGTGGAAGTTGAACCAGCATCACCGTTTGCAAAGTTCGCGTTTGCGAAAATAGCAGCACGGGCCGTTGATTCATTTGTCAAACTTGCATCTGAAGCGATGATATAAGTTTGCATTGGGTTGTCATAGACAAATGCTTTGACAGGTTGAGAGGTATCTGCTCCAGAACCGGGGTAAAAGTTTGAAAAAACCGTTTCGCCAGTTGTGGAAGAGACATACTCACAGCCACCAAAAACTCCAAGAAGACCTACAGAGCCGCCAGCCGCTGCACCGACAATATCAATAAAGCCAGTGGACAACGGAATAACTGGAGAGCCCTGAAAGATCGCGTTCGAGTTGTTGGAAGCAATACGATATTCAGTCATACCTGTGCTATTGGGAGCAGTGCCCACAATACCTATAGGTTTTAGACCGAATGCTACATTGGTATTAGCCATTGTATTTACTCCAATCTAGGGAGCTACTCTTTTTCGCCCCCGAAGGTTACACGAGATTGCCTATCAGCAGTGATAGGCATTGAAGGATGTTGTTCCTTCATCAGGTTTTCATCGACAGCTTTCATCTGATGGCGGGTCTGGTCCCGAAAATACTCAGTTCGTTCATCAACCGTCTCGAGAGGCATACGACAGAGAAGTAATCCACCGTTGCCAATCACACCTTGGTATTTGCCATCCTCAATGACAGGAGCCTCAAAGTCAGGATACTCATCAGCCCGGACAGGTTCCCAACCCTCACGCAATCTTGCGTGTAGATTGGTTTTATCGTCCTCGCCTCTAACGGCGGTCCGAACCCAGCGGTGTACAAAACCTTCAGGTGCGGGTGGAGCTTCAAGCATACTGGGCGGGGCCCAAGGTTTCCGTCGCGCAGTTTTTTCGCGTGTTTGCGTCTCACGAGGGGTACGTTTTTTAGACTCAGTCATATCTTACTCCTTCACATACTTTGCGTATTCTTCAAGCGGAACGCCAAGTTTCTTAGCGATAGCTACCTGTGAATCGGTAAGCTTGACTGTTCTGCGCCCCTTTTTTGTCGAACGGGAAGAAGATGAATCAGCAGAGGCGACTCTGGCTCTTGGCTTCTCTTTCGGTGCATCAAACTTGTTAGGGAAATCTGCACGAATCCGTTTGTTCAATTCACTATAGTAGTCATCCGAAGTTGGGTCAAACCCTTCTTCCTCGACAAGCCGTCTGTGGATGCCAAATGCTGCATACGTCATTGACTCGTCTTCACCGAACCAACTATTTTGATCCGCCCAATCTTGAGCTTTTGGATCCGGTTGGCGCGGTGCTTGTTGCGGAGTTGCTTGTTGTGTTTGGACAGGCTGTTCGTTTGTTTCGGCGTTGTTACGTTCTACTTCAACTTTCGCCTCTTCATAGCGAGCCTGTTCAAGAGCCAGTTTACTTATACGCTGCTGTGCATCAAACAAAGCATCTGGATCACCCTCGTCGTGAGCCTGTTTGTAAGCAGCTTTTGCCGCTTCCATCTCACGTTCTACACGAGTACCGAACTCTCCTACATAATCGCCTTCGCGTTCTTTCAGCTTGGCTTCTAGTTCAGAGTTTCGTTTCTGTACGTTCTCAGCATATTCAACTGCCGCTTGCCGCTGACGCTCTTCTTCACGGTATTTTGCCGTAAGTTTGCGGATACGCCGTTGAACACCATCGGAATAACTTTCTAATTCATCGCCATCAGAATCTTCTGTTTCGGATTCTGTCTTCTCCGGTTCTGGTTCGTCTGGTTCCTGTAACGCAACACGCGGTTCTTCTTTTTCTTGTTCCTGCTGTTCAGGCTCTTTGTCCTGAACCTGCTCCTCGTCTTCTACTTCAATAATGGTTTCTTCTGTTTCACTTTGCATGGCTATCTCCCATGGTTAAAAAATAATGTCTTCTGGATCGACAATCGTAGCAATGACTTCATCGTCATTGATTATCCTTACCTCGCCACCTTCCAACTTAAATCTGGATCCGGCGTATCTGCCGATACATACCCAATCCCCTTCTTTACACCACGGCTCACAATCCTCCCCAAATTTGTCAGGATCTTTGTACGCCAAGGGTCCAACCTTAACAACGAAAGCAACAACCGTCGCAACCGATTCACGATCACGAGTTTCGTCAGGCATATACACGCCACCAACCGTTTTTTCGCGGCCTTTGTACGGCATAACCAGAACACGCCAACCAGTAGGTTGGGGAACTCTTTCTTTTGCGGGTTTAATTTCGGCTTGTTTTTTTGCTTTTTGTTGAGCGACTACATAGTCAGGTACTAACAGTTTCTTCTGCATCTTCGTCATAACCTTTGAGCAAGGACTGTAACTCCTCAATAGCAAACGAAAGTCCTTGTATTTCGCCTACAATTGCGCGGTATTGCTCCAAATCCTTAACATTACCGCTAGTAATCGCAATCGACAGATCGTTAGTCCGTTTATCGAGATTACGTTTGTATCTTGTCATCAGTTCAAGTGATATCACTTATAGAATGCCTACAAATTTTGTGCCGCGTGGTTTTCCGTCAACAACATCCACGTTACCTGCACCCTGTATTTCGCCACGGTGAGGACAGCTTGCCGCCATGCCACCTTCTTTGAATCCCATACGCTCGACAACCTCTGGACGTTCTTTGGCGAGCTTCTGCAAACCTTTATTAGGCAAATCTTTAATGGGTGTTTTGAGCATATCAATCTCCTTAAAACTTACTGCATACTAATGATATTCGTGCAAAATAGTCAACAAATCCCCGCACAGATATACATCCACTCAAACGTTGATTCATGCAAATCGTAAAAAATTACTGAAACCCCTATAAGAAAAAGCCCAAGCGCGGCTCCTATCAAACGCGGCAGCAGCATTTTATCTACCTCGAGCTTTATCTATGGCTCGTGAGCCAAACCAGAAACTGATGATCGCAGCAAATATTGCTTTCGTGTCTTCGTCCCACAGGACGCTCAACGATTCTGCCACACTCATTCCGGTGTTTAGTGCTTCACGCAACAACGTAATCTCTATTGCCAAGAACAAACCAAAGAAACAATAGGTAATCACCGGGCGAACAGATTTTTGTAGTGCCGATATAAAACCTGTGCCTTGGTTGATACTGATATCGTGGTGAATTAGACGTTCATGTTCTTTGTCAGACGCTTGTGCTTCAAAAGCTTTTAGCTCGAAATCGTAACCGTCTTTGCGAAGTTCTGCTGCGAACTTCATTTTTTCAAGTTCGAACTTTTGATCGCCTTTTTGTTTGAAATGATCAGCGATTGCAGGGGCGGTGCTGCTGGCAAAACCAATTAGAGAACCAATTACACTAAGCATCATTTCCTACTCATGTAAGCCGTAACACCCATGTACGCACCAACAACCCCAGCTTGAGCGATGTAGAAAAGACCAAGGAGGTCAGCGAGAGCATCAACACGAGTGGTAGGAACCACAGGTAAAAACAACACTGTCGTAAATACCAACATACTTCCCATAGCAACCCACGCCATGTACTGCTGTGCATTAGCCTTTTCCTCGCGTAGTTCAAGCTCGATCATCTCCTTTTCACGAGCAATCTCGTCATCGGTAACAGTGCCGTCACCGTCCAGATCAAACGCCTCGTATCTACTGCCAGCCTGTAGTTTCTTGTTGTGCTCTCGTTCAGCCATCAATAACTCGTAACTCTGCTGGTTTGTTATCGGTCATTGTCTGTATTCTTTGTTTAATTTCTTCCATAGAAATACCTTTATTATGCCACTCGTGCATTTTCTTTTTAATTCTATGGTATTTACCCCAGCGACCAGCCCAGATAGATGTCATGCTTTTCTCCCGCGTTTGGTAGAACGCACAACTTTCTTAATTGTTTTCGCCTGACGAGCATGTGTCTTGGATGCCTTGTTCAAGTCTTTAATAACCTTGTTCAAGGTGCGTTTGGTTTTTGCGTTCTTCATTTTTTGCCCATCTCTCTCATGACAGCAATGTCCTCTTGAGTTTCGATACGCTCTCTATTCACCGCTGCGCGGTCTTCCGCAATGTCTTTTGTAGCCTGTAAACGTTCTTGTGCCTGTTGTGCCTGTTGCGCGATTTTTGTCTGATCGAGCATAGCGTCAACTTGATCTTTCTGTGATTTACGTTGTTGATCTGCGGCAGCAATCTGTACTTCCGCTTGGCGGATGCCAACCAACGGATCTTGTGGGTCTTGCGGCATCAACGACGGAGTAAGATCCACAGTTATTTCAGCAACTTTTGAAGAAATCATTGCTTGTATTTGTTCTTCGCCCATTTGTGGCGGTTGTATCATTTCAGGCGGCATACCAGCAGCTACTTGTTGTTGTACAAATTCCTGCATTTGCTGTTGCAACATCATTTGTACTTCTTCTGCGGCTTTTAATGAAATGCGCTCTTGGATATTGCCTAGTGTAAACGAAAACACCATTGGGTTGTTTTTGATTAAAGGCATTGCCATGAACTGTGTGTGCGCTGCGATGTGAGCATCGTGGTTTTGACCCGGGAACGCTTTGATTGGTTCGCCTTTTAGAAGTGCTGCGTGTTCTGCCGCAGGATCCATGGGTTGCGCCTGTGGTTCGGGTTTCAGTATCGCGTCGATGTTCTTGACTTCTAGAGCCTCGTACATCCGGCGATATGCCTCCCGAAGGTTGTGGACTTCAGGATTGCTCTGTGCAAGCTGAAGCTGCGTCTGGGCCAAGGACATGCGCTGTGCCATGGAAAAAATATTTGGATCGCTGATTGGGAGTACATCAATCCGGCTATCAAAATCCTGCGGCAGAATCTCGGCGGGTACACTTTGTGCATATGGGTATGCGTCTATTGTGTCTGATATAATTTCAGCAAGTAAACGGAACTCTTTCTTCTGAGCGTAGTGCATCCGTTTGTGGATTGCACTCATCACCCGTGAGCCACGTTCCAACAACGCAACGGTCGTGCCTACAGGCATTTGTTGATTTACGTCTTGTATATTGGCATCAGCAATCGCAGCATAGCGACGACCTGCTTCTACTAATACGCCAAGAAGTTGTGCCAACGTGTTCGACGGTTCTTTGTATGGAAGCGGTAAGAATGCACCGCGTACGTCTCCACCGGGTGCATCGATGTCACGAAACTCGCCGGGTTGTATAGGTTCATCATCGTTTTTGATTCTAGTGCCACGAGATTTAAACCCAGCAGGTAGGTTCGACAGAGTACCCGCATCGATCAACTGACGCAGTATAGATGTCGCCGCACGAGACAGACCGCCAATCATGTGGACTAAACCGAAACCGTAGAAACCAAGACCCGGCAAGAACTTGTAATGCACAAAATACTGCATGGCCTTACGCAGCGGGTCTTCTTCATCCCAGTTACGGACGATGGATAAGACTTCGCCGCTGTTTTTGTCTATCGAAATAATGTACGGCAGCTTCAGTCCTGTTTGTTCGCCTTGAATATCTGTGTCTTCAAAACCTTCGAGATCAAGATAAGTATGGCACTCATAAATCGTATACATGTCATCATCGCCAGTGGGACGAATGCCTTGTATCTCGTTTATCTTTTCTTTTACTTCGCCATCCTCACCGTCGTAATTACGCGATATATCAACGTCACGATAAACTGTAGCCATCTGCATTTTGATAATGTCATTTTCTGACATCTCTGTAACGTGAGTTACACGTTCAGCGGTCTGAAGGTCAGAAGCAGAATAGTTTACAACTAAGTCTTCCGCCGGAATAAACTTTGATATGGCTCGTTGACGAGACGGATCGAAATAAACTTTTTTAAATGTCGAACCAGACAGCGGCAGATAGAAAAGCATTTGATCCATGTCAGGATCGTATTCTTCCATTATCTCTGTCACATAATAGTTCATGAAGTTTTTGACACGATTAGCTTGTGCCAAAGTTTCAGGAGACTCCATGCCAACAACAGCAGTCCGAATCGGGCCACCCGCAGGTAGCATTTCTTTGTATGCCTGTGCTTGGAATTGTGTAACGGACTCGGAGATCAACGGATGTGTTACACCGCTTGCGCCAGCAAACGGCTCGTCACGCTCTTCGTAGTTGATACCTAACAGGTTCAGCCCCTTGGCAAGCGCATCTTCCCACTCACCTCGAGAGTCTATGTCTTCTTCGATTTTTGACAGAATATCAGAGGATATTTCGCCAAGAACAGAGTCGCTCAATATCTCAGCTAGGTTCGCCGTGTGGCTGTACTCTTCTGCGAGGACTTCTTCCCCTTCTTGAGTTGGATCAATAAGTTCGGCACTACCGTCCTCATTCATCTGAACAACCATCTCTTGCAGTGTTTCGTCTACAATACCCGGAGCCTGACCTTCTATTTCAACGAGAATGTCTTCTTCTGACGGAACAGCAGGTCCACCCGCACCCATAGCTGGGTCAACCATACCGCCTATATTTCTATCACCTGTTTGGGACATATTTCCTTATAACACCACACTAGCCATTGCGCCAATCCCTTTATGGAGGTTGACTTCTCCACCTTTTGCGTAGCGGACATAGGTTTCGCCATCAAGATTGTTCTTTTTGTAGATACGCATCGCGTCTTCACGCAAAATTTCTGCAAGTTCTGAGGGATCAAATTGCGCTATATAATCTGCGACAGAAGAAAAATTTGCATCAAGAGCTCGTTGTGTGTACTTCTCTAATGCCTCGTTGTTTGCTTGAGCAAACGCCACGGCAAACTTGCGTCTAACGTCGTCCTTAATCTCTAGAACAACATCCTTGTTTCTATCGTTCTCAGATAAATTGCCGTTTTCTCTTGTTGCGGTGTTTTTTAAATCTTTTCTTACTTCAACAAAATCTGGGTTGTCTTCAATAAATTGTTTAATTGCATCATCTCGACCAGAATCTTGATACGCAAAACCTCCGGGATCACTTAGGGTTTTACCTCGTGTCTGCATTGTTTTGTTGGCACTAGGTATTGTAATAAATTTCGGTACACCAAATGAAGGGTTGTCTGGACTCATTAACTCATCTGCTGACAGTTTTACTGATTGAGGAGTCATGTGCTGCATCAAATACCCCTCAAACTGATTTGCCAAATCACCCTGAACTACTTGCCTAATAGAGTCTTTCACAGATTCATACGGCAAGTCGTATACAGCGTTGTAACTTCTATCAAGCTGATTCACCAATTCTTCTGAAAACTCAGGGTCTTCTGCCTCTGTCCTTTTTATAAGTTCGTTTTCCGAGTTTAGAAGTTTACTTTGTTCTGCTTGTATTTCTGCAAGCGTTCGTTGTTCGTTAGGTAATTTTCCTCTAGCCTGAAAAGCTTCAGAAAGCTTATCAGAATCTGTACCCAACAACTGACGAAGTCTAAACTGTAATCTCTCGAATAGCTCACGTTGTTGTTCGAGTTCTTTCGGGTCCGCAACTGCGAAGGCTCGGTTTTTGTCGGACGAGCTGCCTAATACCGTTCGCCCATTACGATACGTTCTTACCTCAAAATCTGACGCAGGAATATCTAAAGTTCTTTGTGCTACCTGTGCTACTCCACGCAATGTGCTAAAATCTGCGTCTAAAAAAAGCGACAAGGTGTGGTCCTTGCCTCTTTCTAAATCGTAGAGTAGATCGAAGGATGGCATCCCCCCACCATCTGCTCGGTCTAAACCAGCAACCTCTGTGCCTCTATCAAGACCCTTTTCTAAAAAAGCAAGAAACTGACTTGCTTTTGATAGTTTAAGACTGCTACCAACATTACTGCTACCATTTTCTAAACCCCTTATTTCTTCTGAAAGCTGACGTAGATCTCGGAGGTTTTCTTTATTGGTTTTAGCAAAATTTCTATCCACTTTAGACATGCTGGAAGCATAAGACGAAAAGTCTCTAGCTTTTTCGTTCAGCATCGTTGCTCGTTTATCCATGTGGGTTTTCTTAATATTGTCTAGATTTCTGCGACTGCTCTGAAAATTTTGTATTTCTTCAACAACAGGACCATATTTATCCGCTGTTTCAACAAACTGTCGATCAACAATATTTTTCTTATAAAATCCTGTACTACCTTCTAGAGTTTCAAGCTCGCTTGCAGCATTTGCATATTCCATTCCCGCTTCCGTCAAAGCATCGGTAAACCCGTTTTCAAAAGCCGCGTTCTTAAAACGATTTGTTTTTGTTGATTCGGTGTCACCTATAATTCTGGACATGGATTCTATTACATCTCTAGAAACCGGATCGTTCGGATTCTGCTCGTATCTCTCCGCATACTTTGCGAGCCGTTCTCCAAATGTTGTGTACCCACCAAAATTTCCCTTGTCTCGTAAAGCTGCAAAAGACCCATTAATATTAGATTCAAAAGCCTCTTGACCTTCTTTGCTCTGTAAATACTTGGCTATAAATTCTGGGTTGGACGGATCATATTCCGGCTTCTTAAAGAAAGTATGGAAGTTTTTCTCCCAAAACTTACGAGCCTGTATTTGGTTGGAGTAAGGATTGGTAGAAACACCCTGTCCCGGTTTACCCAGATCGTCGATAAAAGTATCCATCGCCAACATATCGGCAATTTTTTGCCCATCAGCTTGACCCTCAGTTTCGTAATACCTAAAGATAGTAGAAAAATCTTTTACAAAAGGATCATCACTATTAATAGCGGTCTTAATATTCCCCCCGCCAAATCGTTCAAGAGCCGCGTTTCCAATTTCTGTAGCTTTGTTTTGGTTATCAACCAGTTTTGTTTTTAATCGAGATTTCTCTTTCAGCACTCTTTGTGGATTTGCTTCTGCTTTAAGTTTGCTCTGTTTGCTCATCCCATCGATTTGGAACTCATCAAAGCCTACAGTTAAGTGACCGTTATCAGAAGCAACGGAAGAGTTTTGCATTGTATAAAGACCACCGCGACTGTGGGCTATAATTTCAGTCTGTCTTGGATCAACACCATCAAACGCCATCGTTTCGAGTTCACCCGTCATATCGGTATAGTGACCATGACTTGTTGGAGCTCGCGTTTGTTCACCGAACTTTGTTTTTGTTTTTATATTTTTGTTATGAACGTGCAAATTAGCAAATCGATGAAGAGGCAGAACGAGGCCCGACCCTTGATCAGCACCAAAAGACGGTGCAAAGGTTGGTGTTAAAGTAAAATCGCCACTATAGCCGTCCCCGGAGTCCGCCGCAAAGTCTTCGGCATCTGTATATTTTAATTCCTGTAGATTCGCAAATTTTGGTTGTGTGTGACGAACTACAGTTCGTTTCGGACCAAATTCAGTCAGACGTTTGACAAATTGGTCATAGGTAATTGTCGCGCCCTTGCCGTCTGCACCAATAAAGTTCGGGTCATCTAAACCACCCATCTCTTTAATTAGTGACCGAATGCCAGTACGATCTTCATTCGAAGCTGATAGCTCCAATCTGTTGAGCAAAGCATCACCAGAAATATTCTGACCGGGCTTCTTCATCTTTACGACAGCACGAGTTGCTGCATTGTTGTATCGAGTTAGATTCGGACTTTTTTGGTAGTCAGAATTTGCGTTTACATCTCCACCGTCAAAACCGTAAGAAAAAGAGGTTTCATCCAAGTCACCACTCATATCTCGTGATTCTGAACGTGTTACGGAGCCAATTTGATGATCCGTACCCTCTGATGCAGCCGCAGCAATTTGTCGTGGAGTTTTCTCCTGTGGTTTTTCTTTCTTCTTCTTGTCTTTCTTTGGATAAAGCTCATTCTTCTCTGCTATCAGTTTTTGCTGTAACGCTTTGTCGTTCCGGGCAGCACCAATAGCGGCGTTATATTGCGCCTCCGACATCGTCGGTGTCGGTTTTACCGTCTTCGGTTCGTAAATTAGATATTTGTTAATATCTGGTAGGGAATCATACGGCGTGTCATCCGTTGGTTCAAAACGGGTTTTGAAGCCAAGAGATTTGTAGAAGGACACTAGTGCTTCGTCATCCATGCCCCCTGTAATGTCATCTAATTGTTGTGGGAAGAGCGTTAAGTTTTTGCCTTGTTCTTCAGCTTGCTCAATCAAATCCTGCATTATGCCTTTGCCGTAACCCTTACGGAACTCAGTTGCAGTCAACTCGTTTATCAAAAGCGTGTTATCATCACCAAACGGATCAGCATCAAGCTTCACCGATGAGTCACCAAGTCTTTCGTATTTATACGCATCGTCTACAAGTCTTGCGCCTTTCAGTCCCCGCGCAAAAAGACCGACAAGCGGTATAGCTCCAAGAGACGTGAGCCCCGCACCGAGATAATCGCCTTCTTTAGCCTGTTCCAGAGCAGAAGGTAAAAACTCGCCCTTGTTAAATGGATCAGGGTAATAACCAAACGCTTCAGTAATACCACCCGCATCTGTAAATAAACCAGCAAGTTTCGTGGTGCGTTCAGGATCTTCCGCTAGAAAGCGAGCAAAGTTACCCACTCCTTGAGCCAAGGCTCCGGGTGCTTCCGAAAGATCTTCTCTGAATTGTTGGATACCTTGCGCCCGCATCTGCTCCAGTTCTTCTGGAGACATCGCCGCAATCCGTCGTCTGGATTCTAAACGTCTACGGGCTGCTGTCATCAAAGTATCTCGTTATATTTAAGAGTAATCAAAACAATTATGGTTATTACCGCTACGCCAAAAACTATGCCCGCAATCAACTGTATAGTTTGAAACAGTTCTTTTTGTTTCCTCAGTTTTTCTTGTCTGGCCCGTTTTACTGCTTCTTTTTCATCAGCAATACGCTTTGCACGTTCCTTGATGATAGTCTGCCATGTGCCATATCCAAAGCGATTATTTACTAAGATCGCCATTTCGTCGAGTTGTTCCTGCGCCAATTTTGCGTCGATAACATCGTTCGCCGCGCTCTTATATTGCCCAATCGTGTTACCCTCAGAAAAACGTTTCTGATTAATTTGCTTTTGGCCCGCAAAAAGTCCATCAATTGCCCCCGCTATCTGGCCTATGTC
>CAACVD010000145.1_pt1 | contig 31130 bp, 45 predicted proteins | sample 2381771 | NCBI WGS metagenome assembly CAACVD01 (sample SAMEA5211965, study PRJEB30684) | marine metagenome | biome: Marine; feature: Epipelagic; material: Water | collected 2015-10-15 | depth 15 m
TTGCCAGTCTATCAGCAAATTCAGGATTAGAATCACCTTTCACAAATTGTGTGAATGGATCTGTTTTCTTTGTCATATAACTATAGTTCATTTCAACCTCCGTTGTTAATTAATATAATAATAAGTCCATTACCAAATTCGTCAACCTCACCTATAATATAATATGTCTGCATCTGGTTGACAGTTTTGGTAATGGTATTAATATGTAGATAGTTTTTCATATTATTCCTTTCTATAAATCATCCCTGCTTAGGCGGGGATGGTTGACATAACATAGATTGGTAATAAAATGTAAGCACCAATGGAGGTCGATGTGGAGTAGATTCACAGGACGCCTCACGTCTAGCGAATCAGAGAGGAGAATTTTACGTGGCAGTAATAAAATATTACCCTGACCTTGCGAGTAATAAATTATTACTCTGTTGCATTTTTGCAACACCCATGATTTCTGATCAGTCAATTCAGCCTTACAATCAAAGCACTAACCACTACTAACCTGCATTTATCGAGTGCTTAAAGGTGCTAATAAATAGCATTGATGAAGATATTTGAACTATTTGATGATGTTGAACCTATTGAAGAAGCGGCAAGAAATATACTTGGACGAACTAAGACTGGAATCAAACGTAAATTTAGATGCACATCTGGACCACGTAAAGGAAGAATTGTATCAGATCCTGCCACCTGTGTCAAGCCAATTGATGTTGCCAAACGTGTTAGGGCCAGAGCCACACGTGCCAAAAAGCCTGGCATTGCATCATTCAAACGTAGTAGAACACTTAGATCAAGTCCAGTGTCAAAAATTATCAAGAAAGCCAATATAGCTCGTGCAGGCAAAACAGGTAAGATGGGCGGCATAAAAAAACGCACCGGCATAAAGGCACGCACAGGCATCAAACGTAGAAAGGGCATATAGCAATAGCGGGGCCTATGACCTAATAGCGGGGCCTTTGAATAAAACATGTATATGATGGAATTATTTTTAACGCCAGCAGAAGCGATTGGTGTTGCTCCTGCAAAAGTTTGCAAATCATCTCGGCCCAATTCTGAATTACCTGCATCTTGGTTAGCATCATGTAAGGCACAAGGTCTCAGATCACGCACAGGAAATAAATCTCACAAGTTAGGCCAGTCTCCCAAGTCCAGAGTAAAGGTTGGTGGCAAAAAAATTAAAAGCCAAAAGTATGGCGGACCATTGCCTGACTATTCTTAATCAATTAAAATTGTTTGGAAATTTTTTCGCTGTACAAGCCTATGGAGTGATCAAACACGCCATCAAATGGCTGTCCTTTTTGTAGTGCTCTCCATCTACCACGCAGTTTGTCTTTTAGTCTTTGCCAATATGTCATTTTTCGAATGTTGCCATAATGGTTAATGTAATGCAATTCACCCACATGCATGTAGTTCATAATGTAAAACGGCACGCCAGGAACAACATCATTGTTGTTTCTAAACCTGTGTGCTTCAATGTTGCAGGAGTTCCACGCTTTGTTAAAAGACATTCCCCCTACTCTTGGTGAACCATATGTGAACAGTTTGCATTTGTTAGATAATTCATGTTCTATGTACAAAGCAAACAGGTGCGCCATTGCACCGCCCAATGAATGTCCGCACACGCTAACCACTTTGGTGTTCATATTATTATCTTGTGCAACTTTAATTGCCCATTTCAAGTTTTTTTCAACTTCATCTTTGAATCCGTCATGTGTCCAACAAATGTCTTGAAACTTTGTTTTGTATGATTTAAGATCAGCTTTTATATCATTCCAGGAAGTTGGTTGTGTGCCCCTGCATACAATGATCACACGAGTCGCGTCCCAACAAACTGCTACATCTGATCCATCAACTGAAGAAAATTCACTGTACAATCCAAACTCACGTTTAATTTGCGCCATAAATTCTTCTGCTGGTTTGTACACATATTCTGATAACTTGCAATGTAATGTGAAATCATGTAACATAGCAAATATTTATTCTTGGTTAAATATATTGATGAAGCGTCGTACTCGATCCATTCTTGAAGAAATTGCATTGTGTGCCCCAGGGGCAACCAAAAAGAACATTGTAGAGGATAAGTCACAACACATACTTGAATCTGCCATCAATATTATACAAGAATTTTACCAGGTTTACACCAAGGAAGAGGCTGAAGATCTCCATAAAAAGTTCATCAATTCATTGCGTTCACTGGATCAAAAGAAGTTCTATCGCAGTCTTGCTCGCAAAGATGAGAATTAAACAATTTCTAACAGAAAACGGCAACACACATCTATATCATGTGGAAGAAGACATCATTAGGAATGGCCTAGTAGGGGCCAAGTCCGCTGTTCGTTATCTTTTTGGACTTATCGACATGCTGGAAGGAGATACATCAGCAGATGCTAGGGCAACTGTGAAATGGGATGGTGCGCCAGCCATTGTTTGTGGCAAAGATCCTTTGAATGGAAAATTTTTTGTTGGGACCAAATCAGTATTCAATGCAAGAACACCAAAAATAAATTATTCCTTCGAAGACATAGACAAAAACCACCCAGGCAGTGGACTAAGCAAAACTTTGAAGTATGCATTAAGATATCTAGCCAACTTGAATATACAAGGAGTGGTGCAAGGCGATCTCATGTTTGTGCCTGGCATGCTTAAACCAGAACGTATTGATGGAGAAGCATATCTTACATTCACCCCAAACACAATCACCTATGCTGTGCAAAAGGGATCAAAACTGTACGATCAAATCACCAAAGCAAAGATAGGAATAGTGTTCCACACAAAATATGAAGGGGATGCATTGGATCAAGTCAATGCACAGTTTGGAGTTGATGTTTCTGAATTTGGCCAAGACGCCAATGTATGGTATGATGACGCTTTTTTTAAAGACGTATCAGGCAAAGCAACATTCACACAAAAAGAAAGTCTTGAACTTAAAACTGCAATACAAAAAATTGATCAGCTTACTGATGCAGTGCCTATGCCATTATGGATGAAACTGTCCACCAATAAAGACTTTGTCCAATACATGTTGCAATTCATTAACAGTCAAATTAAAGGCGGCAAACTTACACAAGATCCTAAACAAATGATGCAACAGTACATAAACTATTATCGAGATATACAAGCACAGGCTAAAGATAAATTGAAAACAGACACTGCAAAAAGTAAGAGAGACCAGGCAGTTGCCATAATGGGGAAAATGTTTGCGGAAAATCAAAAAGGGATTGAAGCAATCATAAGAATACACAACGCAACCATTAGTGTAAAAAATAAAATTATCAAACAACTTAATGCAGTGCAATCTACTAAACAATTTATAAGAACAGATCAAGGATATAAAGTAACCAATCCTGAAGGTTATGTTGCAATTGACAGTGATGGTCAGGCTGTAAAATTAGTCGATCGATTAACTTTTAGTAAAGCAAATTTCTCTGCTCAAAAGCAATGGGCACAGGATACCTAACACTTTAAGTAGTTAAATGCAAAAAGATTTGGTAATCTGTCAAGTCCCATTTACGGAGACTGCTTTTCCATTAATGGCTGGAGCTGTGCTTAAAAGCATTGCAGAAAAGGCCGGTTGGTCCAGTATTTTGTATGACTTCAATCAATTGTATTTTGAAAAAATAAAAAAAGATTATAATGCCAGTCGTGTTGTAGACTTTTTACTACATGAGACACATGACACTAAAATTTTACCATTTGTTAAACAAATGTTCAGCGAAATGGCAGATAAAATTATTGAACATCAACCAAAACTAGTTGCAATTAGTGTTTTTACATATTGCAGTAGGACATCCGCTGTGTATTTGTCCATGATGATTAAACAAAAAAGTCCAAACATAAAAATTATTGCTGGTGGCAGTGGACTATATGATGGTGTGATGATGAAAACAGATTTTGCCGATCTAATGAGAAGAATGAAACTGCTTGACCATTACATAATTGGAGACGCTGAACATTCATTTCTGGAGTTTCTAAAAGACAACAAAAACTTTGGTGGAATCAATAATGCAGACTGGCAACAGATTGCGAACAACGATCTCGATGTTCTTCCGCATCCTAATTATAACGATCATCAATGGAACATATATGAAAGAAAGTCTATCCCAATAACTGGCAGTCGTGGCTGTGTGAGAAAGTGTACGTTTTGTAATGATATTCTACATTGGAAAAAGTTTTCTTTTAGATCAGCCAACAGTATTTTTCAAGAGATGTTGGCGCAGTCTAAGAAGTATGGACTGTATCATTTTCAATTTTCAGATGCTCTAATCAACGGCAATGTAAAAGAATTTAGATCATTATGCCAAAAACTTGCCGACTATAATAACAGCAACCAACAGCAGTTATCTTGGGACAGTCAATTTATTTTCCGACCAAGAAAACAATTTGCTGAAGGAGACTGGGATAACCTTAAAGCATCTGGAGTTGCTTCACTTTCAGTAGGAGTCGAATCTTTGGATGAGGACATTAGATATGACATGGGCAAAAAATTTGATCAAGAAGATTTAGAATACAATTTATATCAGTGTCAAAGATTACAAATAGAAGCGGCGTGCAATATCATAGTGGGTTATCCTTTAGAAGATGAAAAATCAATTGATAAATCTAAGCAGTGGCTGGCTGACAACACACACTTCACTGATGCCATGAAACTTAATTTTGGAGGCACAATGGCGTTGTTTCCTGATACGCCATTATTTGTAAATGCAGAAAAGTATGGCATTACTATTGATGGACCTCCATGGCAAAATTGGTGGAATAAATCTAGTACTCCTCAGCTAAGAAAAAAGTGGTGGAGCGAACTTGTTGCTTGTGCTAAAAGTAATGGATATCATGTCGAATATTCATTTGAAAATTCAATTATACTTGAAGGACTTGATTTATCTAATGCACCTGTATGATTTAGAATTGCAGTGGGAGTATGATTTTTTCGATCAGAATGATATGAAAGTTACTCATGAAGATAAATTAGTTGGAGAATTTTTCTTAAAAAAAATACAATTGCCCTGCACACTGCATTTTCTAATACAAGGCAAGCAAGAAAAAAATACTATCATAGATGAACAAGAAAATATCCTGCAAGATGATATTATTAAAATTAAACAGGTAAAATTAAACAACTTGATCATGCCTGAATTGTGTTTAGTAAAATGGCCTTTGCTGTTCGTTGGTTCAACTAACAACAGATCCAATTATGTGGAATATAGTAATACGTTTGGAAAAAATGGTTGTATTGAATTAAGATTTTATGGCAATGACTTATTTGAATGGATGTTTCATTGCAACAAATATAAACGTCAAGGTTGGCACCATAACTTGTAATCTTCTGGTGTGTTTATCTCACCTTTGATTGGTGCTGTAATTTTTGCAAACACACGGTATCCATTTTCCAACCAACGCAATTGTTCTAGTCTTTCCAACTGCTCATATTTTGCCTGTTCAAGTCTTTTATATTGACGCAATGCATTCATCCTGTAAGCATAAATGCCAGCATGATGATATCCATATGGAACTTCCATTCTTCCAAACCACTTGCATTCATGTATGTTCTGTTTGATCCTATTGTGTTTGACTGCAATGCATTTCACACTATTAGGATTATACAATTCAATTTCCTGCATTTCGTAAATGAGTGTTCCAACTTCGAACTGTTTGACTAATGATTGACACTCTATAATTTGTTCTGGAGTGATGTAAGGCATATCGCCTTGCACGTTGATGACATACTTGTATGATTCTTGATAGACAGCTTCTGCTACTCTGTCTGTGCCAGTTGGTGTGGATGAATTGGTCATTGCCACTGTGCCACGAAAACTATCCACCTCTATGGCAATGTCTTCATGATCAGTGGCAACAACAACATCAAACCCAGTCTGTACACATTGACGCCAAACTGTTTCAATGAGTGATACCCCATTACGTTTGAGCAATGGCTTACCATCCAATCTGGTTGAATGCATTCTAGCAGGTATTACTATGACTGTGTCCACCTTTCAATTATACACTAATTTAAAATATAGAACAACTAAATAGTTCTAGTTGAGTAAACAATTCTAGATATTCAGTTTACTGACCCCCTAGGACAATTGAAAAAAATATAAAGGAGATCTCAAATGCCCGCAACTAAAGCTAGATCAACCAATATGATCAGAAGACAATCCTTCACAGGAAAAGATCTTACATTCATAGAAGTGATCTTCAACGCAAACTACTCTGGTTCAGCAACAACACCTGAATCAGATGGATCAACATTCCAAACTGTAACCAATGTTATCAACTCAGTATCAGGTAATGGTGGAACACTACTTGCCATTAACTACTACTTAGGTAGAGCGGCTACAGCTGAAGATGTTAAACACAACGCCGCAATCACAGCCGGTGACTCAATCGACGTGTATCAATACATTGTTGAAGGTGGCCCAGAAAAGTATGACGAGCCAGCATCAGCAGGTGCTTCAACAGGTGACGACTCAACTGTAAGAGACGGTGGCATTGCAGACATCAAAACTGACATCTTGGCAGCTATATCTGATGATTCATCAGGATCAGTTGGTGTGAAAATCTCACACTTACCAGCAGATGGAGTGGCTCCTCTAGCAGGTGCTAACGCAGAAGTGTTTGGCACATTTGACGGAAGAGGCGGAATCTAATCCACGCACTCATTTTACAAAAGGGGGGTTTTGGCCCCCTTTTTTTATGACTAGATAAAATTTTTTCTGTGCTTTGTAGACACCTACAACCAAATGTGGTAGTTTATTTTGGCAATCTTTCGATAACAAATAAACAAGTTGACTGGAGGTCAACCACAAAGGAGACAAGATGGAGATCGTAAAATCTATCAAAGGATGGGCATCAGCACTTGCAGACGTTGGTGTATCATTGGTTGCTCTAGGCATAGTTTTAGAGATATTGTTTAATGGACAAGGTATTCCTTTCTGGCCCAACATCTCTGTGATTGATAATATCACAGGTGTGCTGGCAGGATTATCAGCTCAAGGATTATTAGGCTTAGTTGCAGTATGGGTGTTATACAACATCTATAAATCTAAGTAAGGAGTATCAATGAAAAAACATCTTAAAAACAAATGGCTATGGGCGGCAGTGGCAGTAATTGTTGTTGCTGGCTACATGTCAGGTATATTCACCCCTGCCGACGTACCGGTCGAAGCAGTGGCTGGATAATAACATGGGGGTGGTGGCAACATCACCCCTACATTAAAAGCACATCTATTTTACCAAAATTTCACATAAATACTTGCAAAGTCCACGGAGCGTGGACATAAAGGAGATAAAACAATGCCCGCAACTAAAGGTAATTTTAATCATATCACCAGCTTCGAAAACGAAGGTGTTGATTTGACATTCTTCAGTGTTGATTTCATCAACGCCATGAATGCTGAGACAGGTGATCCAGATACATCATCTACTACAGCTGGTCTCGAGATAGTAAGAAGAACTATCGAGCAGTTCTGCAACATTCTAGGTGAAGGTGCGTTAACTAACTCAAACACTGAGAAAACATACTTTGTTAGAGCAGACACAGCCCCAACTGCGGCGGCTCTACAAACAGCTATCAGAGCACTAAACGGAAATGGTCAGATTTCAGCAACTATTTCAAGTGCAACTGTTACTGCAAAAGCACTTACAATCGCTGTATAATAATAATACAGTTATTGATCATGAGAGGGGAGCAGTTTTACTGTTCCCCTTTTTGCTTTACGTAACTTCAAATCTAATATAAAATATAATCATGCACCAACACGTTGTAGGTTACAGTCTTATTGATATCTCTCAAAATTCTGCTCTTCAATTACAAAACTACAATTCTCTATTGCAGACCATATCCCTAAGAGCAAATCCTTTGAATGTTAAGGTATCAATGGCAGGCAATCAATCTCTGACTGATTATGACTTTGGCGAAGATTATGGCGGCAATCATAACGTTTGGGTCATGTCATTTGTTGTGGAACAACCTGATGTGTTTGCCAACAAACATAGTAACCTAGGAGGCCTTATGGAGGATTGTCACCAAGTTCCAGTCATTTGTAATCTGTTAGAATCTGTTTCAATTAACCCTTCTGTGTTTGATACCAAAAATGTTAAAACTAAAAACTTATACTTTAACATTCAGGATCTCTAATAAATATATGCGTATAGGCTAATATAGGCATCATAGGCACCACTGAGCGTGGAAAGGACGCTATGATAAATGGAAAGAACAGCAGTTCAATATGCAAGTGAAAAGAAAAGTTTAGAAGCACACGTTGACCTTTGTGCTGAACGTTACTACCGTTTGGAAACAAGGCTTGAAGGAGTTGAGTCAGCAGTGCATGGACTAAAAGATACCATGATTGACGAATCAAAACGTACATCCAAAATCATTATTGGATCAGCCGCAACAGTGATCGGTGGACTCATGTCTACTGTTGTTGCACTAATAATGATGAACTAAAGTGGAACTTAAATTTAAATATTATTCAATAGGACTCAACAATGAAGAAGTCCAAATGCTTCACAACATAGTTGACGAGGAATATGCTGTTGGATCCATGGCCATTGATGATTGGATTGTAGTTGACTTGCTGTATAAAAAACATATAATCATATATGATAAAACAAGAGAGAAAAAACCTGAGATTCAACCATGGTGCAAATCAGTCGTATTGAGACATTTGTCAAGCGAGCCATATGGCGCATAACTAGATCTGGAAGCATAATCAAATACGTTCCTAGATCAATTCACAACGGAGTTGTTGTGGGCGATTGTGCTGTCATAAGAAACAAAAAACACACATTCGATGTGTATTCTAAACAAAGACAACCCATCAAAAAGGATGTTTGCAATCACAAAGTGGCAATTTGCATTGCTACCATAATGAATCAATATAATCAAAACTTTGCAGATAGCCTCAAAAATCTCACTCAATTGGATAATGAATATGCATTTGCACTAGGCAACTATCACAATCTTAAACATAAACTATCAAAAAATCCACATCTTGAAGACGAATTTGATAGTTGGGAAAGTAAACTGGTCAAACTTAGTGATAATATACAACATGAATTTGAATCCATGACTCTTTAATTAAGTTGTAGTCAGCATATAAATACAGCATAAATTATGAAAATAGACAACATAGATTATTTTTCGGTAGACAAACTAGAGGCAATGATTGAACAAAGGTTCGGCCAGACCATCAAGTTGTCTGAAATGGACGATTCCACACTTGACCTATTCAAACATTCAATAGAACAAAGCATTGCTTCATTTGAAAGATCAATGGGATTCAATTCCAATGCACAAAATCCTAAGTATTTAGAAAACAAATTATTACAAGATGCTATCATCAAAGAGCAAGAGATGAGAGTCAAGCGGGTGCAAGGCGATAAAATTGAAATTGAAGATCCTCAAAAGCCTGGAGTAACCACTACCATCGACACTAAAGAAGTTGATGTTGATACTGACACAGCAGGCAACGTTGAAGTTAAAACAAAAAATGGCAATGCACAAGATTCCAAGCCTGCAGTCAAAGTAGGACAAAAAGTTACTATGCCGGAAGACATGGACAAAGATGTTGAAATGTTTAAAAAATATTTAGAGTCCCAAAACTATAAAATATTAGGGATGGGCGGAAGTGCTAAGGGCGTAACATTTACCTATTCAGATGAACAAGGAGACGAACACACTGTTTCATTTAAAAAAGGTGGCATCATGGAAAAAGAAGATGATGGCGATCTTGAAGATGTTGTGGCTCCTGAATTTAAAAAATTGGTTCATGATATGCAACAAGGCATGAGCAAAGAAAAACTAGAAAAAAAATATCCAAAAAGAAAAGATGATATCAAACAATTAACAAAAGATTTAACTGCCATAGCAGAACACATGAAGTTGGCAGTTGCAAGTCAACTATCAGAAGCATCTTATAGATTAGGTGGTAGAGAACTAGCCGCTTTAAGACTATTAGTTGGCAACGAAAATTTTACTTTAGCCAAGAGAGCTTTAGAAATGGCAAAGTCAGGACAGTCTATACCAGCATCATTGATGAAAGGATTTTTACCAGTGATTGAAAAGTTAGACACATTTATCAAAGGAGGAGCGTCAGCCGTGACTAGATTTAATAACTTACAAAAGGTGGTTGGACGCAGTGAGTCCAAAACCTATGCAGACACATTAAGAAACTTGCTTGAGAATGAGATGGAGACATCGGAAATTCTACTTGCTTCACAGGATGTAGTTGATCAAATTACAGACATGTATGAAAAGATCGCTGAATTAAAATCATCAACTGTGCTAGAACTGATAGACAGAATGTCAGATGAAATGGGCCAAGAACAAGCAGACTCATATCAAAATCAAATTAATCCTACACTTGAAACACTTGAGAACGCACTTGCAACTGCAAGGCAAGGAGCACAAGATTCTGTATCAATAGTCAAAGGTGAAACACCACAACCTATGGTTGGTGACGACGACATTGACACAGGTACAGACATGGACATGGATGTTGGTGATGCTGACATCGAAGGTGGAGATGACTTTGGTGCTTCTGAACCTGCTACAGGCGGTGACGAACCAGCCGGACGTGCAGAAAGATAATGTTAATTGTTGAGATAGAAAACGCTTCCCAACATCTATCAACCATACTTCAATATTTTAAACAAGAAGCAGACGCCAAGAAAGAACCTGCAGTGGTTCCAATCAGTGCCCTATCAGATTTTTTTGATGATCAGGGCATATCTATCAACACAGATCTTATTAAAAAACTAATTGACACCGACCCAAAAATAAAAAATGTTGTCAAATCATTTGATGGCGACAAAATCACCATTGACACTGAAGTTGAGACTCAAGCAGGTGGTGAAATTAAAAGCACAGACGCTATAGGCCGTATGGCAAAAAGAGCATTGAAAAAACGCTCATAATCAAGTATAATATTTTAACATGAACAACGATGTTTCTCCCCCAGTCTTCTTGAAAAAGTTTGAGTACCAGTCACTCAAACAAATTAACGAAGGAGGAAAGAGAGTGTATGAAACACCCAATGGTGATAAAGTACCTTCGGTGACTACAATTCTATCTAAGACCAAAGACATGACTCATCTTAATGAATGGAAACAAAGAGTGGGAGAGCAGGTAGCACAGAGGATTGTTAAGGAAGCATCAGGCATTGGATCTGCTATGCATAATAATTTAGAAAAATTTTTGTCAGGAGAACAAAGAGTGCCTGGCACCAATCTTGTGCATGTTCAAGCCAACAAAATGGCAAACCAAATTATACAAAATGCTCTTGTACACGTAGATGAGGTGTGGGGCATAGAACAAGCACTGTATTTTCCTGGATTATATTCAGGCACAACTGATCTGGTTGGACAATACAAAGGCAATCCAGCCATTATGGACTTCAAGCAAACCAACAAACCTAAGAAAAAGGAATGGGTTGAGGATTATTTCCTACAACTGGTTGCTTATTCAGAAGCACACAATGAAGTGTATGGCACAAACATACGTGAAGGACACATTTTTATGTGTTCACGTGATCTTAATTATCAACAGTTCGATCTAGAGCCAACACACTATCAATATTGGCTAGATCAATGGTTGGCAAGAGTTGAACAATACTACAAGTTATAATCTATAAATACACTAAATGGCAATAACGCAAATTTCAAGAATACAGCACCGTAGGGGCCTCAAATCAGAGTTGCCACAACTGTCTGCTGGTGAAATAGGATTTGCTGTAGACACTCAGGAACTTTTCATAGGAAACGGCACGTTAGCTGAAGGTGCTCCTGAGGTTGGCAACACCAAGATTATTACTGAAGATGATGACATCCTTTCAACAGCAAACACCTACACATTTGTAGGCAACACCACGGCCGCTGTTGTCACAGGCGCAGATAACAATTCACCTATTACAAGAACATTACAAAAAAAGTTAGATGATTTTGCAAACGTTAAGGATTTTGGAGCAGTTGGTGACGGCAGTACAGATGACACTGCGGCAGTCAACAGGGCAATTGCAAATTTAATTACAGTAGAAACAACAGGCAAAGAAAAAAGAAAATTGTACTTTCCAGGTGGCGTTTATAAAATCACTGGAGACACTATCAAATTGTATCCACACATTGCAATACAAGGAGATGGCCCAACGTCCACCTTTATAAAACAGACAGATGTCACTCAATCAGGCGTTGCTGAAACAGTTGATTTGAATGGCAACACAGCAGGCGCCATAGGCACAGACTCAGCTGAACAACCAAATGGCATACAGGTCGAAGGCATATGTTTTCAAAACAGCACTAACAACGATGTGTTAGCAATCAACAAGGCACAAGATATACATTTTACAAACTGTCATTTCAAAGGTACCTACACTAATCAAGATTCAACTGCTCCGGTAATCAATGGTAGTAGTTTGGTGACTATGACCATGACAGCAGTGCATCCAACCAAACACATAAGTTTTTTACAGTGCAAGTTTAATAATTCTGAATACGCAGTTAATACAAGTGACAACATCGAAGACGTTACATTCACATCTTGTGAATTTGTAAACTTGTTCCGTGCATTTAATTTGGGTGAAGCAAGTGACGGAAGCACAACCAACAAAACAGTTGGACCAAGTGGATTTATTGTGCATGGATGTAGATTCGACGATGTTGATTCTGAAGCTGTAAAAATTCATTCAAGTGGAGGCAATCCAACTGGCAACGTGTTCACTGCTAATGTTTTCAGAGATGTAGGACAATTCACAGCAGATTCATCAATTGCAAATGTATTACAATTTGATAATGCAAAAAATGTATCACTAGCAAACACATTTGAAAGATCTGATTTACACTCTGTCATTGGAGGAAATTTATTTGATGCTGGACCAGTTGAACACACAGTGACTCTTGCAGACAATACATCAACTGTGGCTAATGTGACTGATCCAGTTGCAAGTGCGGCTGTAAGGTTTGATCTACAAAGAGTGCATAATGTTATAATTGATTACATTATTAAAAGAGGAACTGCAAGACGCACAGGCACTATTAACATTGCAGGCACCGGAGCGGGAATCGAGTTGTCGGATGACTTCACACACAATTCAGCCACTGGCATAACATTTAGTATTACGCCTGCAGGCATTTTACAATTTACTTCAAGCAACACTGGTGCAAGTGCAACATTTAAATACAAAATATCAAGATTTGTATAACCTAATTATCCACACTAAGTCTTAGATTATCATTTACTAAAGAACCTTTTGGCTCTATAATAATTAATACATCAAAATGAATACATCCAAAGAAATACTAATAGAAAAAAGAGACGGAACAAAAGAACCAATAGACATAAGCAAAATGCAGTTCGTTGTTGAACAGGCATGTGAAGGATTGTCAGGTGTTTCTGCTTCTCAAATTGAAATGAACTCACACATACAGTTTACTAATGGCATGACGTCAAGAGACATCCAGGACATATTAATACGTTCAGCAAATGATCTAATCACCCTTGAAAATCCAAACTATCAATATGCGGCCGCTAGGCTACTATTATGGAACGTGTACAAAGAAGTATTTGGCCAATTTCAACCAAAACACTTTGTTAATGTTATCATACAAAATGTTAAGCGTGGAGTATATGACAAACAAATAATTGAAAATTACACAAAGACAGAATTAAAAAAACTAAACACATGGATCAAACATGACAGAGATTTAGATTACACTTATGCAGGACTGAGACAGGTGGTAGACAAATATCTTGTGCAAGACAGAAGCACAGGTGAAGTATATGAGACTCCACAATACATGTATATGATGATCGCGGCAACACTGTTTGCAAATTACCCAAAAGAAACACGCATGTCATATATTAAAAAATATTATGATGCTATTTCAACCTTCCAAATAAACATTCCAACTCCTGTTATGGGTGGAGTAAGAACTCCGATCAAACAGTTTGCTTCATGCGTATTGGTTGATGTTGATGATACACTGCCATCAATTTTTTCCTCCAATTCAGCTGTAGGATATTACATTGCACAAAGAGCTGGCATTGGCCTAAATCTAGGAAGAATCAGAGGCATCAATTCAAAAATTAGAGGTGGCGAAGTTGCACACACAGGAGTTGTTCCTTTTTTGAAAGTGTTTGAAGCCACAGTGAGAAGTTGCACACAAAACGGCATCAGAGGCGGCTCAGCCACTGTACACTTTCCAATATGGCATCAAGAAATTGAAGACATTCTGGTGTTAAAAAATAATAAAGGCACAGAAGATAATCGAGTGCGTAAATTAGATTATTCAATACAAATATCAAAATTATTTTATGAAAGAGTTTTAAAAAATGAAGATATAACTTTATTTTCGCCACATGATGTGCCAGAACTATATGAAGCATTTGGATATGACAACAAAAAATTTGACGAACTATATGTAAAATATGAAAATGATCGTAAGACTCCTAAGAAAAAAATTAAAGCAATGGATCTTTTCTCAGCACTATTGAAAGAGAGAGCAGAGACAGGAAGAATATATGTCATGAATATCGATCATGCTAATTCACATAGTTCATTTAAGGATCCTGTGCGTATGTCCAATCTGTGTCAAGAAATAACTTTGCCGACTGTGCCTATACAACATGTTGATGATGATAATGGAGAAATAGCACTGTGTATATTAAGTGCAATTAATGTAGGCACTCTTAAAAATTTTGAAGACCTGGAAAACTTGTGTGATCTAAGTGTGAGAGCACTTGATCAAATTATCGACTATCAAGGTTATCCAATTAAAGCGGCAGAGATAAGCACCAAAGCAAGACGTTCTTTAGGTGTAGGATACATAGGATTAGCACACTTCCTTGCTAAAAACAAAGTAAAATATTCTGACAAAGAAGCATTACCACTCGTGCATGAACTGACTGAATGTTTTCAATATTATTTGTTGAAAGCATCAATGAACCTTGCTAAAGAACGTGGTGCATGTGATTATTACAAACGCACAAAATATTCGGAAGGCATACTTCCTATAGACACTTACAAAAAAGAAGTTGATGAGTTGGCAAAATTTACATACACTTGTGACTGGGAATGGCTGAGGGCACAAATCAAGCAACATGGCATTAGACATTCAACTTTGTCTGCACAAATGCCTTCCGAATCTTCATCTGTTGTTTCTAATGCAACAAATGGTGTTGAACCGCCACGTGCTTTGTTATCAACTAAAAAATCCAAAAAAGGACCATTAAAACAAGTAGTGCCACAATATAACACATTGAAAAACTTTTACACCCTACTATGGGACATGCCTTCCAATGAAGGATACATTAATATTGTTAGTGTAATGCAAAAGTTTTTTGATCAAGCAATATCAGGCAATTGGTCATATAATCCATTACGCTTTGAAAACAACGAAGTTCCAATGAGTGTTATGATTAAAGACTTGTTAACAACATACAAATTAGGTTGGAAAACTTCTTATTATCAAAACACTTATGATTACAAAGGTGAAGAAGAAACTGTACAACCACAAGGAATAGATGATACTGTTGACACAGTTGATTCTGAAGTCAAAGCACGAGAAGAATTTGCCAGTGATCAAGAGTATGAAGAATACTGTGATGCCTGCGCCATCTAGCATAAAAGATTATTATTACAAAAAGTGGGACAACTTTTATTGTTGTTATCAATCCTCATATCATAATCTAGGGGCAGCTTGGCCAGCATTTGGTGGCATACATCAACACATAACGACAGATGTAATAGTTGTGCCCTATGATGCAATCAAGTTCAAAACAGAATATTCTTTGCACACACTGGACGAACATCTCGAACATGCAAAGCAATCAGGAATGTTTGTTATTATTGATAAAACAGTTGAACATGTACACGACGATCAAGACTTTGCAGAACTTTATAATAATCTTAAGTCACATCAATTATTAGATAGATGCGTTGTGTTCGACAACACAAAGGATGAGACCATGTTTGAAAAATATGGAGTCCCTCACGCATATGCTCCGTGGTATGTTTGGTTCTATGTGTTTTTTAAAAGGTTGCCAAAATATGTAGCAAGTCCAGAGCATCAATTTTTGTGCCTAAACAATTTTGATAAGCCACATAGATACGCAACGATACAAATGCTACATGATAAAAAATATATCAAGCGGACACATTGGAGCTATCGGCAACAAATAAGTCCTAACAGCCAGGAAAAGTTATCAAGCATATATCCTAATATACAAGCACAAAAAACATTATTTGAAACGCCTCATTACATTGATCAACCACAACAGCAATTTGATCAAGAACAAAATATTGAAACTTTACACACCAATGCATTGTGTACAATTGTTACTGAAACAGATTATTTGTATGCACATACACAATTTGCAACGGAAAAAAGTTGGCATAGTTTGTTCTATGGCACTATACCAGTTATAGTGTCTTGCAAGGGCACAGTAAATCTTATGCGTGAACATGGGTTGGATGTGTTCGATGACTTGTTGACACATTCTTATGATGAAGAATCAGACACAGTCAAACGGTTTGATAGCATCGCAAAAGCAATAGAACAATGTGCCAGTTGGCGCAACTACAACCAAATAAGGAATATAACTGCCGCTAGACATCTACGCAACCAAATATTGTTGACACATGATCAACATTGGATTAATGAAATAGATTATAGTGTAGGACAATTTTTCACGGCAAACAAAATAAGTATTTGACAAAAATTATAATTCAATATACAATAGGAACACAATGAGCAAAACAGTATTCAATAGAAATGAAGTAGACTTTACAAAACAGCCAATGTTCTTTGGCGAAGATCAAAACACCCAACGATATGATCAATTTAGATATCCTGAAATGGATAAACTTAATCAAAGAATGCTTGGGTATTTTTGGAGACCGGAAGAGATATCTTTACAGAAAGATCGTGCAGATTTTCAAACATTTAGGCCCGAACAAAAACATATTTTTACAGCAAACTTGAAGTATCAAACACTGTTGGATTCTGTGCAAGGTCGTGGTCCATGTTTATCCTTTTTGCCTTACTGCTCAATACCTGAATTAGAAGGATGTATAATTACATGGGACTTTATGGAAACCATACATTCACGTTCCTACACTTACATAATGAAAAATGTTTACTCAGATCCTTCTGAGGTTTTTAATACAATTTTAAATGATGACGAGATTGTAAAACGTGCAATATCAGTTACAGAAAACTATGATAGATTTTCTGAAATGGCACAAAATTATTTTGTTAAAGGTGAAGGTGATCTGGATGAAGTTAAAAGACAACTGTATCTGGCTATGGTTAATGTAAACATTTTGGAAGGACTAAGATTCTACGTGTCATTTGCTTGTACCTTTGCGTTTGGTGAACTTAAACTAATGGAAGGTTCGGCAAAAATTATTTCCTTTATTGCAAGAGATGAAGCAACACACTTAAACTTATCTACACAAATAATTAAAAACTGGCATAACAATGATGGTGAAATGAAAAAAATTGCAGACTCATGCAAAGACACTGTAATAGAAATGTATAAACTTTGTGTTGAAGAAGAAAAGGCATGGGCAAAACATTTAATGAAAGATGGATCTATTATTGGATTGAATGAAAAATTATTAGGAGACTATGTTGAATTTGTTGCAAACAAAAGAATCAAAGCAATTGGATTTGATCCATTATTTGATCGTCCAGCAAATGCAAATCCTTTGCCTTGGACACAACATTGGTTGAGCAGTGCAGGATTACAAGTTGCCCCACAAGAGACAGAAGTTGAATCATACATAATTGGTGGAGTAAAACAAGACGTTGATAAAGACACACTAAAAGGATTTCAACTGTAATGTTGATTGATTCCGAATTTAAAGCAAACGATATTATCGCTATGAGAATACAGGGTGGGGACGAAGTAATTGCAAAATTTTTATCTCAGGATGACAAAATTATTAAAGTTTCCAAGCCATTGGCACTGACAATGACACCTCAGGGCATGGGCATGACACAATATATAATGATGGCTGATATGAACAAAAGTTTTTCAATTAATAAATCTGCAGTAGTGACCATGCAACTTGCCAGAAAAGATGCGGCAGACAACTACATCAAAGGGACCACAGGCATACAACCTGCATCAGTTGTTCCTAATTTGAAATCTTAGTAATTTTTCCAAGGGACACATCAGATAGGTATTGTCCAATGCCATAATTTGTTTTGGTATGTTTATCTTTAATAATGTGTATTACTTTAGTAGCTAACATATCTCTTTTTATAACATAGTCATTGTAAACATCTGCGTGAGTGTTCCATCCATGATCCCTATCTATGTTATCAATTATGTGTTGTCCACATGAAATCACATTGCCACTCATTTTATTTTTGTAATTAAAAATTTGTATTGAATCTACTGTTCTATTTTTTGTCCATCGCACACCTATTCTATTCCAACCAAATCCAAACTTGGTCAAACTCATACCAATCGAATTTATATTAGGATGTGCTAGATCAATTGTTATATCTTTTGCAGATATCATATATGCTCCATCGATGTCGATCATAATGTTTTTTTGTTCACATTCTTGTAACAAATCTTGCCAGTAGTCCACAATGTCTGCATAAAAATGATTTGGTAATGATATTATTAATGGAACATTTGGTTTAAGATTTCCAGGCTCTGTGGGGGTCATTCCCATGGCTTGATAGTATGGATATTCAGTTGGTAGCACCTGTATGTTCCACTTGTTTTTTAAACAAAAATTTTCAATGAAATGTGTGCATCCAAACATCAAATCAGCATGAGTCATTGTGCTCCATCCTTGCACATCTATTAGTTTTGAACTTTGAAACCATTCAATGGCATTAGGTAAAAAATGTTCTGGAAGCACCTCTTTACGGTCGTCTGAAAACCAGCGATCACGGACCGCAGATACCTTGACATCTGACAGCATGTATAAGGTATCAGTAAGTTCTTTGTGCATAAAAATTATTTACTGTGTTTGATCAAACACTTTGACAAAACGGAAAAATGCACATAAATTATATTGCTGGCGTTCGATGTTACATGGGACTCCGGGGCGGTACCGGACACCTCCACCATTTCAATCACCTAAAACATCTTGGGTATTTTAGGGGGGTGAAATAGGGTTGACCTGTAAAGTAGTTGGCAATCTAAACGCAGATGAAAATCTAGCACTTGCGGCCTAATTAGGCTAGCGGGGTAAGGCTCACCTGGCAACAGAACGAGCCATAAAAAGATGTTTTGTACACAACCATATAACCACTTAGATATATTAGTGGAGAACGAAAAAATATCATATTTGCCCTGCACAGTTTGGACTGGACCATCCATGCGTCCTAATGAATACCAAAATGAAATAAAAAATATACAGGCCACATTGAAAAAAGGATTTGCGCCAAAAGGTTGTGAAATTTGTCAACAAAATGAAAAAGGAGGAGTAATAAGCAAACGGCAATCGAACAATCAAATTACAAAGGATAACAATTTATCACTGGATAAAATCCAAAGCATTGGTTTACGATATGGCACTCTATGTAATTTAAAATGCATGATATGTGATGTAGGAAGAAGCAGTAATTGGTATAGTGATACTATAAAACTTGGCTTAGATGTACAACCGCGATACAAATACAACAAAAAATTAATTCCTTCAGTGGACAAAGTGTTTCAAAAAATTGATATTAAACAAATCAAATATGTTGCCTTTCATGGTGGGGAGCCTCTCATCCAGCCTTATCCCATGGATTTCCTTACTAGAGCAAATAGGAAAGATATTAATGTCATGTTTAATACAAATGGATCCATTTTTCCAGATGACAACCTAATGGAACTATTGGATGAGTGTAAAAGTGTGTATTTTTTGTTGTCCATAGATGACATTGGAGATAGATTCAGTATGCTAAGATATCCTAACAAATGGTCTGTGGTTGAAGAAAACATAAAAAAATTTAAGGCAACCAAACATAGTGTTGGAATAACCAATTGTGTAAGTTCACTAAATGTTTGGTACATGGATGAATTCTACAAATGGGCCGTCACAAACTTTGGCCCCAGCATCGATACACAATTTGTATTTTTTCCAGAACATCTAAACATTCAAACCATGAGTCCAAGACTAAAAAAATTAGTACATGAAAAATTACACACACTTGGAGGTCCTTTCCGACGCATTGTAGAAGTAATGGATCAAGATAACAGCAAAGATCTAACACAGGATATGACTGATTACATTAAAAGTTTAGATGCCATAAGAAACACAAGTTTTGCAGACGTCTTTCCAGAATGGAACAACTTACTATCTTCATAAAACTATCGGATTAATTAAATAATGCTATCATGTATGAATATAAATGCAACATAGTTAAAGTCGTTGATGGGGACACTGTTGATGTTGATATTGATCTTGGATTTGGAGTATGGTTGAAAGATGAACGTGTTAGAATCATGGGCATTGATACTCCGGAATCAAGAACAAGAGACTTGATTGAAAAGAAATTTGGATTGGCCGCAAAGGAAAAACTTACGGAACTTCTCAAAGGCACTCCTGTTCTTAAAACACAAATCAACAAAGACGGTGAAGACATGAAAGGCAAGTTTGGAAGAATTTTAGGTGACTTTGTAGTGGCTGACGGATATGGCGGGTATGAAAATGGATCTTTGGTTACAGATATAATGATAGCTGAAGGTCATGCTGTTCCATACACAGGCGGATCCAAAGATGAAATAGATGCACTACATCTAAAAAATCGCGAAAAACTTGTCGAAAATGGCACTGTAATATTAGATTGACATAATCTAAAACCATAGTACACTAATAGTATGATAAGAATACTATTAATATTTGTAATGAGTATAGGAGCATGGCTATTTTTTATGGTCCTTGCACAAGCACAAACATTTGATTACAATATCATATCTGAACAAGATGAACCTGAGGCCTATTGCTTGGCACAAAATATTTTGTTTGAATCCAGCACGGAGCCATTAGTAGGCAAAATTGCTGTTGCATTGGTAGTGTTCAATAGAGTCAACGATGCAAGATATCCAAACACAGTGTGTGCAGTAATCAAGGAAGGACCAGTGTATGAATCATGGAAAACAAGGAAGGATCCTAACCTAAAGCCTGAACACAGAATATATTTTCCTATCAGGCATCGCTGTCAGTTTAGTTGGTACTGTGATGGCAAATCAGATAAGATCAGTCCTACAGAAAACTGGTACGAGTCACAGATAGTTGCCTTACAAATAATGGAGGGCAAATATGATGATATCACAGAAGGGGCAACACATTATCATGCTACTTGGGTACATCCTTCATGGAGACATAGTCTGACTTTCATAGGTCAAGTGGGAGATCACTTGTTTTATAGATGGGAGCAATAATTTGTGTGCTATCCTTGATGATGGTGGGTTGTTCTAACCAAGCATATCATACAATTACTGGCCATAGTCAGCAATCACAAGCAATAGAATCAGCATTTCAAAGTGCCCTTGAGCATAATCTAGATGGTATGGCAACTGTATGGCATGACAAAGATACTGGCAAATCAGGTGCCATCAAACCATTATATGCTTCATATGACTGGGCGCCACCATGTAGACATTTCGAAATAGCATATTTTTATCCTGATAAACAACCAACCTACCATTATGGACAGGCATGTCGACGTGGACAAGTTTGGAAGATCCACTAAATAAATACAACAAAGGAAAACACGAACATGCCAGTAGGATTTACAAATTCAGGAATAGACGCCAGGAGTTTAAAACATTTCAGAGTTACAGTTGATATGTCAGGTTATATGACAGAAGAAAGCACTAGAGGTGGTGCTGTATCTCCAAATGGTAATTTTCCTACAACAGACAAATATTTTTATTCAACAAACTTAACTGGTAGCAAATCCACAACAAGAGCAACAACAGATGCACTTGCACTAAGACGTGAACGTGGACTTATGAGATTCGAACAGGTTGTTAAAAACCTTCAACTTAATTCAAACTGTGAAATACTAGACATCGAAATAACAGAAGCAAATGGAGATGCACAAGCAACTGCATTACAATTCACTGTGGCCTATGAAGACACTGACTCCATTGACCTAACAACAACATCAATTGATGGTTCAACCGCAGTAAACACGATTGTGCTGAGAATCAAAGAACTTGTGGCACAAGGCATCAACTGTGGCACACCAATATCAAACGACTCAACTGTTGCATCAGGCACCCTAACAGAACTAAGAAGTTTATTTCGTCCAGCCACAACAGACACAGTCGTAACATCAGTGACAGCACAAGCGCCAACTGATTCAGGTGAGATATTTGATTCAATCACAGTTGCACAAATTACCACTACTAAACTAGTAAGTGGTGAAGATTCATAATCTTAAACTGTAATCCAATATAATATAAACTTAAATATAGAACTATGTTCTTAATCATACTGGCGTTAATATGTGCCTTGACTATATCTGGCGTAGCTATCTTCTATTCTGTTATAGGACTTGGTGCCATATTTGCCGCAGCTAAAGTGCCAATTTACATAATGGGCGGTGTGCTTGAAGTTGCCAAATTAGTAACAGCATCTTGGTTGTACCAAAACTGGAGCAATATTCCTTTTCTTCTAAAGACATATCTCACAACTGCTGTAGGAATTCTAATGATCGTTACATCACTAGGTATATTTGGATTTTTGTCCAAAGCCCATGTTGAACAATCAACACCTGCGGCAGAAACTGTTGCTAAAATAGACAGGATCAATGAACAAATTTTAAGGCAGGAAAACACAATCCAAAATGTTACAAACAAAATTACAAGGCTACAAGAGGGTGGCGCAACTGTAAATGTTGATGATCAGATTGAAAGAGAACAAGCAATAATTGACAACGCAGACAACAAAATTAAAGGCGAAGTTGAATTAATCCAACAAAAAATTAACAACACGCAAAAACAAATCGATGACATACAGATTGATGCAGACAAAAAAATCGATATACAAAGAACAGACAGCAAGGAAGCCATTGCCCAACTGCGGGAGGATGCTGACAGCATTATACAAGCAGAACAAGCCAAATTGAATAAACTTGACAAAGCAGTAAGCGATGTTCTAAATGCAAATAAAAGTTTTTTTAATGAAGAAAAAGAAGCGGCACTACTCAAAGAATCACAATCATCAGAACGTAATAAAATAGATGCAAAGATCAATCAAACGCAAAAAAAACTTTCTGCCAATATTGACACAATTAACAATGATACTGATCAAAAAATTACACAAATACAATCTGTGGCAGATACTAAGATCAACGAACTACGTGCTAAAATTGACGGCTTTAATACTGAAATAAGCGCCTTACAAGCCTCTGTTGCAGATGAAGTGTCACTTGCTAAACAAAGAATTAATGAAATCAATACAACAGCTATTACAGCAGGCGAGGACGCAGAACAACAGATAATGGAATATGAAAAACAAATCAATATAGCATACGATAACATTGATGAACTTAACGCTGAAAAATTTGTGGAGGAATCTAAGATAAGAGATCTTGAAGCAGAAGTAGGCCCTATAAAATATATTGCCCAATTTTTCGATGCTGATGGTGAAGTAGATCTAGAGCGGGCTGTGACTTGGTTAATCATAACCATAATGTTTGTTTTTGATCCTTTGGCTGTGTTGCTGTTAATTGCAGTGAATATGAGCCTCAAGGCTAGATATGGTTGGTCTTTTGAAGGCAATGGTGCTTTAGACAAAGACAAAATGACCGACCTTACATATAAAAGATTAAACTTGGATCAACCTAGTCATATTACCAGACTGGAAAGACAAGTATATAATAAAGTGAAAGGAGCGTAACATGGCTGATGACAAACAAAAGCAAATAAATGACATTTATGCAAAATATCAGAAAACACTAGAACTGTTAAATGATGCATTAGATCAACTTGCTGAAAAACCAAAAGAAGTTGAAGTTGAAAAAATAGTTGAAGTAGAAGCAGATATTGATCTGGCTACTCCCGATGCTATTGCTGAACTTGAGCGTAAGGTTGAACAAAAAGTAGCTGCCAATGCAGAATCAGAAGAATAAACTTGGCATTGATGCATTGTGGAAGAAGTATCAACACACACTTGAATTGTTGGCAGACGCATTGGAACGACTTGAAGCAAAGCCTAAGGAGATTGAGATCCCAGTGACGGAGTTTGTTGAAGTGCCTAAAATTGTTGAAGTTGAGGTTGTGAAAGAACTAACACTCGAGCAAAAGGATGCCTATGAAAAACAAATTGCTGAATTAAAAAAACAATTACAAGATTTACAAGCACAAAAGCCGAACATTGATTATTGGGGAAGACCTAAAACAAGTATAAAAACTTTAGATGACAGGACTTATGAACAACAACTTGAACAGAGATATGAAAGGTTAGTACTAGAAATAAAAGCAGGCACGCTTGACATCAATGCTCTAGACAGAGCAGAAGCAGAAATAGTAAAACAATTATTAAATGAATAACAAAATAACATTTTGCACTTATCCTGACACTGTTGTTAATGAAAATGTATATGCCATGAAAAATTACAACAATGAAACTATAAAATTTTTGTTAAACTATATAGAAGATGATACAACTTTTTATTTGTTAGATGACAAGAATCCAAATGAATGGTTGATTGATGTGTTCAAACAAAGTAAAATAGTATTTGATTGTTCTAATACTTCTTTGGATCAAATAAAAAATATATGCCAAAAAAAATAAACACCTGCTCATTTTGTGGTAAAAGCAAAGAGGAAGTAAACAAATTAATTGCATCCGACAACTCTTCAATATGTGATGAATGCGTTGAAAAATGTGGCCTAATACTGCAGGATGATGTTACACAAAATGAACCAGTTCAACATGATCTAAATCCACATGATCTAACAAGTTTTTTGAATCAAAGCATAGTTGGGCAATTTAATGCCAAAAAACAAATTGCAGTGAGTGTGTATCTACACTATAAAAGATTACAAAGTCCGGAAGTGTTGGAAAAGTCAAATGTTTGTATGATAGGACCAACAGGATCAGGCAAAACACTTATTGCAAAAACAATTGCAAAATTTTTAAAAGTGCCATTTTACATTGCAGATGCAACCACACTCACAGAATCAGGGTACGTTGGAGATGATGTTGAAACTGTGATCAGCAGTTTAGTTGAACATGCTAATGGAGATGTTGAACTAGCAGAAAGAGGCATTGTGTTTTTAGATGAGATTGATAAGATTGCTAGAAAGTCTGAAAATGTTTCTATCACAAGAGATGTATCAGGTGAAGGAGTGCAACAGGCGTTGCTGAAGGTCATTGAAGGAACAAAATTAAAAGTCCAAATGAAACGCAATCGCAAACATCCACAAGGAGAATCAATTGAAGTTGATACATCAAATATTTTGTTTATATGTTCCGGAGCATTTGTAGGACTTGATCAAATAACAAAAACAGAACATGGTGTGGGTTTTGTAAAAAAAGGCAAAACTAAAAAGTCTGGCAATATAAATTCAAATCATTTGATCAAGTATGGACTGATTCCAGAGTTCGTTGGCAGGATAGGAAACATTATTGAGTTGGAAAAACTAACTGTCAAAGAATTATCACAAATTATTACTGATTCTAATATTTCACCATTTTTGCAATACAAAAAATTGTTGGCAATAGAAGACATTGAATTAGAGGTCACTGATGGTGCAGTAAAAAAAATTGCAAACAATTGCTTTGACGCAGACATAGGTGCACGTGGAATAAAAAACCATTTTGACAAAATCCTGAGTGATACTATCTATAACATCTACAATCTCAAAGACAAAAAACTCAATAAAATAACCATTGACAAAAGCAGTGTTGACAGACTAGGAGATCCAATATATAATTTTGTCAATGAATAGATTCAAACCAAAAGAATTCAAAACATCTCAGCATATTCAAATCGAAGTCCGCGACAACGATGTAATGAGAGCATGGCGTAAAATGAAGAAAAAACTTATGAATGCACGTGTGCTTGAAGAAGTCAAAGAACGTAGATATTATGCAAAACCATCTGATGTCAAAAGAGAAACAAACAAGCGACTCAAACGTCAGGCTCTTAAAAACAAGAGAAAAGAGATGGAACGTGACGGCATCTTATAAAAATTAAACTTATCCACTTGACATTTTTCAAAGACGCACTATATTATAAATATAGTTGTAGGATGCTTCGGGTCCTGCACTAAGAGTAACTTGCTTTATAAGGAGGAACATACAATGACAAGAACATCTCTATCACTTTTTAACAAACTAAGACCATACTCAATAGGCTTTGACAATGCATTTGATCAATGGGATAGATTTTTCACAGATGATTTTAATTTAACATCTGCTGTAACATCATCATTTCCAGCATATGATATCATAAAGAAAAATGATCATCAGTATCAAATACAACTAGCACTAGCTGGTTTTTGCAAAGATGACATAGAAGTTGAAGTAAAAGAAAACGCACTTTCAATACGCTCTAAGGACAAAGTTGAAGAAGAAGTAGAGTCAGATGATGGAAATGTAATTCACAGAGGTATTGCAAAACGCCACTTTGAACGAACATTTACTATTGCAGACGATACTGTGGTCAAAGGCGCTGAACTTAAGGATGGATTACTTTCTGTTGATCTAGAAAGAATCATTCCAGAAGAAAAGAAAGCCAAATTAATTGACATCAAATAATGATAGAGGGGGTGGAGACACCCCCTTTTATATTGACACAAAATTGAAAGAGTTTATAATTTAAATACAATGATGACACAGGATAATGTACAAGTAGAAGAGAAAGTAAAAGTTGTTTTGAAGGAGCCTGGCAAATATGCTGTGGTCTACTTAAATGACGAACAAACACCAATGGATTTTGTAGTAAATTCATTAATAAAACATTTTCAATACAACCAAGAACAAGCGGCTAAAATGACCAATACCATTCATAATGATGGTAAAGGAGTTGTTGCACTATATAATTTTGAGATAGCGGAGCAAAAAGCAACTGAAGTAAAAGTAGATGCTGTTCAACATGGACATCCACTAGAAATCAAAGTAGAAGCCGCTTAATCACTAGGGGTTGACTTATTCACAGTCTGAACGTATAATATTTTTTAACTAATAACTTACATTTAGAAGGGTAACAAATAAATGGCAAGAACTAAGCAATATGTGGTATACACAAGAGAGTTTACAAAAGGTAGAGTAAACTCAAAAGTTGGTGTTTTCATCGACGAAGCCAAAAACGCAATGGACAAGACTGGTAGCATCAATGGTGGTGTTATCAAGCACAAAAACCTTGCAATGACAAGAACAACTCCTACAAAAGTATTACTTGAAAGAGGATATGACTTTAACGTAAGAGTATTAGCAAAAAGTGATTTAGCAGGTGCTAAGTCATTAAGAAACGCAACGATTGATTTATTAGCATCAGCTGGTAAAACTATCATCAATCACCAAGCGGCTTAATTAATCTACTTACAAGGGGCGTTGATTACAGCGTCCCTTGATCCATCTTAACAAACCAATCTATCAACTGTTCATGTGCTTCATCCGACGGATGTCCATTATCTGGAAACAATGTATTTGTAATCATTTCATCATAATGGCTATCCACTAGTTTCAACAGATTATTTTTTACTTCATCTGCGTCCACACATTGACTACTTGAGATTCTTCTATGTGTGCTTAGATGTGGACAATCCTCCAATAATTTACCTGATTCACTGTAAAGTTCTCTACGCCAATTCTTTAATTCATAGGGGACGATCCATTTACTAAACTCTGGAGCAATGATTGGTGATTGAGATTCTAACACTATTAGTTTGGAATTATTCCATTTTGCCAATTGAATAGAAGCAAGTTCATAAATTTTATTTGCAATGTCATGCAATGCTTGATCATAGGTGTAAGGACATCCAAAAAGATTAAGTCTATTAGTCATCAGTTCCAAATCACGTAACATTTCTGTATGATACCAAATTACATAATCGGGATCATCATATCTGCTAGACAAATATATTGAATGAAAGTTTCCTGCACCATTTGTTGCAAGATTGGTTACATCATATCCAGCATTAATTAATAATTGTTCGGAACGACCTTTTGCCCAACTGTCGCCCCACATGTAAACTTTTGTCATTTTGTGGTTGCAACAAACACACCGTTCCAATCCTTTGCAAGGTTTTGGGTGTCCATATATTCACAGCGTTCAATCCACATCTCATAATACTGATCCATGTGTCCGTCGAATGCTCCTTGCAATTTGTTGCATAACTTGATTGCTTGTTGAAATTTTTGTTTCCGATATAATACATGCATTTCATCATGCATGATTTTGTCTTGTGGATAAGACTTATTCAATACTGTGTAGATATCAAGTCCAACAGTTTTTCCTTTAACTGCCAGATCATCCAGTTTCAAATAAAAGAAATCATCTTTGGTTCTTGCCACAGTCTCTGGTCCTATGATCAATAGCACGCCATAGGCTTTGCACTGTGACTCTAATCTTGCTGTGGTGGACACAGCATCGCCCAACACATCATATGAATGTCTTTCTGTTGATCCCATCTCGCCAATGTAACCAAGTCCTGTGTTAATACCAGCACCCATACCTACTGGTGGTCTGCCTTCAGCAGTAATCTTTTTATTAAACTGTTCAACTGCCTTTAGCATGTTCAATCCTGTTTGAACTGCTGTGCGTGGATGATGTTCATCATCAATTGGAGCATTGTGTATGTGCATTGAAGCGTCACCAATGTATTTTATAATCATTCCGTCGGCATCCAACACTGGTTTTGTTATGGCATCCATATAACCATTCATCACTTGGGTCAGACCTTTCACATCATCACCAAATGATTCACCAAGAGGAGTAAAACCACGTAGGTCTGAAAAACAAATGGATACTTCTTTCTTGATGCCCTCTTTAACAAGAGCAGGATTATCTTGCAATAGTTTGACAACTGTTGGAGATGCATAACCACCAAACTGTTTTTTTATGGCTTGCTTCTGCATGTATTCTGACACAAATCTATTGAACACAGCATGTAGTCCTACTAGTATTGTTGTAATAACAGGCCAACTAAAGTCAAACAATAATAATCTAGTAGAGTATAATTGAACTGATCCATACACCGTACCTACTCCTATTATTATAATAAGTCCTGCCACCACACCATAGTGTAAAAATCTTGCCGCCAATATTAATAACAGTCCAAGGGCAAATATATATGCCAACTCATATGTGTCTGCAATGTCCGATCTAACAATGTTGTCACCATTTATAATAGTTTCAATAGACACAGCAATAGGTGTATGAGCATATTGTGTACCTAATGGTGATGCAATTGTTGTTGCCAATCCTTCAGCAGTCAATCCAACCACAACCACTCTGCCTTGGACAGCACTCAAATCATCTGTTGAACTTATTGTTGGAAAGTCTTTGTTCCATCTCAACCAGATTCTTGCATGTTGATCAGTATAAATTGTGTCCCAGCCAGGCACTCTTACAGCTTGTACTCCTGCCTCACCTGCTTTAATTTGATATGAAGGATCTCCAACTGCGGCTCGTATTACTTCGACAGCCACTGCTGGATAAGTTTCGTCACCTACTGTCATTATTAAAGGCACACGTCTGGTCACTCCATCTATCTCCGGTGCAATATTGAGCACACCAACTCCGTCAGCATTTAATCCTAAAAGTTCAATTGGCCCTAACATACCAGGCCATTGGAACAACCAAGGCATAGGGTCCCCTATTTTTGCAACTCCTCTTGGCACTGCGTTTTTATTTGTTTGTGTGGTACCAACTTGACCAATAATTACGCCATTGCCGACAATGGCTTCAGCAAGTGCCATGTCTTGGCCAAATCTATCTTCCTCAGCAAACAGTATGGGCAGTATGATCATGCCTGCACCATTTTGTCTTAGTTGCCATATAAGATCAGCAATTTTATCTCGAGGCCATGGCCATTGTCCATTTAGTTCAATTGATTGTTCATCAATCTCAACAACAATGATGTCTTGGCTTGTGCTAATAATATCTGTGCTTTGCAAATAATCAAAAGATTTTAGCCTTAATGTTTCAGTCAGTCCGCTATCTTGAACACGTAAAAATACAAGTAAACTTAGTGTAACAAATGCAATTAACCAATGTGTAAAAATTTTTGTCACTTTTTGATCTTTTTGACTTGATCTGCTAGTTCTTTGTTTTGTTTGTTTTGAAACTCTTCTATCATTTTAAGTTTAGTGTTCAATCTAATCAGATCATTATCTAACATTCTTATTCTGTCGATCAAAGCAATTAGTGTTTTATTTGCTTCTCCTAGCACGGGTTTTATTTCTTTAGTCACCCATTGCCATATGTAGTAGACAAAATATCCAAGTCCGACAGCGGCTATGATTGGAAATCCATATTGATTAATTGCTTCAACTAAAGTGCCACTCATTTTTTCTCCAGTATGAACTTTATATTACAGTATCCACAAACTGCCTCACCTTTTTTTGACAAGTTATAATACACTCTTGGATGATCATCGTTTTCGCCTGAACAGTAAATTTGTTCTTCTTTGACATAAACTATTTTCATTTAGCTCCCATATAACCAGCAATTATGCCAATCAATCCAGTCAATGCCATTTTCATTAATGTAATCACTGATTCGTCAACTGGCCTATTTTCCTGCAATGCAACATAATAATCACCTATAATGATGACACCTAACAATGTCAAAACACCTATCACTAGTGCCACTACAACTAGATCCTTTAAATTTTTAATCACGTCTTGCATCCTCCTTGCCTTCATTTGCGGCTAACCTTTCCACATTGGGTTTGACTCCTAGCACATGACTCATCTTTGCGTCTATTTGCACTAAATCATTGTTCATGGTCTGTACTCGATTGTCCAAAGCAGTAATAATATTTTTAAGTCCATTAACACCACCGGTGACTCCTGCTAATATAAATTTTATTGTAAGAAATACAAAATAGCCTGCGGCAATGGCTCCTGCTATTGGAAAGCCAACTTCTCCTATAATTGTAAAGATTTCCATTATAAATGTATTTAACTTTTGCATAACTGTTAACAAGCATCAGCACA
>CAACVD010000146.1_pt1 | contig 31023 bp, 22 predicted proteins | sample 2381771 | NCBI WGS metagenome assembly CAACVD01 (sample SAMEA5211965, study PRJEB30684) | marine metagenome | biome: Marine; feature: Epipelagic; material: Water | collected 2015-10-15 | depth 15 m
TACGTGAACAAGATCCAGAGTTTGACTTAAAAATAGCATATTTAGCGACAGTCCTAAAGTGGGATTTTTCAGCGTTTGAACGGCAGTCAACAACCAAGTCAACGAGGAAGTTGGCAGCTGCGATTAAGAGTACGAAAAAAACTGGTTCCAGACCGAGTAGAGGTACTTCAAATACTGTTGATTTCAGCACTATGAGAAAATCTCTACGATAGGGAGCTATTTATTTATAAACAACAAGTAATAATTAAATTAATTCAAAATGGCAAACACAATTAGTTCATTACAAATGTATGCTCCTAAGAGTTGGTCTGGCCTTACGACAGAAAATCACTTAGGAAGTGTATTTGCCCAAGAACCTACATTGGTGTCTAACATCATCAGTAGAGTTTTTGGATTGAATCAATACGCAGGTATTGATTACTTTTTATCAATTGGTGGAGGAGAACAAGAACTTCCAGATGATAACGATTTCGAGTGGTACCTAAAAGGTGACGATGAAAAAGCAATTACTATTTCTCCAAACAGTTTGACAGGAACTCCTGGTCAATATGGGGCTGAAATGCTTATTCCTTTCGACGAAAAATACTTTGCAGTTACTGACAAGTTAGTATTAGATGACGGTGAAACAGCTGTACGTGTAATGCGCGAACCTTATATGGATGGTAACGGATATGTATATCCTTGTGTACTTATGACAAGTGAGCCTTCTGACTTTGTTGCTCCATCTTTATTAGTTGGTGGATCTAAAGCAAGTAAAGAATACTCTCCACAAGAAAGAACATTGAACAGAACTTATGGTGAAACTAGCTATACTTCTCCGTTCAAAATGCGTAATGCAATGTCTTTCTTATCTAAGACTTACACTATTCCTGGTAACATGCACCAACGTCCTTTAGTTATTGAGATGATGGATCCTAAGTCTAACAAGACTACTAAGATCTGGACTCAATATGCTGAATACGAGTTTATGTGTCAGTGGATGAAAGAGAAAGAAAGAATGTTATTCTTCTCTAAGTCTAACAAGCAAGCTAATGGAACTTACAATATGTTCGGTGACTCTGGTTCTCCAATTGTTGAGGGTGCTGGTATCCGTGAGCAAATCTCACCATCGTACAAGTTCCACTATACAAACTTTACAATTGATTATTTAGAAGATGTATTATTGAACTTATCAATTAATATCCTTCCAGAAGATCAACGTCACTTCGTAGCGTTTACAGGTGAAAGAGGTATGGTACAATTCCACAGAGCTCTTGAAAACCACGCTGCTCGTTTCCAACCATTAGATTCTAAACGAATTGGTGGAGCTGGACAAAGCTTATCATTCCAAGGTCAGTACAGAGAGTTTATGGGGCCACAAGGTATCCGATTTACTTTAGTACATTTACCAATGTATGATGATGAAGTACGTAACCGTGTACCACACCCACAAGGTGGATACACTGAGTCTTACCGTTACACTATCCTTAACATGGGTACTTCAGGCGGTGAGCAAAATATTCGTCGAGTATATCCTAAAGGACGTAAAGAATTAATGTGGCACGTTGCTGGTTCAACTTCACCGTTGGGTCCAAACACTTCGTTCTCATCAGGTTCTTCGTCTGCAGTAGATGGATACCAATTATTTGCTCAAGCACAACAAGGGGTTATTATTCAAAACCCAATGTCTTGTGCAGAGTTAATCTACTCGACAACTGTATAATAATAAATTAATATAAACACGAAAGAAGATGGCAAAGAAAGCGGCAGAAAAAGTGAGCGCACCTGTAGTAGAGGAAAGTGTTTCTACTAATATAAAAATAGATAAGGTTACTATAAAACCTATTAAGAAGCACGGATGGCTACCCGACGATCACGACGGGAGCCTCCGTTATTCTAAATGTTTTGAACGTTTAACTGTTCAAGCAACAAAAGGTAGCGGTGTCCTTAATACTGGGTTAACAGAAGAAGACGAGCTTCGTCTTGAAAGTAAAATGAATATGTCTCCAGGAACATTATCTCGATATAACGTAGACTATTGGACTATGTTTAGAGTTGATGTACCTTCAGAGGGTATTCAATTAGATCTTGCTAATCCAGAGCATGAACTCAAATATTTAGTTTTAAAAGCTCATCAAAGAGTTGCAAACTCAGAAATGGAACGTTTTGATACACCATTTGCAGAGTATGTAATGACTTCAAAAGAGCAAGAAGCTAGAGTTGAGAATAAAAAATCTAAACTTAAGCGTAAAGCATACAAAGTATTTAGTAATATGAACACTACAGAAATGAGAGATGTTCTTAAGGTTATTGGTAAAAGAGCAGGAGATGATGCTTCTGTAGACTTTGTTGAGTCTCAACTTGATAAAGTTGTAACCGAGGATCCTTTAGCATTTTTAACTACTGTAGAAGATCCAACATTTAAAATGAGAGCGTTTATTGATGATTGTACATCTTCAAGAGTTCTTGTTAAAAATGGTACTAAATACCAGCTTCCAGGTGGAGATACTGTAGGTTATACACTTGAGCAGACGATTGAATATTTACAAAATCCTGATAATCAGGAAGTGTATTTAGATTTAAAAGGTAAACTATCTGTAGGTAAGTAGTATGACTAGAGCGCAAATGCATAATGAATTTAAACTATTGTTAGATAAAGTTGACTCTTCATCGGCACCAATATTTTTGCCTAATGAAATTGATCGGCTTTTAAGTATCTCACAAGATAAGTTTATTTCTAAACGTGCATTTGGAAATAATCCTAGACGTACTGGTTTTGAAGAAGATCAAAAACGTAGAGATGATCTACGAACTTTAATAGAGTCCGATATTATAAGTAGCCAACAACCTAGAGCTAATAATAAACCTAATGCTAGATTTTATAACTTGCCTTCTAATTATAGGCATGCTATAAATGAAGAAATTGAGTTAGTTTTAGAAAGCACTGGAGAGTCTGCTGGGAGGGTTGGAGTTAAACCAATTACTCACGATCGCTACAATAAAATCGTTGATGATCCTTTTAATAAACCTCATGAAAAAAGTGTTTACAGATTAGATTTTGGAGGTAGTGATGAGCTTTCTGTAGAATTAATAGGTTCTGGTGACTATGTTCTTGGTAATTATATACTAAGATACCTTAAACAACCTTTGGACATAGATTCTGATAATGACTGTGAATTACCTCATCATACACATAGAGAGATTGTAAGGATGGCTGTCGTAGAAGCTTTGGAAGGAACAGAGCATCCACGATACCAATCAAGTAAAATAGAACTTAACGAAATAGAATAAATAAAATGGCAAGAACAGCAAAAATAACAAATGCCAATGTAGCCCCTCGCAAAAATGCAGCAGGACTAGTTGGTAATACTCCCGTTCGAGCACAAGATTTTAATGATCTTGCGGGAGACTACATCAGTTTATCTGATGCGAGTGCTCAGTCAATAGCTAGCCAATTAACTTTAAGAGGAGATATTCTTACTAACCCTGGCACTCCTGCCGCAGCACTTGGTGCTGGAAATATAACTTTAACTATTGCTCAAATTTTGACGCAAATTTTAGAAGAAGATACGGGGGGATCTGTTAACTGGACTACTCCTACTGCTGCTTTAGCAGTGGCTGGAATACCTAGTGTACAGGTAGGAGATTGTTTTGATTTTTATGTTATAAATAATTCAACAGCAGGATCTGATGAAATCATTACTATGGTAGCAGGCTCTGGTTGTAATATTGTAGGTAATGCAAAAGTTGCTAACCCTAATATAACAGAAGATCAAGAAAATTCAGGTAGTGCTAAATTTAGAATTAGATTTACTGCGGTAGCTCTTGGTTCTGAAGCATATACTCTTTATAGACTAGCTTAATTAATTAATTTTTAAAATAAAATAAAATGGGTGCATATAAAACAGATAATCACTTACATGTCTTTGTAGGTTCAGCAGTAGAAGGTACATCAGTTGCCGCTGCTTCAACTGGAGACATTATTTTGCTTAACGAAGCAAATGCTATACACGGCGACGCAGTAGGCGCAGGCGAGTATGTTAAAATCGGACAAAAAGATGCTGAGGGTAATGTAAGATTCTCTCCTCTTTTTAAGTACGAAGATATGATCAAGGTTAGAAATGAAGCAAAAGCTGATAGAGCTTTTCAACAAAGCGATATTGGATTTAACGGAAGTTCAGGTTCTATTGAAGCTATTAACTCTAATCGTTACACTCTTCGTGTAAACTTTAAACATGACGTTGACATGTTCTCTGAGCAATCAGATTTACATTTCTTTGAATATGTTTCTGATGCAAGTGCTACACAACAAGAAATTGTAGATTACTTTGCACAAGTAATGTCTAAGCACGAGAAGTTTAGCGGAAAAGCAGCAGGTAAACACAGAGCTGCTGTAAAAGTTGAGCGTTATAACTCAAACGGTAGTACAGCTACAGAGGCAAACGCTGGTACAGATGCCACATTTACTAATGGTAGTACACAAGTAACCTTTACTAATGTAGATGCAGATGCAGCTTTAATTGCAGGTAATTACCTTTCAATAGCTGCTGCTGATGATACTCCTGCTGATACAGATCCAATTTATAAAATTGTATCTATTGACGCTAGCGCTAATACTGCTATTATAGATCAGCCTTTCCAAGGTGCTTCAGGTACTTTAGGTGATGATAAATTAAATATCTTAACTGCTGCAAATGCAGCTTCTGGTGACGCAGGTCTTAGAATTACAGGTTTAGCTACTAAATTTATTACAGGTTTAAGCGGAGATCACATTATTTCTTTTGAAGTAACTTTAGATGGTTGGGGTGCTACTACTGCACCTGTATTAACTACTTCTCCTAAAAAAGGAGTTGGACACTCAAGAGAAGTTGCAGATCTAGAATGGTTTGGGCAAGGTGCTATGGGCGCTCCTTACCGTCACGGTGTTCCTAATAACAGTAACTTAATTACATCTTTTGTTTCTGGTATTGATGAGGCTGTGACTTCAGACTACAATATGACTTACATTGATGTTAAAATGTCAAGTTCAGATCCTCTTTATCCTGTTGCAGGTTCTGGTGTAGGACGATTCCAAATTATAATCGCTTACAGTGGTACTGCTTCTAATATCTCTACTCCGTTAGCAGATAAAGGATGATAAATAAATTTTATTGATAATTAAAGGGCAGGCAGCTTTTCTGTCTGCCCTTTTTTAATTTTCACAAATGGCATTAGATTTAAAACTACAAGTAAATTCTTCCGAAGATTGTAAAAACTTATTTATTGAGGATATAACTGGAGCATACAGTTTAACTAATAACCCAGGAGGATGGGGAAGTTTTAACATAGATGGAAACAGAGATAATTATAATTTAATTATCCATCTAACCGTATATCATTTTATCGATGGTAAACAGTACAGTAGTTCTATAACTCTTCCGAACTTTAATAATTACGTTGTATACCCGTCTGGAGTTAGCTACAGAGGGTTTAAGGTATCTATTCCTGCCTCGGATATTTATTCTGATATATCTCTTTTACCTGGTATGCCAGAAGAGTTTGATCCTACTCAAGAATCTTTAGAAGATACTTTATATAAAATCACTGTTCAAATAACAGAATCTGATATTTCTCAATTTGTATCTGCTGCAGTAATTGGATCTTCACAGTATGCAGATATACAAAGACAAAATTATATTCAACAGTTTGATTTTAAATTTAATAATACTTGTACAATTCAAAAAGCTGTAGATAAATATATAGCTACAGTTAATTTAGGATGTGAAGATTGTGATGACACTGATCTTGATAAAGCTTTACTAGCAGAAAATTTATTAGAAAGTTTAAAAAAGTTATAATAAAATTATATGGCGTCTATATACGAAAGTTTAGATATAAATAGTATTGCTGTGGAGTTTTCTTCAGGTTGGTATCAATCTTTGGCAAGAGCTAAAGAGCATAAAATAGATTTAAATGAGTATGAAAATCATATTCAAAATTTGTCAGGGTTTTATGGTAACGACTTTACTTTTCAAAGTGAAACAGAATCTAATCAAAGTATTATATATATTCCAATTATTTTTCATGCGGTTATTGATGATATTAATTTATTAAATACTGATCCAGATAATCCAACTATTACATTTAATCCTTCTGCAATTATAGACGATTTAAACGCATATTTTCAAAATGCTGATATACAGTTTATAGCTGCCGTTAAAGATGACAAAGGAAAGCTATTAAGTATCCCAGGACTACATATAATAAACGGTAAACATATAACAGAATTAAGAAGTGAAATTAATGCTTCTACAAATAGTTTTACACACAGATATGACACTGACTTTGTTACTCCTGCTAAGATGGGTAGAGGTTCATCTAACTCATTTAGTTTATCAGGAGTTACTTTAGATAAATTATATGATGACTATCAGTGGTCTCCTGATAAATTTTTAAATATTTTTCTTGTAACGTATTTAAATTCTACACCAAATGATGTAAGTCTTGCTAAAGGTAAAGTAATTTATACTTCTGAGAACCCCTACATTGCAGACATGGCTCCTTCAGGTTTAAAACATTTTAATATTACTTTACCCTTTTTTGTTTTAGATGATATTAAAGGTGGTAATAGATATGGATATAATTATCCAGTAAACCATCCTGCCTTAAGTAAATTAAAAGAGTCGGGGAGTTATGCTCCGTCCCACAATAGAGCTAGATTTTTAGCTAAAGCTTTGGGGGAAATGTTTGGGTTAGCTCCTTTAACTTCTTTTACACAAAGTAATACAATAGAAACTATATTTGGAGAAGACAATGAAGAGCTGAATCCATGCAGAGCATCTCAATGTGTTTGGACTGACTACAGAACAAATGCATTATGTGGAGACTGTCTCTCAGATACATCTAACGTTGAACATCCTTTTGCTTGGCAAAAAAGTAATTTATGTTTTGATCCTAAAATAGACATAGAAAATAATGGAGAACTAAACATAATGTACAACAGGTCTAAAATAGCTGAGTATGACTCAAGTGCGCACTCTTTAAATCAATACGCATTTACAAGAGATCAAATTATAAGAATGAGAGTTAATATGGATTTAATGTACTATGATACAGATACTGGTACGTCTACAAATGGGGTTTTAAAATCTTTAGTAGAGGGGGCTATAAATCAGATGTCTAGTAATACCATAGCACCAGTTACTGCGCCAGGTTCACGTAATACAACGATTTTATCTAATCCTTGTGATAGCACAGATAACTCATATTTAGACAGAGCTTCTAGATCAAAGCCTAAAGATATTTTTAACACATCTTCTGTATTTAATAATATTCCATCTAAAAAACTAAGTTTAGAAATACTTAAAATAGCAGAATACAATAACTATTTAGAAAACTTTGAAAACAAGGAAGCATCTAAATTTAAAATGATAAAAGATAAAATTTATAATACTATTAATTTTTCTAAGTAATGGCTAAAAAATTAATTAAATTTTCTAATACAAAAGGGGTACATATAAATTTATCTAGAGTTAATGTTCCTATTGAATCTAGTGATCAGGAATCATCTCACCATTCGCAATCAGACGTAAAAGAAGTATCAGATTTTTCTATTAATGAGTTAGCAGCTATGGGTAGAGATATAGCTGTTAATTTTGATGGGTATGAAGTGGGAGATATTCTTCCTGAAGGTATTATATTTTATGTAACAGAATCTGAGTACTATGTAACTAGCCTTAGCAGTATAGGAAATAAAAGGTTTGGGTGTTATGGAGATGTTTATAATTCTAACACTGAAAATGGTATTGGGGGCGGATTTGCTAATACTGAATATATGTTGGATAATTGTTCTGACACAGATACTGCTGCAATTTTATGTAATGAGTATAAGGCAGATAACGAAGAGGAGCAGGAAAAAGGAACATGGTGGTTACCTTCTGTATCTGAACTAGCTGAGATATATTCAGCTGGACTGCTATCTCATAATGAAACATATTTATCTTCTACAGAAATTGATGATAAAACATGCAAGGGCTTTTCAGGGAGTGGGGATGAAATTAATTTATCAAAAAACTCAACATTACCTAATATATTTCCTATTAAAACAATTCCTAAAGAAGATACTATTGCATGGATTCCTATCTTATATCATCTTTCTAATGTTAATGGGGCGTCTTTAGCTGCAAAGCATTTATATGCTAATATGAGCGCTGTAAATAAAGTACTAAGAAAAGAAAATCTTTGGAGGGATGAATCAGAAGCTTCATATGCTAGTACATCTTTACAAAATCAAACAGGATATTTAACAGGTTATCAAATTCCAAATCCAGATGGTTCAGGGCTAATAGATGAAGTTCGTAGATGGCCTGTAGATAATAAGGTATGTCGTATTCAGTTCTTTTTACCTGGTAGGTATAAATTTGAATGGCTAGATCCTATAATATCTATGGAAGAGTTTGCTTTTACTTTACAAGAATATAAAGATCATCCTGACGCTCCTAGCAGTATAAAAAATTTACCTACTCCTGGAGAGTGGTTATCTTTTGGAACTAACCCTGGTATAATAGTTTGGAAAGAAGAATGGTTTACTGAAAGTAATTTAATTAAATTAAATACTTTAGCTAGATCTATTAAAGGGCATGACATACAACTGACTACTAACAGTCTATTTAGTCCAAGCCCTAGCACGGCTAATCTAAACCCTTCTGTTGTACAATCATACCCTTCTCACCATCTGTTAAGTTCAATAGGTTGGAATTCCTCGAGCTCAGGCTCTAGTTTTATATCTCCATATCGAGTGTTTGGATTATCATCAGAATATTACACTAACGGCAAGTTAAATGCGGGCACACATATTTTACATGATGATCTTGATGATATACGATTTATGCATGAGACTCTTCATGGATTAGGATCTTTAGGTCATACTTTTTTACCTCCTAGAATTCAAACGACTCATAGTGTAGGCAATTATCCACACGATAACTCTCCTTTATATAATGACCGTGATGTTGAAAATTTAGATTTATATGATAATAAACTTTTACCTCCTTTTGAATTTGAGTATAGAAATCATATGTACGATTTTGCAGTTGACTTTAGAGATCAGGCTGAGGAAGAGCGAGATGATTACTTAGCAACACTAGGTGATAATTATACTTCTGATGAGCAAGATATTTTAGATGCTTTAAATGAAAGAGCGCTTGGGGCTCAAGCAGAGTTAGATAGTACACCTGAAATAATTACAGGAGACTTTGAATTACCTGGAGGAAATATACATACTGACCCATATGATGAAATTAAATACATAGAAAATATATTTAAAATTCCAGGAGAGTATACTACCAATTTTACCCGTAAATATTCTTTAGTTGATGGATCAGAAACTAATAAAGCGGAAGTAACTTTAAACAAAGCTATAGAGCCATATGATGTTATATTTGGATCGATGGATACTAATCCAATGCAAGATAGTTACTATGTGTTCCAAAGTTTATATAGAGGAGTTGAAAGCTTTTGGGGAGGATCTTATATAGAAGATGATGACGAAAATAAATTTTTTGTTGTTAATCCTACAAATGCAGTAGGGCCAAATGTAACTAGTTATATACCATTTTGTGTAGATCCTGACAATGCAAATGGATTGCCAGACAAAAATGATTTAACTAAGAATACAAAATATGATCCCTTTTGGATGCATAATCATAACAGATTTAATCCTGCTTTTCCTGCATACCCTGATAATTTAGAAACTCATAAACTATATGATCAGGCATACTGTCCTTGTTTATATACACAACAATCCTATACATCGGAGGGTCAGGTATACACTTACACAGTGATGGGGGAAAGCCAAAATTTAACCAATCTATTAAACTTATATAGGTTTAAAGTTAGTAACACTTTTATTTTTGATGCTTCCCAAGATTTTTATAAACTTTCTCCATCAGAAAATGAGCTTACTTCAACAGGTCATCAAGGTTTTTTCCATATTAGTGGTAATGATCTTACTGGCGGTAGTGTGCTTTCAAATTGGCTAAAATCAATATCTAATAATTTTGATAATGGATATGATAATGGTGTAATTCCAATACAAAAAAATAAAAACTCTACTTATTTAAGTATTCCTTATGGCATTGCATATTTTGGTTTTGGGCAACACACAACCCTACCTATTTATTTTAAATTTAATAATGAAGAATTTTATCAAATCCAAGTGCCAGGTGACCAAGATATTTCTTATGGGGATTTATTAAATGAGCTTGGGGTTTCTTCTTTACCTAGAGAGGAGGTATTTTCTCAACATCTTCTTCTTAGACAAAGTGATAATTTTGACAAAGGGGGCGCTACAGGTACAAGCAATCTTGACTATAGATATGGGTGGGGGACTACAAACTCTAATGATAAAAATTACAACCCTTTTAAAGGAACAAATTTTATACATAGCGTATATGGTTTGTGTGTTGCACAGACTTCTTTTTCTACTCTGAATTATGCATATACAAGAGATTATGAACCTGATCCAGATCAAGAGAGTGTTAGTTTTGAACCAAGATTTTGGCCTACAAACACACAGATAGAGGCTTTAAATACATATGTTAAAAATAATCCTATAGCTCGTAGACAAATTGAGTGTGCAGAAGAAATTGGATTTAGTGGCACTTGGGTTACAAATCCTAATTTAAATCCTCGAGGTAGTATTGATCAATTAAATAGACCGATAAATGAAGTTAATAATTATTTAAATTCTTTTTTTACTAGTTTAAATAATTATACACCAACCTCTGTTTTAGGTTGTACGGATTCAGAAGCTTTAAATTATGACCCTTTAGCTACTTATGATTTACAATATCCTTATTTTACAAAATGTACTTATTCAATACATGGATGTAAAAATATTAATATTTTGCAACAAGGATCTCAAACTCAAGAAATAGATTCTTCTTTACATAATTTTAATAACTATTATCATTCAGGAAATACTAATCCAATTACAGATAAACCTTGGCAGGATGGAGATATTCCAGGTAAACAGTTTGGTATACAATATTCTCAAGCGCTTGTAGAAGAAGAATTAGAAATTAATGGTAGAAAAGTTCCTGCTAGACTTATAAATGTAAATACAGATGATGGGTCCTGTTATAGAATAGGTTGTATGGATGAATTAGCTGTAGGGGAATTTGCTTCTGGATATGATCCTTTAGCAACAGTAAGCCCAGAAGAATATGGGTTAGATTCTATGTGCGTTTATTATGCGCTTCCTAGAGCCCCTATCTTAAGAATAGTTTGTACAGAATCTTATGACGGAATTAATGTTTGTAATCATAGTACTACAGAAACTGTTCAAGTGATTGTAGACAATAGAGATAATTCTATAAATAGTTATCCGCAAGGTGGGGATTTTAGAATAGAATCAATTCCTATGACTGATTCCAGACTTAGTGCTTCTAAACTAAATTTTCCTCAAGATGGTTATAGTCCTAATATATTTGGTAATATACCAGGTGTAACATCTTTTCCAAATGTTACTGAAGAGCTAACTATAGCAAGAGCGTTAGAGAACAGTGGACAGCTTTTATCGAGTTCGCTTGGTCTTGTGTTTGAACTACCACCTGGTGAGGCTAGTATTTATCCAAGGTATAATTGTGTTGAAAATCCTATATTATCTAATGGGACTGGAGGTTGTTATTTATTTTCATATGAAAACGAAACCTTTTCTGCACCTTTAGAAGGTTGTAGTATTTCTCCTGTTGTTAGTGTTAGTGAAGGAAATTGTAATAATGTTTCTCTTTTTAGTGGCGGGTACGTAGTTGACTCTTCATGGTTATCACAAGAGTTTCAAACAATTGATAATAATTGTAGTTTTTATAGCCCTAAGTATATTGTGGGGGGAAGCCTAGCTTCTACAGGCTTTGAAAATAATGGGGAAATTGTTTCATCTCCTCCTCCTTTAAGTGAGCACCAAACTGCTCCTGAAGTAGGGTATCCTTGTTTAGATCCTGCTAATAACTCTCCTTGTCAAGAAGGGTCCCGAGATGTTTCTAGAATAAAAGCTGTAGGAAATGTTTTATCAGATGTATTTTTATATACAGAAAAAGGTGATCCTTATGTAGGAGGAATAGTTATTGAAGATGTAGACGCTGGCAACAAGCCAAGACAAATTTCAGCTTATAATATTCAAACATCTTCTAAAGGTTCACTTTTATACACAAGAAATGAATTACTTAGACAAGGTGTAGAATTAAATGAGTATGAAAAGCTTGCGAAAAAAATACGCGAAGTTAAGGAAAAAATTATTAATTTAACTATATTTACCGACAATTAATATTACTATGGCCATTACACAAACTACTTTATATTCGAGATATATGCAAGCTTCTGAAGCTTTAGAAGAACATGCTGTAAAAGTTGCTGAAAAATTAAGTGGCGGTAACTCTGATAAACAGCTTATACATAAGTATAATCTAATGTCTTCTTGGATGGATTACATAAAAGATTTTATATCTGTATCTAGTGTAGTTGAAGGCGCTACTCCAGGTAGCTTAATAATGCCACAAATAACAGGACCGTTTATCACTGATCCTGCAACTTTAGCTTATATTGGAGCATGTATTGTTTTAGGTATTAGAGATAATGAAGGGACATATATAACTATAGGAAGAGTTAATCGTGCTAATGCAGATACATGGAAAGATGATCTTTATGAAGCTATTAACTCAAGAACTATTATTACTGGTATAAAATGTACTCCTCGATCTACATCAACTGCTTTATATGAAATTGTATTTACAGAGCAGTCAGATAAATACAATGGGCAGTACTTATTAGTTTCTCCAGGTCTTACTATTGCAGATGGCTATGTTTTTGAACCTGTTAGGGGAGGGGCAACGCCCTCTGTATTTGAAGGTAAAAATTTAACAGACGAACAAATATCAAAATTTAATTCTGTTTTAGAAGATATAGCTATTGAATTAAAAATATCTTACAACAAAAATAGCGGTAACATCGTATCATACTAAAAAATAAATATTAGAAAATGGCAACATATAATAGAAATAATAACAATAGTCGATCTGCTCGGCCGCAAGGTAGAAGTTTTAAAACAGATTTGATAACAGTAGTTCAAAATGGAAATGAAAAACAAGTAACTCGTGATGAGTTACTTCGGCATTTAGAGTCAGCTGTTAATAGCGCTAACTCTGAAATTGCTAGCATTAAAAGATCGTCTAGTCAAAATGTAAAAAAGACAGACGCTGCATTTACTTCTCCTGTGTCAGGAACAACTCCTAGCGCACCAAATCATTTAGCTACAAAACACTACATAGATGCTTCATTACATAATGTAGTAAGAAATGATGGAGCTGTAAAACTAGATAAAAATTTATCGTATAGAGTTAATCCTAAAAAGTTTGAAGGCTCAGATGTTATTACTAAAACATATGCGGATAACCTTTTGTTAGGAGTATTGAAGACAGTAAGAAAATATAATGAAAATATTCTGCCTGCAGCAGTTGCTGGAGATTGTTTTATAATGGAATCTTTTTATGAAATTTTTTCAGTTGATGGTCCTGAGATTCAAAAAGGAGATATATTAATATGTTTAGAAGATTCATCAGGAGGAGAGTACAGTGCTGTTGGGCATCAATTTGCTATCTTAAATACTAATGTTGTTTCTGCAACAGAAGAAAATGCAGGTATATTAAGAATATCTAATGACACGGAGGTTAAAGAATTTTCTTCTGATAACTCTGCTTTAACTCCTAAAAAGTATAAAGACTCGATTTTATCAAGCTCTAATTACAATCGTACTCAGACAACCGCATCTTCATATTTAGTAAACGAGTCAGATAAAGGTTTATTATCTATAGATACTCGTAGAGGAACTACTGAGGTTATACTTCCTTCTGTTGTTTCTTTAGAGCATCCTGAGCTATTTAAGATAACTGTTAAGGATGAGTATGGTCAGGCAGGTTTAAATAATATTACAATTAAACCTACAGGGGCTACTATAGATGGTAAAAACTCAATAGTACTTTCTAATAATTATCAATCTTCTACTATTTATAATGATGGTAGTAATTATTTTATAGAAAATAATAACCCAGGAGTTTCTGCGGGAGGCGAAATTAATAAATTTAAAGCTTTGACAGGGCCTGCATATGTTTCTGCTACAGGAGCGGATGAGGCTGTATTTCAATTTGATATTGATTTAGCAGAGTTTAGTCTTAATGAAGGATTTATTTTTGAGGTTTCTGGTTTGTTTGCTGCTAATTCTAGTACTAAAACTTTAAAATTAGTGGTAGACGGTAATACAACTGTTACAAATGCTACAACAACAGCTCCAAACAATAAGTATTTTGTTGCTAGAGTTACTGTGCTTAAAGCTAATAAATACGCTATGAGTAATGGATACATACTTTTAGAAGGAATAGCTGCAGATACATATGGATCTATGGACGTGAATTTAGATTGGAATAGTATAATAACAGTGAGTGCTACAGCAAATGCTGCTGGTGCAATAACTGATATACAAATACAAGCTGCCTACATACAACCTTTAAAATAAAATATAATGGCTTATCAACCTTTACTAGATGCTATAAATAATGGTAAATTAGGGACTCAAGATTCTCTAGAGATAACATATTCTATTTCTGATTTTAGTTCTTTACTAGTTCAACACCCAGCAGATAAAAATAAAACAGTTATAAAAGGAACTTTTTTAAGTGTTCCTTTATTTAATACTGAAGTTAATAATGCTTTTTTTCAATGGGAACATGTTCTTAACAAAATTTATAGTAGTGTACTTAAATTAAGATTTGTAAAAGTTGATTCTGATGCAGATATAGCTATAAACTTTTTAGGTAAAAAAACAGATGATATTGTTGTTCATAAAAATCAAATATCTTTAAACCCTAACAGAGGTTGGAGCAGCTGTTTAAATCCTGGACAATATACTGTAACCTCTCATTTAACTATTGCTTTAAGTCGTTTCCTTGGAGTAAACAGTAATAGAACTAATTCTCCTTTAAATAAAAAAAATATTTACGAGAACTTTGTAAAAGTTTACAATTTAAAAGTTACTGAGGACAGTGTTATAATTAAAAGTAGTTTATCTCAATCTATAGATGCTGTAAACGATATAGTAGACATTTATGGGGCTGCAGAGGAGTATCCAATAATACGTGGGTGTATGCATAGTCGTGCATCAAACTATAATCCTCTTGCTACTGAAGACGATGGCTCTTGCGCAGAAAGATTTGCAAGAGCGCCTAGGATTACAAATTTTCAAAGTAGGTATTTAGCTAAAGTATCTAATGAATATTATTTTTTAAGAGAAGATGGTTTTAATTCTTTAAATGCTGCTTTTACATTTATACCTTTTACTAACGCTCAGGGAGGTGAGATTTTATTATCTACTATATCTGGTAGTAGTCCAAATGATGTAGATACCAGTATGGTTATTACAGATAAGTCTGGAGAGTCTTTAGGGATGATAAAATATGTGGCATTATTTAATAGTAGTGGGGAAGTAAAAATTTATAATAGACACGGAGATGTATTGTCTGATTTTAGTAACTATGCATCTATTGGAGATTATTTTTCAGCTTCTAAAAAAAGTTTAGCATCTAACTCTGAGGTACACTATCTTTCTGATGGAAATAATAACCACACACTAATGTGGAAAGATGCTACAGGGAAAATTAATCGTATTACTCTTGATGATTCTTTACCTCAACTAAATAATAGAGAAGAAGTTCCAGACTGTGCTATTGATACTTTTCATTATGGAAATGTAGTAGAACAAGATTCATATGTAGGCACCAATAATACAGGGGTACATAGTTTATGGCTTCATCCTCTTTTAAATACTACTAATCCTATCGAACTGTACAGTGCAGCAGGCAATTTTACATATACACAATTTGAAGATAACGGGCAAATAACTTTATTTGCCACTAATTTTACTACGGGGAATATTATGAATGTAGGAGTAAACAGTGATCTTCCAGAAGCAGGTGGCACTGATTATCAATCTTATTTCAATAAGAGTTATCGAATTACTTATCGAAATGGAGAAAATAATTCTGAACATTATGGTAATTTAAAAACATTTATTCTTCCTACTCCATTTGGGGAAAAGATAACATCTTTTTCTCCTTTTACTAAATATCTTAAAATACATACAACAGATGTAAAGGATTATAATTCTAATTATACATTTTTAAATTTAGAGGATAGAGATACTAACAAAGATTTTTTTGTTGGAGTAGATAACTCATATTATCCAGGGATAACGTATGTACTTGAATTATTTAAAAGTGTGAGTGATAATGATACTTTTGGTGACTTAGGTATTTTTAATATTTATAATAATAATTATAATTCAGAGACTAAATTATTTTCAGATGTTCTTGATGGGTATACCCCGCCTACAGCTGAAGAAGTTACGTATGATGCTTTTACTTCTGAAATGCAACACTACCTTTCTTTACCAGTATCGATAGGTAATAAACTTTTGCAATCTTCTCAGTTTAACATGGGGAACATGAATTCTGGTGCATATACAAATGTAGGCTCTCCTGATGCTGAACCAAATTTCTTTGGTAACTTCCATTTAGCTTACGCTGTAAAACATGGATTTTTATTATTTAAAATAAATAATGTAAACGCTAGAGTAGAAGATACAATCTTACATGTGTTTGGTGGGGACTTAGATATGTTAGAAAATTCACATGGGTTTACTCCTATGTGTATGGTATTCTCTCCAAAAGATAATTTTTTATATACTATATTAGAAAACCCTTCAGATCCTAATGAAAGAAAAATAGGTATCTTCCAAATCCAAGACGGAGTTAATAGACAAGGAGCTTCTGCTTCAAGTGGTTTTGAGTTAATACATACAACTTCTATTATAGATAATCCTTTTAATGGAGCTTTAAGTAAAATTACATTAGGAATAGATGGGAACATTTATATTTGGAGTGCGGACAGCGCTGAGTTTTTAAGAATAACAGAACCTGACTTATCATCTAGTGTTCGTATATTTAGAGATAACCCAGCTTTAAGTTCTTTATCTCAGCCTGCTGAACACTTACCTTCAACATTTAAACTTGGTTTAGAATCTGCACTAATTAATAGTAGATATAATGCTTATGGACAAAGATATAATCATGAGCAACATACGTTTCAAGAGGCAGGATCAGATTTATTAACTTTTAATTCTGCTGCATATAATAGTAATTTATTGCTTCCAGGTGGAGTATATAATCTGCAGACTCGAGGCATGTTAGCTCCGCATTATATGAGCGATTTGATTTACAATAGTACAACTCAAAATGCTCCTAATGATGTAGGTAATGTTGATATGGTTTTAGGAGCTATGACAACTAATCAAAGTGGGGGTGTTGTGTTAACCGATTATCAAGGAGATGAAATACAAACTATTGCAGCAAAAACTATCGATGTTCCCAATAGTATTTTTATAATACCTTTAAATACTCAAGAATATTTTAATTCTTATATGGTAGGGTATATCCTACAAGATGATGGCCCAGGCTCAGTGTCTGGTATTAGTCCAATTCAGGGTATAAAAACATATTATGATACAATAGGTTATGTTATAGTAGAGGTAGATATTACACCTACAAGAGTGACGAATTATAGTTATACTATTGCAGGTAAAGGAATTTTAGCTCAAAATGAAATAACTACCGCTCAACAGCTTCAAGCTAATAAAAGTCTTTTACCTGGTATAGGAATATGTAGATTTGAGAATTATAAATATGATATTTTACAATGTCATATGGTAACTAATAATACATCTGAACCTAGTTTGGTTAGATTTGGAGCTATGTCTCTAGACGAAGATACAACATATGGATCATTAGATTCATTAGATAGAGCTAGATATACATTTGGAGATCATATAAAAAGGTTTAGTGGGGAGAAAGTTGTAGAGGTGCATGAACATGTAAACGCTGCTAGTGCAATAATGAGTTTCTCAAGTGATACTACATTATTAGCAATTGCTACAAACTCAGCAAATACAGAAGCAAAATCTATTATAAGTATATTTGAGTACGCACAAGGTAATACACAAGAGGGCACAAACAAACTAGGAACTGTAGATATTTCTAATCTTTTAACTGCAAAAGATGTAAGTTCTGATACTACATATGATTTAATTCCTGAATTCAAAGTTAGAAGTTTAGAATTTTCTCCAGACAAAACAAAATTATACATTCTTGTCGGGATGGATTTAGACGACATGGAATTTAATAGCGAAGGTTTTGTTGGAGCTAAAAGTAAAATAATAAGACTTGAGATTGCAAGAGATGAAGACGGATCTTCAATAGGTCTTAGCTTTGGTTATGGTACTATACCTGAAACTAAAGATAATTTGCTTGCAGCCCCAAAAAATAAACAGGCTTTATTTACTTCAGTTATAGATGATAATCTTGCAGATGCTGGAAATATAAATTTAAAGAAGTTTACTAATATGACAGGTTTAACAACTGACATAGAAGGACAAATTTATATTTTAAATGCTTTTGATTCTACACATCTAAATTTAGATAAAACAATTACATCTGTTTTAGGTTTTATAGCTGACCCAGACTCACCAATATATGCAATAGCAGGCCCTACAGCTAATGTTATTGCAGAGCCGTGTTCTGGAGAAGAGCGTAACTGTAGTCAGGGTATTTTTGTGATAGGAGCTATAACAGATACATCTCAAAATCCTTTATTTGTTGATAATGTTTTAGATGAATTTTATACTGTATCTAGGCAAATTTATGGATGTACGGATTCTACAGCTTGGAATTTTGACGCAGGTGCAACACAAGAAAATGGTAGTTGTATCTATGAAATAGGTCCAGGAGCTCCTGCTCATGATAGACAACGCCCTTTATATAGTGCACGAGATGGCCAAAATTTACAGGATTGTAATGCATCGCTTCGGTGTCCTGTTCTAGTAATTAGACCTGCAGACTATACAGTTATAAAAGATTTATACGGTCCAACGAGTGGACCGCAGTATATGGTTGGTACAGGTGAACACTACAATGCGGGATGGGATTTACTGTTACATGCAGGGGCTGCAACACAAACTGCAGCACCACAGCAGGGCGTTTATAGCCATTATAACCACGCACACCCAGCTATAAGTGGTTATCATATTTTAGAACCTGACTTAAATGCTAATTGTTGTGAGTGTTTTTATCGTTTTAGATATGAGAGTCCTGGCATTAAGGTTGAAGATGGACAAATTTCAGGTTTCTATCACCCAGGCACATTTAATCCATACAATAATACTTCTAGGCCAGGATACGTTCAGCATACAGGAACTGAAAATGAAACATCTGATTATCTACTATATACACCAACCTCGAATTTGTATCCTTTTTATAGAGACTTTATAATTACAAATCATTCTGAAGTTCAATTAGATGGTAATCCAAGATATGACAATTTCCAACAAGACATATGGCAGACAGCTAATTTTGGAAATAATCCATTAAGCACTGATGTATTTGGGACGGATCTAGCTCTTGAATCAGGTTACATACTATCAACTTTATCTGCAGTAGCAGCATATGTTCATGAAGGGGTAGTTTATTATGCATTCCAGGAAGGAATGGACGTGGAAAATGTGTCGCAGATTTTGGATCCAAGTGCTAGTTTTCTATTTTCTACTGTTACTGCGGGTGAGTATGCAGATAGTCTTGTAAGCAATCTTGCATTTGTTTATGGAAATGTAGGTGATGCAAATCAAATTGTAAGTTCTCCAAATCTTGTAGATAATGGGGCAAGTTTTTTACCTGCAGCCCAGGCTAATATTGATACAGCTCACTGTAGATCATGTACAGACCCAACCGCAACAAACTATGAACCGCCTCATCCAACAATTGGGTGTAGACTACCTCTTTGCCTTTCGGATGCAGATTCATGTGTTGTTGAAGGGTGTATGCCATCTTATGGTTGGTATTATTATACCTCACCCTCTGGTGAGGTCACAGTTGTTGAAAGTTGTGAAACAGATCCAAATGCTACAATACATAACGAGGATTTGTGTGTGTATCCACAAGGACCTTTATGTAGTTGTGAAAATAATACTCCTACACAACCTTCATCTAATGCAACATATAATGTGCATTGTAATTGTGATGGAGATCATCCTGGTCAGGTTTGGGGAGTATCTCCATCAGCAAATAACCTAGTATATATAACACCTTGCGATTGTGATGGAGGCCATCTTTTAGTTAAAAATCATTTCTACTCAACGTTTAAAACTTATGTAGAGGGTCAGATGACGCAAGCCGTATCTAATACTATGAATTTACTGTATCCTTACACTCCTTACACTTATAATGATGTTAAAGATGTGTTAGGTGCAGGATTTTTTAGTGGTAATCAATCTAATCCTACTGGTACAGACGTATGCCAGTACCAAACTTATTATGGTAATTTTGCATCTACAGATATTGCATACAAAAATCTAACTAGAGGCTGTGGTTTTTATGTAGATAGTTCAACAGATACTCCAACATTTGAAGGAGGTCCTAATACTCTATTACCTGGTTTTACTTTTCCAGAAGGAATTTGCAATTGTAACGGAGACCACTCATCTGATCTTCATGGCCCTAACTGTAATTGTGACGGAGAAATTTTAAATCCTAATCACTGTAGTTGTAAAGATGGTGCTTATGAGCTTTATTACCCAGATCCAGATGGAGACAATTTAATAGAATGTCCTACTACAGGGCTTGCAATAAAAATGTGTCCAGAAAGAAATGCAGATGGAAACCTTACAGGAAATAAATTTGAAAAAGATAATCCTTCAAATGTATATACTGCTGCTCAAATAAATTCACAATTTATACCAATAGCAAACCTTACATCGTGTGAAACCTGTACAAACGAAAATGATGTTAACACTGACTGTCAGTGTTTTGAAGGAACCTATGATGCTGATAGCCCAGATATATTTATACAGCCACAAGTGGTTGATAATTCTGGTAACACTGTGGGCATTGCTAATGCTATAAATATACAAGCAGATTATCTGTACCCTGAAGTAGCAACTAGTAGTGTAGCTGATTTAGAAGCACTAGGATATGAGGTGTTAACCGATCTAAACAGCGGTTTCCATATGCCAATCCAAGACTGTGGAGGTAATTGTTATCTTATAGTAGATGATGCTAATACTATTACAGGGGGAGAAGCAAACACTGTTCTGTGGAAAAGAAATCCATCATTTGGTACTTTTAAACATAATACTTGTGGTCAATGTGTTGCAGCAGAAGAAGTAAATCAAGATTGTTGTGTAGAGGCCTTAGATGCTTGTGGAAATTGTACCACTGATATTGTAAATAAAGTTATAGGAGCTGTAGGAAATGCAACGTCATATACTTTTGAGGATCATGAGGAGTTTGGCGCTGGATTTAGTATGGGTAGTGTTGACTATATTGATGAGAACGGTGAAGTTCAAAGTATCAATCGAATATGTAATGTATGTAATCAGGTTACTCCTGGAATGACTACTGCCGATATACCAGAGCATGGCTTTAACCAATACTTCATAGGCGGTGGAGTTGGTAGCGACCTATCTCTAGGCATATATGCAGATGGTACAGGAACTTGTAATGGTTGTTACAATGACGAAACTAGACTATATCTATGGAAAGTAAGTTCTCCTCTTTACGATAGTGATGGTGTTGCTACAGGAGAAACTGAAGATCTTTGGACTGGGTTCTATAGAAATAATATAACAGAATTTATTTTTAATGATTTAGAAGCAGTTTATCCTCAAAGATTCTATTGTAGTGCTTGTGATCTTAATAATGTATATGAAAATGAAAGTCAAATTGTTGCACTAGGATCACTCACAATATTTGGCCCTCAAGAAGGTCTTTTTGGTGAGCTAGGATCGATTGCAGGAGAACCAAATTCTTGTTGTGAAGGATTTTTCTATAGCGAATGTGCTTATGAGAATGGCGGATGTGTTCCAATAGGAACAAACGTTGGAGTAAAAGGATGTGATGGAATATGTGGAAGTGGAACTGTAGAAGATGAATGTGGAGAATGTGGTGGTACTGGAATAAATCCTGATACAGGATGTTGTGGAGATGGTGTAAAAGGGTGTCATGATGATGAGACTTGCTATCCTCCAGATGAGGTTCCTGTAGTTGACCCTTGTGGTACTTGTGGTGGAACTGCAACTCTTTCAGATTGTACTGGTTGTACTGATCCAAATGCTACAAATTATAGTGAGAGAAATATATTTGACGATGGGTCTTGTAATTTCTTATACTTATATGGCGATGTTTTACAAGATGCTGAAATATCACCTAATCAATCTACTGGATCTATTGCAGAATTTTTCTTACCAGTATATCCTCTTTTATTTATGTCTGCTAATTTAAGCTCTATATTTGAAGTTGCACAGAATTTTTCAGGATATGGTTATAGTATAAATAATAGTAATGCTTTAGGTGGAAATGTTACAATAGATAATCCTTATATTGTAAGAGGTAAGGTACAAGACATAAGACAAAATGCAGTTGGTAATGGTTCTATAGTTAGTAATACTCAAAACGGAGATTCAGTATCTGACAACACTATAATTAGAATAGAAAATCCTTTAGAAAATGCTGAGATAACTTATAGATATTCGTATGAATATGATACAAACTATGGTAGCACATCAGGTACAATATCTGGTATTACAGGAACACAGGGGTCAACTGACGTAACTATTTATGAAGATTATATAATTCCAGGTAGTAGTGTTGGAGAAGCTTCAGTTATACCTAAATATTATTTCTTACTAAGAGAAGGATTGCTAACAAGCACAGATCCTTTAATTATATTTGCATCGTATCTAGATAAAATTCAATATATGACTCCTAGTGTAGGGGACGTTTTTGAACATATAGCTCCTAATGGCAACATAATTACTTTGCCAACTCATATTTTATGTGGAAATATAAAAAGTATAGATCAAACTACAGGATTAACAAATGATGTTGTGCTTGGGTTGGACGGGTTTACTGATGAGTATGTTTATAATGGAAATACTAGTACAGGAGAACTTGAACCTCAAGCACAAGTTCAGTATAATAGAGCAACGGCATATATGATTTATGAAGTAATTCCTGCAAAAGATCCAGACGGTAACTACTACCAATTTAATATGGATGTGTTACTTTATACTCAAGGATATGTTCCGCCAGAATGTATATTCTTTAATAATGATGTTACTGGTTTAAGAATAGAGTTTGAAATTCCTCAAACAAACAATCCAAGTAATACTCGATTTGTTATTTATGATACTAATAATAGAATTGTACATAATTTTACTGAGTTAAGTCCAATTGAGACTAACGATCCTGATGTAAAAAAATATCTTTTAAATTTATCAAGCTTAGATGGGTGCTATTATTTCTTACCTATAGGATTTAAAAAAGATAAAGATTGGTCTGTGTCTAGACTTAGAATAATGAATGGATGTAATATATTACATTATTTAGATTATGGCTCATCTTCAACTTCAACAGGAGCAGCTTTAATAAATACTAATAGTAGAAATACTTGTGAGTATGGCTGCTTTAGTCCTGATCAGGGTATTTTAGTTACAGATCATTGTTATGCTACGGTGAGAAAAGATGTAAAAGAAATGACTCAGATAACATTAACTCTTCAAGGAGGTGCTTCCACTAATCTTAGAGAAGATGATTTCTGGATTAATCTAAAGGTACTAGACTTAGATACTGGAGAAGAGCTAATAGAGATAGATACAGAAGAAGCTGATCCGCCAGATTTAATTCAAACATTTTCTATTTATCAAACCACAAGGTTAGGTGTTGATGTATTTAATCCTGGTTTATTAAGTTTTAAATACGAACTAACTTCTGAATATGGTGAAGTAATAATTTCTAAAACATACGATTAATGAGAAGTCCTAAATTTATAAGATCATTTAATTCTTTTGCAATTGAACCTCAGCCTTATGGCTGCACTAATCCAACTGCATATAATTACAATCCAAAAGCATTTAAAGATGACGGATCATGTATAGAGGTTTCTTTTGGAGAGTGTATTGAGACTGCATTGTTTTCTGTAACATTAAGAGACTGTAGTTCTAAGGAAGCTAAAAGAGTTTTAAAATTATATACCATATGGAAAGCATATAAACAAGCTCTTGCTGAAGGTAATCAAACAAAAATAAATATTTATAGTGAACAGATAGTAGAATTATGCAATCTTGAACACTGCGAATCATGTTAAAAATAAAATAAAATGGATAGAAATAGAGATTTAGCTAAGATATTAGCAAGAATAGAAACTAAGCTTGACGAGCAAATGGATTTAGACTACGCTCGTCATGGGGTAACATTAGTAGATGAAGATTATACCACTGCTATTACAGGAAGTTTTTATGGTGTCCAAGCAGATGGAGAAGGAACTTCTGGCGCTATATTAACTAGTATAACTATAGATGGTGTAACAATAACAGACCCACCTTTAACTATTCCTAACGGAGGAGTTATATACGGAAACATAACAGGCCTTACTAGTAATGGGGGTGATGCTAATTTAATTTTGTTTCACAAAAAAGGACACGGGCCTACAACTAATTTAACATAAGATTATGGGATACGGACATGGAATTGTAAGTGCTAACTCAGGAACAAAAAGTGCTCCTGTACGGATGAAAAAGTATAGTAGAGAGTTTAGCACTTTCTACATTAATTTTGCATCTGTGAGTGGTGCAGCCAGAATTCAATGGACTGGTTCAGGAGGTGTAGTAGTGGGCACAATAACTGCTAAGAAAGGTTATCCTTTTTGTTTATTTACAGCAAAAGATGGATCTGTAACAAATAAAAAGTTTAAACTTAGAACTATAACAGCTGATAGTGTGTCCAGAGGGTTCCATTTAGTAACATTTAATCAGTCATGAGTAAAAATTATAAGTGGGTTAACTTGACACCCGACGAGATCTGGGAACAGACATCTCCAAAAGTTCATAAAAATAAAAAGAAGTACAATCGTAAAAAATTAAAACAAAATGATGAAAAAGAAAATGGCCTACGGCGGTAAAAAGAAAATGATGGCTGGCGGTAAAGCAAAGCCTATGAAAAAAGGTGGTAAAGCTATTTCTAAGTCTAAGCAAAAAGGATTAGCTAGTTTAGCTAAGAAAAAACCAAGTGTAGTTTCTAAAATGGGATACAACCCTAAGAATATGGTAGCAGCTATGGGTGGTCTTAAAAAGGCGATGGCTAAACTAGAAAAAATGGTGCACGGAGGAATGAAGAAAAAGTAATGGAAATATTTAAAGACAACAACAACTGGAATGAAAAAGCTATCGTAGGCTTTATAGCCTTTGCGGTTATGTGTATGATTATGGTAGCTGATCTAGTAACAGGATGGGTGGGCACTGACCTTGTAATAAATGAGTTTGTATATGATTCATTTGTATGGGTAGTGCTTGGTTGTTTTGGAATCTCAGGTGTAGAAAAATTCGCTAAAAAATAAAACTATGGCAGCAAAACGAGGACTATACGCAAACATCCACGCTAAAAGAAAAAGAATAAAAGCAGGTAGTGGAGAAAAAATGAGAAAGCCTGGGAGCAAAGGAGCTCCTACATCGGCTAACTTTAAAAGAGCAGCTAAAACAGCTAAGAAAAAATCTTACGGAGGTAAGGTTAAAGCTGTAGCTAAAAAAAGAACTACTAGACGAAAAAAGAAATGAGAAAACTAATTTACTTATTTTTAGTTTTAAGTCTAACAGTTACAGCTCAAGATACTATTTTAGATTGTCTTGGAACAGAATCACCTAGCTCATGGTTAGGGGATGGTTTCTGCGATGACGGTTCTTATACATGGGAAGGAAGTCCAGTAGATTTTAACTGTGAAGAGTTTGGGTATGACGCAGAAGACTGCCCATTACCTATAGACACCGTACCAGGATGCACTGATATGTTAGCGTTAAACTATGTGCCTGAAGCAAACTTTAATGATGGCTCATGTGATTATCCTATATTTGGATGCACTAATTCAGAAGCTCCCAACTTTAATCCTTGGGCACAGGTTGATGATGATAGTTGTGTAGGTATAAGCTGCTCTGACGGAGAAGCTAAAATGATTTTTAAACTTACACTAGATCAATATCCTGGTGAGACAGGTTGGATACTAACAGATCTATCTAACGGTCAAGCTGTAGAAAGCGTAATGGCTGGTGAGTACTCTTACGAACAAGCTAATCAAACTATTGTATATGATTTATGTGTACCTGAAACAGGTGTAGAACTTATATTAAGTGATATATATGGTGACGGTTTAGAAGGGTCTGTATTTGGTGGTTCAGATGGAGACTTTATAATACTTGGTGATGCAGAGCCTTGTGGTAGTTTAGACACCTTATGGGCTTTAGAAGATGCAGGGTTTGGGGGTGCCGCCTATTCAGGTCCTATATGGTTACAACAATGTGATGTACCTGCGATAGAGGGTTGCACAAATAATTCCTATATAGAGTTTAGTCCACAAGCTAACCTTGATGATGGTTCTTGCGAAACACTACATACTCTAGGATGTATTAATCCAAGCGCTTTTAATTATGATTCCAACGCTACATTAAACGAAATAATACCTACATGTAACTACACTCTTATTATAGAGGACGATGGTGGTGACGGATGGGGTGATTGTTACATAGGTGTAGTTCAAGAAGATAGTATTTTAGGAGTATACACTATGGGTCCTGGATCTTACTCACAAGAGTTTGGTGTAACTTTAGAAACAGATAAACCTGTAAAAGTATACTACTTTGAAATAGCTAGTCCGCAAACTCCTACTGCAGAAGTTGCATTCCAGACTATGCATAATTCCTTTAAACTTATAAACTCAAACGGTGATGTGACGTTGCAAGGTGGTGTGTATCCATTTTCTAATAATGGGCAAGGCGCACTTAAAGCATACAAGCCACCGTTTTGGTATGTGTACAATGCACTTCCATTCTGTGGAGATTATTGTGTACCTAAAGTGTACGGGTGCTTGGATGAACAAGCTTTAAACTATACCTCTGACGCAAACACCAATGACGGTTCTTGTATTGAGATAGTAGAGGGTTGTACCTCACCCTTCGCATTTAACTACGACTCACTTGCTAATGTAGATAACGAAAGTTGTGTAGCAGTAGTGGTTGGTTGTATGGATCAAGAAGCCTGGAACTATAATCCAGAAGCTAACACTGCAAATGAATCTTGTTTGTACTTTGGTTGTACAGATAATTTAGCTCTTAATTATGATAGCGCAGCAAATGTAAACAATGATAACTGCATCTATCCTGTGCCAGGATGTACTGACCCTCTTGCATTTAACTTTGAAGTAGATGCTAATGTTAATGACGGTAGTTGCATCCCCGTTATAATAGGATGCATGGATCCTACAATGTATAATTATAATGAAGAAGCAAACACAGAAAACAATAACTGTATACCTTTTATATTTGGGTGCACTGATAGTACTGCATTTAATTATGACCCTCTTTCTAACTCGGACAACAACACCTGTATAGATTATGTGTACGGGTGTATTAACTCTCAATCATTAAATTATAATTCAAACGCTAATTTTGATGATGGTTCTTGTATAAATATAATATACGGATGTACTGATTCTTTAGCTTTTAATTATAATCCTTTGGCTAACGCTGATAACGAAACTTGCGAGAATGTAGTGTATGGGTGTCTTAATGTTGTAGCTTTAAACTACAGTCCAGAATCTAATACTGATGATGGTTCTTGTATTACACCTATATACGGGTGTACAGATAGTACTATGTATAACTATAACCCGTTAGCTAATACAGATAATCAAGCTTGTATATTATTTGTATATGGGTGTGACGACCCTAACGCTTTAAACTACAACGTTGATGCTAACACAGACGACAATAGTTGTATTCTTCCTATATACGGGTGTATGGACTCTACAGCCTTTAATTATAATCCTTTAGCAAATTCAGATAATGAAACATGTGAAAGTATTGTTTATGGTTGTACTAATCCTATAGCTTTAAATTATATTTCTCAAGCAAATGTAGACAATGGTTTATGTATTACTCCTATATATGGTTGTACAGATAACACTATGTACAATTATAATCCTTTAGCTAATACGGATAATGAATCCTGTATATCTTTTGTGTATGGATGCGATGATCCTGCTGCTTTAAATTATAATGCTGAAGCCAATACAGATGATAACAGTTGCATCCTTCCTATATATGGTTGCATGGATTCTACTGCGTTTAACTATGACGCTCTTGCAAATACAGACAATGAATCTTGTATAGAAATAGTTTATGGCTGCACAGACCCTGCAGCATTTAATTACAATGCTCAAGCTAACACAGAAGACTTTTCTTGTATAGGTGTAGTATATGGATGCACTGATGAATTAGCATTTAATTATGATTTATTAGCAAATACTGACAATGGTGGATGTATAGATGTGTTGGAGGGCTGTATGGATCCGTTTGCACATAATTATAATGGCGTATATAATACAGATGATGGTAGTTGTTTATATGATGCAGGTTGTATTGATGGTCCTGGTATTCCATACTGGTTAAATGACACTTGTTATTCTTGGGTTATTTTAGTAGATCCTTATTGCTGTAATAATGAATGGGATGACAAGTGCCAACAAATATATTGGAGCTGTGCTTGGGATAGTCCTTTAGACACAAGAGATTTACTAAGAGGGCACAACGTAGTTATGTATCCAAATCCTATGGGAGATATACTAAACATACTAACAAACGGTCCTGTGGGTATAGAGGTGTATGATATGTCAGGTAAGCTTATAATAAAAGTTAAAGAAAATCACACTTCAAAAGGATTAAACCAATTAGATGTAAGTTTATTACCTTCTGGTATATATAATTTTAACATAACATATAATGGTAACACAAGCACCACAAAAGTATTAAAGAAATGAAAAGACTATTAATAATATTATTATTTATTCCTTTTTTAGGAAATGCGCAAGGGTTACATAAAATATTTAAATACTCTACATTTTATGCCGCAGTTAATGGTGGTACATCATTAGGTGATGATCAAATATGGTCTGTAACATCTGGTGCATTAGAAGAACAACTAGTAGAAACACCTTTTGATTATACATTATCAATAGGTATAAGAAAAATAAAACGATTTGGATATGAAAACAGGGCTCTTACTTTTTATAATGGTACAGAAAATTCATACAGTGATGCTGCCACAATTGGTAGAGTCGATGGCTTTGAGTATTTATTCGAGGCTGATTTTGTAAGAAGATTGGGTGTTAACTTTACAAACCAACACCACTTTGTAAGATACGTTGCAGATAAGTGGGTTAGTAAAGTAGAATACTTAGAAGACGGGTTTGCAGATATAAAATACTTTGAAGCATCTGAGCGCTTCCGTTTAAAAATAGGTGAAGCAGGTAAGCTATCTGTAAATGTAGGTGCAGTACAACGTTTAGCAGAGCCATATGGGTTTGACCCCCTGGCAGACTGGGTGCTGGACAATGGGACATTACATTATACATACTTGGCACTTCAAGAGGGATACACTATAACATTAGATGGACAGTATTCAGCACCCAATGGAGAGATAGTAGCAACTAGCCAAGAGGTTTGGGAAGAGGTTGTTATACCACAAGTAATAGATAACTATGTAGAAAAACAAAGAAATTCTATATCTAGTATAGTAGAATATTCTGCAGTATTAGGATTTGATTACTATCATTTTACAAAAGACTTCTGGTTCCATAGCTGGGGTAATCTTATGCCTTATCATATAGACACAGACAATACGTATTCTTATCATAAGTTTAATAACGGACAATGGTTAGATTACTCAGCAGGACTTATATTTGGATACAGATTTAATAAAAGTCTAGGAACATTTATAGAAGGTAGATACAATAAGTATTGGAACAGACAATGGCACAACTTTAGTGTAGGAATTAACTATGTAATATTTTAAAGATGGCAAAAGAATTAAATGAAGATACAACTCTAAAACTCAGTATAAAAACATTAGCAGGCATAGCAGTGTTAATCTTTACACTTGTAGGTATGTGGTTTACTCTGCAGGCAGATATATCAGAGGCAAAGGAATTACCTAAACCACCAGATCCAGAGATTACTCGTATGGAGTATGATATGAAAGATCAATTGATACGACAAACTATTATGTCTACTCAGGATGACGTTAAAGATATTAAAAGTCAAATGATTAGAATGGAGGATAAAATTGATAAACTAAGATAATGATAAAAGTATTAATATTATTAGCGCTTGTAACTGTAACTGTAAATGCACAACATTTACCAGTTCGTAATGCCGATAATGTTAATAATGTTTTATATGCTATAGAAAATTTTGCTTTTGCAACAGACAAACAGCTTCATATAGGAGGTTCTTATTTAATGAGTTCTACAATAGCTGCTATAGTTTATAATAAAACAAGAAATAAAAAACGTGCTTTACTTTCAGGATTAGGAATATCACTACTCATAGGAGCTAGTAAAGAAGTATACGATATAAAAAATGGAGACTCTAGTTGGAATGATATGTTAGCAAACACAGTAGGGGCAACCATGGGTGTAGTAACAATAAAGATTGTAATATGAAAAAACTATTAATATTATTTCTGTTTCCTCTAACAGCACTTTGTCAAGATTTTCCTGATGGTATGGTTGCTGTTGAGTTTAATGCTAGCTTTAACAAAACTAATGAAGTAGCTTGGTTACCTAAGCTTACAGACTGCGAAACTAAAAGAGTTGATATAGCAGCAGACTCAAGATGGTCTAAAGAGTATAAAATAGTAGTAGTTCCTACTATTGTTATATTTAACAACAATGAAGAAGTAAAAAGATTTCAAGCAAATATCATGATGACTATGGAGGCCACTAAAAAAGATGTGCAAAACTCTATAGATGAAATTGTAATGGAAGCATTTTAAATTTAATATATGAGACTAAGTAAAAATTTTGTATTGTCAG
>CAACVD010000147.1_pt1 | contig 30999 bp, 32 predicted proteins | sample 2381771 | NCBI WGS metagenome assembly CAACVD01 (sample SAMEA5211965, study PRJEB30684) | marine metagenome | biome: Marine; feature: Epipelagic; material: Water | collected 2015-10-15 | depth 15 m
ACAGTCAGTTAGTCTATGACCTTTGGAAATATGGTCAAGAAAATGGAATCGTAAAAGGATTTTCTGTTGAAAAGGAAGAGTTTGTTGATTTAGGAGTTGATTGGTGATGACGACTTGGGAATGGTTAGGAATAATTTTATTCATGCTTATGGTTTTGCTTCTCTTCTTCGCGGCTTTTGGTGCTTCTAATATCACCGATGAGTCCGTCGAAGAATACATGACGAGACTCATGCAAAAGCGTGATAAAGATGGGTCTTAAGCAGAAATGTTTATTCTGTGAAAAAGAAACATTAGCGAAGCGGCTAGTCGCCTTTTATGTAGGCGCACCCGGACAGGTTAAACTATGGGAATGCAGAGAGTGTAAGGGTATTTGGTCAAAAGACACACTTAGGGAGGTCGGGGAGTAATTTCCCCCGGCCTCCCATTTTTTTTTGTTTTTTAAAATTAATAATTTTTAATGTAAACATATTAACTAGTTTGCCACGTTGTGATTTGCTGTATTGTGGGTGCGCTTCCAAATCCACTAGAAGGCCATTGGTCGGGATGATAAGTTTCACCTGCTGAAGATTTTGTTACTACCGCATATTCAGCAAAATCTAATGTTGGGTATTGGCCTTGAATTGCCTCTTGCATTGTTTTACTCATCACGAATCACCTACTCTTCTTACGCTCCATCTACAATATTCGCCACCGCGCAATTGCGTAGTTCCGGTATCTGATTGGTTCGCATCATCCCTAACGAAAAAGTAAATCTCAAGCGTGTCTGTGGCCGCTAAAACTACCTCAGTTGAAACCGCTGAAGTCTTTGCTGAATAGTCCCTCAAAGTCCCCGACCCCTGCCTAACCAACACGGACCCGTTCTTGTAAATAGCAACGTGGATTTGGTAATCGTGAGAAGCAGTCCTTCCCAACGTTGAATTTGTCCCGGTAAAACCAACTTGCGCATGAACAGTGTATAGTCCACCCTGTCCTGCCGGAACTGTGAATGTTTCTCCGTCAGTCGCACTATCTAGTGTTAATGTTTCATTATTGATAATGTCCCAATATTCAACTTTATGCCAACTTCCACCTGTAAGGGTCGCATCATTCGTATTGCTACCTACCTTGGCTGTAAAATATAGTGGGTCATAATTCAATTCACCGTCAATATCAACCTTACCGGTTCCTTTAGGTTCAATCTCAATATCAATGTTTGTATCACCACCCGCCGAACTTAACTTAGGTGTCCCACTTGTAGCGGCGTTAGTTATTTCAAAATGATTAACAGCACTTGCAGTTTTATTGAAAATTAACTGCTCATTGCTACTATCATCTCTAATACCATGTGCAGTATCAAAATCAATGTGATTACTGTTTGTATCTAAATCTCCACCCAATTGCGGTGTGCTATCTTCAGCAATATTTCTAAGCAGCCCTTCATCATTTACAGTAGTTAAAATCCAACCGTCAGGTAGTCCTAAAACGTGATAAGACCTACCTTCGACTAAATCTAAAGGTGTAGTGATAGGATTCAAAGCAACATCGTATAATACGTTGGGCGAAGTTACTGTTAGACTTACTTGATTAGGGGGTGAATATGTGTCCACACAATCTATCCTAAAAGTAGTTCCCTCGTAGTTTGGTGTCGAACTTACTAAAGGTAAAGTAAGAGCCATAGGCGCAATAGGTTGTGAACTTACTCTATAAATTGCGTATGTATCAGAAAGCGTATGTGTCTGAGTAACGGGGTCAGCAATAATAGTATTAAAGCCTTCTTTTGTCGAATCAAATTCTAATCTATCTGCCTTAATATCACCGTTTACTTCTAATTCGACATTGGGAGTAGCGGTCCCAATACCCACCTTATTTGTATAAGATGGGGCATTTACTACTAAGGTCGTAGTATCAACAGTAAATTTTTTATCTGCAATTGTTACATCACCTGTTAAATCTAATGTAGATTCGGCTTCAACCGCATTAACAAAATCACTATCTTCAACGTTAAGTAGACTCCTTACTTCGGTTTCAGTAATACCCGAAGCAAGAACGGGTGTGCCGCTATTATCTTCAATTGCGGGGCTAGCAGGAATAGAAACAGCGGAAAAGGATAATTGATTAGAACCATTAGTTTTCAAAAATTCACCTGTATTCCCATCAGCAATAGGCCAATTCAAACCATCTAGAACAATCTTACCGTCACCGTTTGGAGTAATTCTGATATCACTATTTGTGGAAGTAGTAACAATATCAATACCTTGGCCTGATGCTCCAGAAGGGGCAGAAATTTTTCCTTCTTCGGTATATGCAGCAGTTCCAGAAGTAGGTTGTGCAATGCTAAGAGAGTTTTCAGTTTTGCCTGTTCCGAAATATTGAATCTGCATTGGGCTGCTACCTGTGTGTGCAAGAATAGCAATGGGAACATCACCGGCAGTAAAGGCAGGAACTTTATTCGCAGCAGCAGGGTTAATTACTGCTAATGCGGAAGAACGAGCAACTAGTAAATGATAACCCGTAGTGTATGTTGTTGATAGAGAAACACCGCTTCCGGTAATTGCTACTCTTTCTCCATCTCTTAAAACTACACCTGCGGCAATAGTGGCGGAAGTTGCAGTAACAGAAGTGGCATCAAATCCGCTAATAACATAGTTTCCTGCTACACCTAAACTAAGTGCTTTGATTAAACCTGTATGTGGATTATCCACGCCGTCTTCAATTTGTGTTAAAGAACCTGCCGTAGCCATTTGGCTATAATATCCCGGATTGCTTACCATATCATTCCACCTCAATAATGAAGAAAATTTCTAAAGTTTCTGTTGATGTAAAAGGCCCTACACCATCAAATGCTTCACGACCAAAAAGTAAAGACCCATCAAAGAATCCTGCTTCACGAATCACTTTTCCGGGAATAGCGGAACCTGCAACACTTAATTTAACTTCAACAACGTTTTCAGTTGATTGGTCCTTAGTTACGGTAACTGTAATTGAACCAATTGGAACATCTAAATCTGTAGCGGCGGGGCTAGTCGAATTGCCGCCTAAACCAATCTTACCACCATCCACATTATCTTTAATGTATTTGGCTAATTGAAACCTAAGGTCATCCGTAATCAAAATTCCACATCCACTAAGTCTGTTTCAGTAATTGTTCCTAATCCTGTAAAGGTTGAACCAAAACCTAGAGTAATTCCAAAACCCAATGTCGCGCCTGCGGACGACCTCTTCCTAACAAGCAGACGAAGGGGCTTGACCTTAAGAGTTTCTAGCACATCAAATGTCGAAGTATTTTCATTAAATGCTTGTTCTCGGATAGCAGCGTTAGTTTGTCTATTACTCACAAGTAACTCAGCAAATCTGTCTTCCAATTTCTTTGAGAAAAGACCCAATTCTAAGACCATGTTTCCTGTAAGTAAATGTTTCACTTCAAGAACGTAATACTGATTAAGTGGAATGTTCTCTCTTCTAATTTCAACATTGATAATGTCTCCGGGTCTAAGTTGAGAAATGCCTTTATGGCCTACTTCAAGAACTAGTTTCTTGTTTGCTCGGCTATGTAATAAGAAAAGTTCAGTTGCCCTATCATCAACATCTTGTTGAGAAGCAAGTTCTCTTTCAAAAACTTCAAGGGTCTTCTTCCCGTTCTTTTTAATATCTCTTAAGTTTTTTCTAGTTCTTTTGTGTTGCCTACCATACACAATAATTTCGTTGTATTTATCAAAAATCGTAGATTCATTTTTATAATCAAAGATTTGATACTCACCGAAATCAGACAAAATAACATCACTAAAATTAGTATTTTCTCTCTTGGGTCTAACCTTGAATGTTCCATTTTCTTCAACTAATCTAAGTTCCTTTTTCTTAGAAACGTAATTTACAGCAGAAAGCAAATCAACTCCTTGGAAATTAGGAGAAGTGAAACGTGGATAAGATTGAGTAGTCAAATCAAAAGCAATGTCATTTTCTTCTAATAAGTCATTAACAATTCTTTCTGATTCATGACCGATAGTTACGCCAACCCCGATATTAGCGCGACTAAAATCACCCCTAACTTGATTTGGAACTGTTAAGGTAAAGGTTTCAGAAATCGAAGGAATGCCTAATGTTTTCTTCATTTCAGAGAATGAAAATTTAGTTCCTAATTCTGCATCAGTAGAGGTTAAAGAACTTTTATAACTAGTAATTCCATCAGAGACATACATTTCATAAAAGCCGTGAGGAACACAAGTTTCAATATTTGCAGCAGAACGATAGATTACATTTGTTTCAGAAGAAGATTTTCTTTCCAAATCAGCAATTACATACATAGAAAGCGCGGCTTCGGAACCCCCTTGATTTGTGTCTGAACTGTGAACAATAAATGGCCCTGCTTCTTTTTCTTTAACTAAATACGAAGAAATTTCATTATAGGTTCTATTTCTATTGTTCATCTTAGTGTATTTAGATGACATTTGATTTAATGTAATTGTTTTAGGAGTAAAATCATATGTGCAAACATGGTTAGGTTGCATAATTCTATAATAGTCGTTAGGTAAGGGTTGGTCAGTAATGATAATATGCTTTAATGTGCTATCTGATGTATCAATTTCGTGCGAAACTACATAAGAAATTACATCGGGGTTCATTCCATTAATAGAAACTTGGTCATCCTGAAGTGCTGAATTGCCAGAATAAGCAGTTCCTTCGTATCTAATTTCGTCAAATGTTCCTTTTTCTGAAACTAAATAACAACCAGAAAGACTATCAATTAAGTTAAGCCAATAATGCTCATCAAAATCAGAAGTGGTAATTGAGTATTTATAATAGCCGCCGTCACCTACAGCAGTTGAAATATTAGTTTCTGTGATTAATGAAGAGGTATCGTCTAATTTTAATCTAAATTTCATTCCGACATATGCGCCGTCTGAATCTTCCCCACTATTTGCTGTCTTTTCAAAATCATTATATCGGTAAAATTTCTGTCCGTTAACTAAACCAATCATATAAAAGTTGTATAACAGGCTGTAAGGATTATTGATTTCTGTTAACTTAGGAGAAACTGTCCCCGGTGTTAAGTTATTAGTTGAGTCTTCAATAGCATATCTGTCCAAGAATAAAGGTAACATTTCATTAGTTAACAAGTCATGTTCAGTATTAGAAGAAGTATATGATTTTTGATAAATGCCTAAAATTTGAGAAGTATTAGCATTAAAAGTTGCTTGGTGGGTTCTCAATTCCTCTCCTAAATTTGGAGGCAAGAAGATACTAGCATTATTCGTTTGAAGACTCTGTAAAGTTCCACCATATTTAGTATTAAAATAATCTGCATAGTTGTCTTTATCAACAACTGCACCCTTTAACATGTGTAGGTCAGTTCTAAATTCAAAGGATTCCTTAAGTCCTCTTCCTTCGACTAAAGAATATTTAACTTCAGTAACTTTAAAAAGTGTTCCGGTATAATAAGCACCACTATTTGTTTTATTAGCGGCTGACGCTAGTGTAATAGAGCCACCTGAAGGCGTTCCAGATACAGTCCCGATTAGATTTCCTTTATTATCACAAACTAGATTTCCATTAGCAAAGTTTGATTCATTAGATGTGGTAATTGTCGAACCACTAATCCCACTTGCTACTGAAGTTGTTTGGGCAAGGTCAGTAAATTGATATTCGAGCCTTGGAAGTGTGGCCTTCTTATCTGGTAAGTTCTCAGGGTCAATTTGATTAAAGTGCCAATCGTAGACACATTCTGTTAATCGCATCAAACCAAACTGCTTAAGTCCTGAAACGGGGTCAGAACTTGAAATATTATAAGATTCATAGTCAGGGTCAATGTTGGATTGAGTCCTAGATACTGCTAAACTATGGTCTTTAGGAGTAGAAGAATTAACTGTATTTGTTTCTTTCTTTAACATAATTGAGTAGTTTGTTAACTCTCTTGTTAAAGTAGGGTTTAAAATACTGTCCTTTCTTTTTCCACTATAAGGTTCTAAATCTGATGTTGCAAAAAGGAACATTCTAGAAACCTTGGGGTCAATCTGTTCTAAAATATCATGACCCCTAAATGGGCTTACGGAACCAATAGCATCTACATCTCTATAAACCAATGGTGCAGAACCACCACTTTTGTGGAACTTAGTATCAAAAAACCTAGAACCCGAAGCAGGTTTAAATCCTTGACTTTCAAATAAAGGTTGATTTTCAGAACCTGAGCCTGTTCTTCCAACGCCTGTGATATGGTCATAATCCGAAGGTTGGTAATATCCCGGTCCAAATCTATAAGCATCAGCGTAATAAGAAATGCTCGAAATAATCTCATTATAATAATCTAAGTCATGGCTCTCAGAGAAAGTAGTTCTTTTAGGAGTTTTATAATTGACGTTACCTTTTTCTAAATTAAAAATACGGTATAACGGTGAACCAAACTTATGAATATAACTGTCAAAATTAGTTGTTGAAAATGAATACGGTGCTTCGAATAATAAATTAGGGTTAGACGAAGGAGTTTGTAGATATTTGGGATTCAGAAGACCAATGACCTTACCCCCGTGAAGATGTGCAGCATTCAGTAATGCTAAGGATTGTCCATAGTCTTGTCTTTCATAATAAGTTCCAGAATCATTAAATGCCACTCTTTGTAGATTACCGGCAGAAGCAGTTGCCTTTCTATCAAGATAGACAGTAATTGTTCCTGCACCAGAAGTTGAAACCTGAATGCATTTTCCAATAAACACACCATCAACATATACAGATTCTTCATAATCATAGTATGGACTTAAACTAGTTGCCGTGAAAGACCGACTTTCTGAAATAGCGCCAACTGTTCCAACATTTTCAAACGTTTTCTCAATTGTGCTTTTACTATTAATATCAACTCGACCTAAAGTCAAAGGAACGTAAGGTGCTAACTCAATCGTAGTTTCAGTATCTCCGTTAGAAATACTTAATACAGAAAAATCAATAAGGCTGTTTGCTACTTCAAAAGATTGATTAGTTCCATCTGTATTTTGCAATCTTGATTGAAAGAATCTATCATTCTTCATACCAGAAGGATGATGAATAGGATAACCTAATGCATTAGCATCATCATCACTAGATGTTCCAACTAACGCAGTTTCATCATTACCACTAGAATCTAATTTTGTTCCTGAATCGAACATGACTCCTTTATCAGCAGAACCCTCCAAAGCCGTAGTTGTTTGATTAACAGTATAATTTGTTGCTAATGCTTTATTGAAAACATAGGATTTTGCTTGAGGTTTATATAAAGCAACACTATTTCCATAACTTGCAATTCTTGGATAATCAACTAAAGTCACCGTCACCGATGAAAAACTAGCGACTTCCCCAATATAACCAAATGTTCCATTCGTAAATCTTCCAAATAATTCATCTCCTTGGGAAATGCTAGTCGTTGTGCTATTGATATCAAAGGTCTTTACCGCACCCTTTAAGAAATTTCCAGAAGTAACTACAGTTCGGCTAAGGTCTTGCATTGTGTTATAGAAAGACTTAGAAGAGTAAATCATATCCTTTGAGAATAGTTTGTTAGAATTGATAATGGGAGATAGTAGTTTTCTTAAATTATTTCTGCCTTCTAATTGAACATAAGTTTGCCCTAAGTCTTTAGAAGACTCAATGGCTTCGACCTCTCCATCAAATCTTTCAATAAAAATTTGATAGTTACCTATAAGGTATTTTAAAGGATTAGAATCATAGCCGTCTTCTGAAAAACTTAAGGTTAACATTTGTTTATCTTTATCAGATGCACTTACACTAGCATAAATAAATCTGAAATTTTTAGTTGTGAACCTAACATATAGATTATAATTTCTATCTTCAATGATATTAAAATCTGTTAAAAGAGTGCCATCAGTTGAGTTATATGCTCTTCGATATAATGTTTCTTGCCCTAGGCTAGTTAGGGACGTAGTGTTAGTTAACACACCTTCCGTCTGTAGTCTACTAAATTCGTTGAATTGAATAGTGCTAGAAGTTATTGCTTCAACAATTAGAATCCTTGAACCAATTTTTACTTCATCATTTACATTAAGAACTGTAGTTAAATCATAGTCGCTAATTACAGAATAAGTTCTTGAACCCGTGTGGATATCTAAACTTGCCTTAAGCGCAAACCAATCAAAAAAGTCACCTCTATGAACTAAATGTCTAACTCTTAGCGCATCGTTTTCAGAAACCTTTTTAGGAATAATCCTATTGTTATCAACAATCTTTACATTAGCAAAGCCAGACCTTGTTCCAACAGAGTCAGTAATTTCTGCTTCAACTACACCTACGGCAGCATTGCAAAATGTTGGCGAGAAATCGTAATGAAGATATCTTGTCGGTCCTGTTAAATCAATAGTTCCAGAAATGTCGTCATCATTTTGACGCCTAGCATTGTAGAAAACATCTTCATAATCAGTAAAGTCTTCAGTCGGCAGAGAATATGAAGACTCTTGGGGAACAGGAGTCCCGGCTACATCTTTATTTCTTAAAACGTCGGTTAGTGTAACCTGTAAAGAATATGGACTATAGTCAACAACAGCATTTGAAAAATCTTGTTCAACCATAAACGCTGTTTTTAAAGAATTGACAGTAATGGTTGAACCACTAGTTGCTGAATTATTTTGAACAAAGTATTTTGTGTTGTGGTCCAACTCTCCTTTTTTATTTACTTTAGTTTCTTCAATATAGAAAAGGGGCCTCGAACAAACTAAATCATTTCTAAGGCTATCATCAATACCGGCTGAGAAAGCAATAGCGTTTGAAGTTAAGAGAGGCCCCTTAAACAACATAAATTTTGTTCCTTTTGGAATTTCTTTTCCTAACTTGGGAGTAAATTCTAAAGAATCTCCCGATACATCGTCTGTTAAAGATTCAGTAATTCTAGCAAAGTGGTGTTGATTAGAATCATCAGAGTATAAAAGAATAAACCAATAATGGGTATTATTAATGATTAATTGGACACCTTCTTGGGTAAAAGTATTATACTGCTTAACAATGTGACCGGGCGTTGTTGCTAAGTTAGTGTATTCTGTTAAAAGGCCTGCACCACTTGAGATTTCATCAAATGTTAAATTTTCACTATCGTCTGGATGGACAATAGTAAAATGCTTTGCCGATGCACTAGCAGAAGCATTAGTTTTAATCTTAGGGTTTGTTGGACAATTAGTGTTAGTGTCCGTAGTCGAACCTTTATTGAGAACCGTTAGAGCCATTAAGCATCAGTCTCCTCAAACCTAAGATACATCAAGAGGTTATTTAAGTTAGTTACGATATTCGAAAGAGACTGAAACCTGTCCTTCGACCTATTGATTACTGCTAATTCATGCAGTTCTCCCATAAATTGTTGGTTTGTGCTAGCAGCGTTGTCTCCTGTTCCACCTGTTCCGTTTGCTCCAATGAAATAAGATTCCTTATCAAATGCAAAGGTTCCAGAGTTTGTGTGCTTTGAAGCAAGTATTTTATTCCCATTTACATAGATTTCGATTGCATTATCGTTTGAATAATAAGAAACTGCAACGTGTTGAAATGAATTAATATAAGAAGGTTCAACATAACTAGGAAGGAATAAGCCATCCCCGGTGCTTAGACCCGGTGAATATGCTGACGTTAGGGTGATTGATGAGGACGATTTTGTGTTGATGGTCCCGACCTTCACAAAGTCAGTTCCCGACCGAGCAAACACGTCTTGGACCTGCCCTTGGACAAAAGAGGTGGTCGGGCTGCATGAAATGGTAGTCCCTGACCCCGGGTAGTCGCCTGTAAGAGTTGAAACCTTATCATAGACAAATTGACCTGTTTCATCAAAACCTTCCTTATCTGTGGCCGCATATTGATATTGGAAGCCGGAATCTGGACTAATCGCATAGTCTGAAGTAAATGTTTCAGCCGCACCTCCAATAGTCATAACAACTTGAACTTTATAGTTGGCCGGATTATTCTCATTATGTCCCGTATCATTGACCAAATAAATTTTAAGTGATGTGCTATGAAACAAAGCCATTTTGTGATTTAGTCTATCTGCGCCACCCGAATCATAAGTCTTTAAATATAAATTACTTTGATAATTCGAAGCAGAGGAATCACCGTAAGCAACAGGCAAACCTGGCATAATTTTCTTTGAGTTAGCAATTGTTCTTACCGTATCTCCTGACCACTTACCGTAGCCATTTACGTCATAAGGGGTAACAACTGCTTCAAAACAAAAAGAACCTTCATGGTCCCAAATACCATAATTTGTAGTTGCTACATTAGCGGCATAATCAACAGTAACAAAACCGTTGCACATGACGGGAAACACAAGCGAACGTTGCTTGCCTGTGAGAACGTCATACATAGTAACACCTCATGGAAGAATCCTAGCAACTTCAAACTCTAAAGAGAAATCAACTTCAACTGTGTCCGACGCAAAGGTTGTGCTAAATTGTCGAATGAATCCCTTGAGTCCATCGTCTGTTTCAGCATCTGGAAATTCTGTCCTAAATGGAACATTTAAGTTATCTAGAAGGTTATTTCCACCTCTTGCGTGATAAGTGAATGGAATATTTCTTTTAGTAACTTCGTTATAACTTCTATCAACTTTAGATTCAATTAAGAAAACTAACTCAACGATTGCTTGATTCTGAGCAACACCTGTTGAGTCAACAGAAGAATGAATGAGTTGAGCAATTTCTTGCGAAGTCATATTTACTGTTGAGCCGTGTCTTGTTAACGCGCCATCAACGATAAATCCACTAATAGAAATGCTCTTACCGGCCATACCAATGTCCAATGCAACTGTTTCTGATTCACCCGTAACTAGACCGGAAAGAGGAACCTGCATAGAAGGAATTGTTTTAGATGTGCTAACTGAAACACTAGTTGCTCGTAAAGGAATAGTGTTAATAGTTGCACCATCATTACCGCTATGTTTTCCTGTCTTAAGATAAACGTAGTAGTCCGGCATTTAATCACCCCAAAGTTCTAGACGAAACACTTCGATTAACCTTAGAGTTAACCATTCGACCAATTTCGTCAGCAATTCTTCTCAGTTCTGCGTTTGATGTATCGCGTGCATTGATAGTAATGTTGAAAGTATTTCCTCCACCAACCATCTTTCTAGAATCTTTGTTAGAGTGAACTCTTGAGCCTTGAGGCAAACTAACTAATTCAGGTCCACGTTCACCAACTACCTGTAATGGTGAATTTACTACACCACCATTAGCAAAGAACTTTAGTTTCGTGAGCAGATAAGTGATACCTGCTACGATGGCTAGTGCAATAATACCGGGCAAACCAAAAATCAGAGCAATAATAGCAGCAGCCACACCGAGGATTGTTAGAATACCCTTAACTGCCTTTTTGATTGCGCCAAAGATATCATCTCTAGCAGTATTTCTAATGTCTATGATTCCATTATACAATCTCAATACTGACTCTTTGAGGAAAACCGCGACAAATGTAACAGCAGCAGCAACAATTGTAGCAACGATACCAAGTGCAACAGTTAAAATACCACCTATAATCTTGGCTATACCATCTATTACATCTGTAATATCGCCCCCTCCGAATAGCCCTTTGAAGATACTTTTAAGACCATCAAAGGCTAGCATAAGTCCAAATACAACAACCTTCCCTACCTTTTTAATCACTTCAAATGTTACAGCCAACGCCCTTTTAATTTGTGGCCATAGACCCTTGATGATAAAATACGCCAAGATTAAGAAAGTAGAAATAAGAACAATATAATAAAGAGAGCCGATGATTAATTTAGAGAAAGCGCGACCAATATTTCTGAAGATTTTGGTGAAGAACTCTAAGCCTTTTTCAATGCTTTTTCTTCTTGCTTCTCTTCCTTTATCTTTTGCTGCTGCTCTTTCTTCTTTAGAGCCGCCCATAAAAATATCTTTGAGTGCTTGTCCTCTTTGCATTCTTGCACCGGCAAGTCTCATTCGAACATTCTGAAATGCCTTGCTATCACTTTCTGATAGAGGACCGGCTCTCATTTGCTGTCTAAAGAATTTTTCACGCTTTTTTAGATTTTTAATTGGCCCACTAGCCTCATCAAATTTTGAAAAGTCCGGAGTTAATGCTTTAAACACACCCTTTGCTTTATCTCCCACCTTGGGAAATTTTCTTAATGCGAAGTCAATTTGCTCGAATGAAGACGCAGTTTTATTTAGAAGACGGAAGAAACCGGGGGGGAAGAAACCATAAGCAAGTCTTCTGAATTTAGCCATCCCTCCGCTCGGTTTGGTTAAAGTTGCAGCGATTTTTCCGAATCTTGTTAATTGAACTTCTGTTTTTTCGATATCATCTCCAATTTGGGAAACACTATCAGAAACATCTTCACTAGCCTTTGGAAGCCTTTCCATTACTTTGATTAAATCCTTCATCCTACCATTTAAGGTAAGAACGCTAGTCTGAAGTTGACGCAATTGAACTTCAGTAACCATTGAACTAACCCCCCTTTGCCTTTCTTGTGGCTTTTTCTATTTCTTCTGCCTTTAGTTCTTCAAAGGTTTTATGGACACTAAGTAAATCTAAAACTAACGATGCAGGCATTTTATAGATTTCGAGAGGACTAATTGATAATGCTTTTGCAAGTGTATATACAACAATGAGGGAAACAGTTGCGGGGTCGGCTTTACCTCCCTTAACGGCTGCCCTCAAAGTTCGTTTTTTGCTTCATTCTCCTCAAAAGCATCAAATGGATTCGGGAGAATTTCTTTGATTTGTGCGCCAACGTATGGACTTAGGCGCAGTAAATCAATAGTGGAAAGTGATGGTTCAGACTTAACAATGAAGTTTTCAACCATGTAGCGATACATGGCGTTCAAGTCGAGGTCAAGATTTTGAGTTCTTGCATCAACTTTCATAAGACTATTCATAGCCTTATCAACCTCAAGCCATGTGGGTTCTTTAACCCAGACTTTTAGGTATTCATCGCGGTCTTCGGCCACTTTAACAAAGTGACATTTTGGTTCGGTTAGTGCAAATAGCACGCTTTTATCTGTAACAATTTTCTTATCGTTTAACATACTTCCACCTTCATAACCAACAAACAAACAAACGTATGTTGGTGGAATATCACTCTGTCAGTTTAGATTTCTTAGGAGCCTCTACTTTTTTAGGAGTTTCCTCCTTTTTAACCTGTTTCTTAACAGGCTTCTTTTTTCTTTCTTCTTGAGTAGCCAAAATCGTTTCATATCTTGAAACCATTTTAATCACCCCTGAAGAACCCAATGGGTCTTAACTGTGCAAGTGTTTAACGTTCTTGGTAAGACCGTTGCTTCAACCACAAGTGGACCTTTATCATCGGGAATGGGGAAACTGTTCGCTGAGATAAAGTAATCGTCGAACTTTAACGTAATGTTTTCACCGTTTGACTTGGTAAAGATTAACTCAATTGTTTGAGTAGTGTCTTCCGAATCATTAAGAAGTGCAGTATAAAGAGCATCATCTGTAACGTGACCTGTGAAAGAAAGTTCATAGGTTCTTTGTGCGGGAATTGCTTCCTGAACGTCCTTTGAACCTACGCCTAAGAACCTTCTGTCTTGAAGATTGTTGTTCATAGTTAGGGTTAGTGAATTGATTTTAAGGAAGGTGTTACCAAGGAGTTTGAAAGTTCCATCAGAAAAGAAGAAAGGTTCTCTCGTTTCTGCTGCATTGGTGCTTGATTCATAGTTGATGAAAGCCGTTTCATCAGTAACTCCTCTTCTAGCATCATAAACCTCATCTTGAGCAAGGTCGTGAACATTTCTTGTGCTTAAGTCTAGAGTCATCTTAACTTCTTCGTTTTCATTAGCCGTCATGGTTAAAGTATTAACTCGACAGCCTCTAGCGATTTTAACGAAGTTTAGGTCTTCTGCACTTGCAGCGCTGTTTGTCCGATACAGGTTAGTTCCTGTTAATTTAGAGAGGTTTTGTTCTAATGCAAAGGACGGCAACAAATCACCGTCTTGCTCAGTAAAGGTATAAGTAATAGCCTTACTTAATGTAGTTGTTCCCGTTGGACGGTCTAATTTATGATAAAAGTCTAGTTGAGCATCAGTAGCCTCAAAGGGACTAATCGGCGGACAAATTTTATTACCGACAGTTCTTCTAAAAATTGGTCCTGTTTCAACAATACCACCAATTACTGCATCATCACCTGCGGCGACTTCTGCGGTTGATTCATTCATAGAACGAATTAAGAACGCATTGTTATCACTTGAACCGTGTGCTAATGTTTGTCTGTGGTCATCGGTGGATAAAGCCGTAGCGAGAGCATCTGTGCTGCAAGTTACTGTTGTGCATTTCCCTAAGAAATAATACAGCCAAGCAGCGTGATTAGAAACAAATGCTAAGTTACCTCCACTAAAGGTGGTAATGCCTTTGTATTGATAGGTGAAGTTTCTAGAACCACCCAACGAAAGGTTAGTTTGCTTCATTTCAACCTCCGTAGTCGGGAAGGTAGCACTCTCAAGGATTCCTAACCATTGGTCAGAAAGTAGCCTTTTTGCTGTTGAAACAGGGGCAGGAACAGGCGCTCCATATGAATTGACTACGAAGTAATCAGTTGAAGCCGCTGAGACAGCAGGTGAAATTGTGAAAGAATTAGCATCGTTCGAAGTAATTCTGTGGTTAGATTGGAATACATCAGATGTATTATATCTTTCTAGAATACAACCTTTGTATAAGTCTGTAATTAGTTCGAAGTCAGCATCGAATGTTGAGTTGACTTGGATTACTGATTGTGATGAACCGTCTAAGGCTGCTCCACCATCTTTTAATCCAACACCAATAAATAAGTCGTTTTCCGGGACAAACGTAATGCTTGCTCCGCTTCCTAAGAAAATATCTGTGTTGGTCATTATTTAATTCCCCCTCGTAAAAAACAAACTTACGGGACTGTGAGGGCAAATCTCTTTGCTTCAATGCTTACTTTATATCCAAATAATCTTTTAGCACGGTCGTTTGACTCGCTTCTTGAACCGACGAATAATTGATTAAAATTGGAACCATCGGATGCGGTGTAGCCACGCCTCGCGCTCTCAAGTGCATGACGGGCAATCAGGTATAAAGCCCTAAGCCTGTCTCGGCCAAATCCTTCATCCGTTCCGGCTCTCTCATCGTGAACTGTGCGAATGTGCATAGTAAAACCATAGGTTTCATTTCTAACGTCATAATGGATAGTCGGATATTCAATTGATTGACTGTCTTCAAAAAAGATGATTACGTCTTTAGAAGACAAATCATACCGAACACCTTTATTTTTTTGAAGTGTTCTCACGTCAATTAAGTTAGGTTTGGCGACGTGACTAGAACTAATGTAGCCGCCCGTTTCTAGGGCCGTGGCTGATGTAGTCCATTTTGAATCTAAAATGTCTATGAGAAGGTTAACTTCATCCAATGCGCCACCTCCTTAAAAATTTCATTTTCAAGATATTTGTTAAAATCTTCTTCGGCGTATTTGATTTTCTCTTCTTCGGACATTCTAAAATCAACGCCAAGAAGTTGAGAGACTTCTGCTAATGCTTTCTGTCTTTCTTCTTGAATGGCTAAGAATTTTTTAAAGTGAGAAATGTCTAATTCAATAGCCACCTTCATCACCTTCACATTCTTTCCAATCTTCTAAGATTTGTTTAAACTCTTCTTTATATTGAGGGGATGCTTTTGCTTTAGTAGCATTATGTTCAACAAATAGACGTAACTTATCACAGTCATAATTTGAAACGTGTTCAGCCGCTTCTTTTCCTGTTTTGACTTGTCCTTTAGAGGTAACAATTCTGCCTTCCATTTCAACAAGGTCTAAAACTCTAGCCATAGCATTCTCACAGCAAAGGTCACGGCCATAATCAATCTCCACTTGCGCTTCATTTGTCTGAGGCAAGTTTCCAAAAACAGAACTCAATTCTGCTCTGTAATCCTTTTTAACTACACCCCACCAAGACATAAAAACACCTCAATCAATGAAATAAACAATATCACTTTTACCTGATAATGTGTCAAATGCTTCTTTGCGAAGAATATCATATTTTTCTTTGATGCTAATATTTCCACCTGTCTCAGCAATAAGAATGGTTTGGTCATCATGCCTTAAGATTTCAGCACAGACCAACTTAGTAGCGGCTTCATGGATAGCCGCAGGAACTCTCCCACTACCTGCAATATAAGAAACAACAACAGAATTGTTTGTATGGTATGGATAATCTCTTAAGAAAAAGATTCGACCTTCATCGCCGATAGTCCAATAAGAACCAAGACGGCGCATGTCGTTTTTGTCTGTAAATGATTCAATGTCACAAACAGTAGGAATACCGTTTGTAGAAGTAAATATCACCGTGCCACTTCCTGTATTTGTTGCAGCATTTGATAAAGTAACGTTTGTTGAATCAACGATAGCGGTAATAGTTGTGTTTGCAGGAATATGATTGTTATTATCAACTGCAACCATACCTACCTTTAATTTGCTGCTATCTGCGACAATTAAGTTGGTGCTACCATTTGTGTGAGTAATTGCCTGTTGAATGCTCGCTTTCAGCACACAATCGGAGCCGTCTTCCCCTGAAAGCAGGGAAGAGATGGCTAGCCTTGCGCCATTTTCCGAGTCCTTGAGGGTGAAAAAGTAGTCAGAGATGTTTCTACTCCCATTACTTAATGACTTTGCCGCAGTTGCTCCTGTAAATTGAGAAGTTCCCGAAGGAAATTCTTCATTAACAAGATGGGCTAATTCTGTTACAGTTGTTTTCTTACCTAAACTAACTTCAAATTCTGAATCCAAAGGGCTTCCGTCTGAACTAGCAATCATTTCAAATGAAGTTCCGCTGTTAGGAAGTTGAAGGGTGATTGAATATAAATCTCTAAAGTTATCTAATAAAGTAATAGCCGCTTGAGCAGAAGCAATCTCTTCATAACTGTTACCCTGCCAAACTCTAAGAGAAATAATTTTACGGACTTTCATTTGACTTAGTTGAATAAAACCAACATAGCCTCCGTAATAAGAATGCATTGGATGGCGGGTGAATTCAAAATTGTGAAATTCATTTTCGTGAATAATCGGTCTATACGAACGCTTTGCCTTATCATCAACAATGCCTTCAATTCTTTTAATCATCGAACCGACTTGCGCTTCTGTAGGATTTGTGAGGTCGGTAAATTCTGGAACTTGGAGCATATCTGCTACCGCAGTAACATCTGTATAAAATCCAAAACCATTTGCATAATCTGGAGCAATAGCGGTATAATCGCTAGGTGATGATGCAACCCCCATCTATCATACCTCCATTAATTCAAGATAATTGTTTCTGATAACTGCCGCAAAATCTCTAAGTTTTTTGCGATAAGTTTCGCTCTTTCTTTGGGTTCCTAAAGGTATTGAAAATCCACTAGGTTTATAATACTCTTCAGAACCTTTTCCTGAAATTAAACCTGTTTCAAACAAACCATGTGTTCTAATACCTGATAGTTTAATTTTATATTTTGTTTTCATAGATTCAACTTCTAATTTCATATCATAAAGATTCCAATCATTAGGATAAACTTTTTGAATAAATACATCAGGATTTCTAATGATTTCAGAAAGGGTCATTCCTTCAAAGCGTTCGCTACCTTCATCAACTTTTTCTCTCTTTTGTTTATGAAGATAGAAGATTTCCAAAAGAATTTTCTCTTTGATTGAGTTAGAAATTAAGTAATTAAATAAATCCTCACTAACAGAATTTTTAATCCTAATTGAATAGTCTTCAAAGTTTTCATCTTCCTTAGCATCTTTGACCTTACTGAATTCTTTTACTTCTTTCTTATTAGCCTCTCTAATAGCATTTCTTTCTGAAGTATTGCTTCCTTGTCTAACTTTCTCATTAAAATCTTGCTTCAACATATTAAAGGCACTTGTATGCAAATCGTCATCTTTAATTCTATCTTTAGAGACATTATAAAAGATTGTTCTAGAACCTTTGACGGGAGTTAAGTAAGGGCTATAGCCTTCTTTTTGTAAGTAGTCTACCTTTGAACCATCAATATTACTTGTTTGACTTTCTGAAAGTTCTACAGATAAAACATTTTCTTCACTAATACGGCCTGACCTTTCGTTTGAATAATTTCTTTTAATAGCCTTTTTTAAATAAGAAGAAGTAATAAATCCATTTTGGCCTGCTTTAATTTCAGGTGGTCTTTGAAGTTGACGAAAACCTAATAATCTCTTAATTTTATCATCATCCAAAATTTCTGATAATTTTAAATCTGTAAATGGCTTTTCGGTATCGCTTTCTTTAACATCAAATTTAGCATAAAGACTTTGACCCCTGATTAATTTCCCAATAGGAAATTCACTCGCCGCTTTGATTACTCTTTCCATTTCTTTTACTAATCCTTCGGGAGAAAAACCTTCTAATTTTTTATTTCTAGGGTCATCAATTGCTTCTTCTAATAAATCTAGGTAGTCAGCATACGCTGAACCCTTAACTACATCGGAGAAAATTGCTCCAATAACGTAATTTCTAAACTCATCCTTTTCAGTTTCGATTGCTCTAGTAGCATCAGAACCAATAAGAACGCGCAAAAGAAATCACCTCACATTAGCCATTTAGCCCAAGCCGCACCTTTTTGTGCTACTTGCATCAAACCTAAACCACTATTAGGGGCTTCATAGGACATTTGCCCTGTTTGTGGGTCAATCCAATATGGGCGACCATAGCCGTCCGTTCCTGAAGGTGGGACAGGATAGCCTGAACCATTTTGCATAGCCCCCTGCATCTGATATCCGCCCGCCATAGCCCCACCCATAACACCGCCGCCGAATGCAGCCGCGCCCGGTGAGCCGCCACTAAAGCCTTGAGATTCTAAATACTGTTGTTTAGCCATCTTACGTTGCTGAATTACTTCTTGATTCAAAGCAGATTGTAAGATTTTTTGAATATCCAACTCAATATTTTCTTGAGTAATTCTCTCATATTCACGCATAGCGTCAGGATTCATAGTAGCAGAAGTCCCATTAATATCTAACTTTAGTTTAGTTAGCATTTTACTTACAACTCTTTCGGTAACATCTTCCATCAATTTTTCTAAAGTTGTAAGAAACGCTTCGCCGTGATATTGGAAAAACTCTTCAACATGGTTATCTTGCAAAGAGAGAAGATTATTGACGGTTTTAAACGTCGTATCTCCCTGAGTATTAATAGCACTAAGCACTTCTTTCTGTCTCACCATCTAATTCAACTCCTTTTCCAACTAGGTAATTTAATCTTCGAATAGTAGTATTGAGGTCATTTAACAAAAGCATGGCTTCGTCCTTCTCATCCTCAGTCGTTGCAGGGGCGGGTGGCTTTATGAACCATCCGGCGGCAGAAAGAGATGCTAAATCTTGAGCCGAAAGTGAAGTAAGAGGCCCCTTTTTAATAATAGAAGGCATTTTAGGTTTAAAACCTTTAAATTCAAGACCGTGTTCATTAGCGAGAATTTGTTGCTCTAACATCTCCATTTGCATGTGAATAGCAGAGTGTTTAGGACAATAGGTTCCTCTCATTGGACGGCCTTTATGAACTTCTGTTAATGGAATGACAGGACGTAAATAATCTCCTGCATCCCAATGATGATGTGTTCCACAAACTACACAACGGTCTTTAAGATTAAACTGCTTTCCATATCTAAAGAATAAAAATTTCTTTTTCTGAGGCAATAAGACTTTTCTAATCTCTTTCATTTGTTTCTTGGGCTTAATTGAATCATATTTGTATTCTTCAATTGGTCCGGGCATTCTTGCAGCAGGTAGTTTTGGAAGAAATGCCGCAGAAGTTTGGGCAGTCTGCATTCCGACTAATTGTGGTTGTTGATACATAATAATCAATAATCCTTTATCATCGTGAAGATTCCTTTATACACCATTTCAGGGTCAGACTTTGCAGAAACAATATACTTAAAGCAAGGGATTCCTCTATCGTTTAGTTTGCTCATTCCATATCTAAATGGTTCAAAGATTTCATGTTTTAGAATATCTTCTGTTGGGTATTTTTCTCCCCAAATATCATATTTGTTTGCCCAAATACCTACGGCCAATGGGAAGTCTGAATCCTTTTTCTTTTTTCCATCAGGCCAATAGTCATTAATCATCGCATCAACAAAAAACTTCCATGCAATTTGGTGGTCCATGTTTGAATCATTATCTAAGTGCCGGTGGTCAATCATAAAGATAACGTATTTTACCTTTCTGTCCCGCATATCTTTGAGCCATTCTTTCCAATAGATTGCCTCTCCACCAATGTCTGCGGTCTTTAATGTATGAGCATCGCCATCAAGTTTAACGTATTTCCTTGATGCACGGTGCCTTCCAACCGTTCTTTCTTTAATTTGTTGAACTTCTCCCCTTGTTCTCAACTGATGATGTAGTGTTGTTTTTCCAACCATAGTTGCTCCATAAACTCCAAAATGAACTGCGTGAAGTTTTCTGTAAATAGCAAGGGCCGCTTCCGTCACAACAACTGCAAAGCCCGTCAGAAGAGACATTCATCAAAACCCTCCTTAATGAGTAAATAATCCAACGACTGCGCTAATTGTCCAACCGATGATATCAATGCCGAAGACTCCGCCAATGTTGCCGAGAAGCAACGCCCCTACGGAAAAAGAAATTCCGTAAAACCAAGCCTTTAGTTTAAGAAACATAATGTCGGCAGAATGAGCGCGTGTCTGATTATACATGTAATCAGAGTCAGACATACCCATAAGGTCCATCAACACTCATATCACCTTATTGCAACTTAGCCAAGAATTCAGCACTAACCTCGTTGTTTTGGCTCTGTTGGAAACCAAACTGAGGGACCGTGTTGAAGTCCGTAGTAAATTGCTTTGAGGCTTCAACAAGTTTCTTTCTTTGTTGCTCATCGCGGGACATTCTAGCCCAATATGCTTCAATCTTACGGTCAAGTAAAAAGAGTTCAATACGGTCATTGAGAAACATATCACCGATTGCTTTCATAATCATAATTGCTCCAACGGTAACTAAACCAAATAGAATCCCATGTGCTAATTTAGTGTATGGGAAGTCAATCCCATATTGAGCATAAAAGAAAACGTTTGCTCCGCTAAGACAACCACAAAAAAGGATAGTCATAACTAGCCGTGTATCTTGATTAAGAGCAGCCACTTTAAATCACCTCAAGCAAATTCTACGGAAACTGCAACTGAGCCTGCATCTTCCTCGAAATAAATGCCGTTGGTGCAAAGAACGCCGTGCATATCAAACTCAATTGTTTGATTTGCAGCAAGGGTAATTCTAGCAATTTCTTTTCCTGAAGCAGCAGAAGCATTGTCCCAAATTTTTACTGTAGCGGCGGAACCTGCAACTTCTGTAGCATGAATGCTAATTAGTAAGGCTCTATCCGAAGACACAACCGCACTTGAAGTCAAAACACCACTTGAACGGCAACCTGCAAAGCCCATTTGGATTCCTCCGTTGTTGGGACGTAGCCCCTACTACTTAACCCCTTTGTTTCAAGAATCGTCAGATTTGACGGTTTCTTTCTTAGGTTTGGGAGTTGATACCTTAGATGCTACCTTCGAAACTTTGTTTTTAACGCTTGAAGTTTTTGATTTAGCACCCAAAAGGGCAACTTCAACATCAGAAGCCGAGCCTTCGATTTTGAGTTCTCTTAAAGCAATATCTAACATCTTGCCTTCTAATTCAGAAAGAAACTTTCTGTCTGATTCTTCAAAAGCAAATAAAAGATTAGGGTCTGCTAATCTAACGATTGCCCAAACCGAAGGAACAGAACAGGCATCATCCCGAGTAATCTCGGTCAGCCCGTCTGTTCCAACGATGGGGAATCTGGAAAACTGAGCCTTTTCGCTAAGTTTTACAGAAACCATGTATATCACCTCAACCTAATGGTCCACGACCAATGGCAAACCAAACACCCACGGCGTCAGCCGCAGAAGCAAGGGTAAAGATACCTGTATTAAGAGGTAATGTTTCATTTACCGCTAATTGGTTTGGTGCGCCCGCTGAACCACCTAGTGTTAAACTAACATGGTCTAGACTTTTAAGCCCTGTGTCCAATTCTCCGCCTGTATCTCCACCTGTGTTCGTAAAGGTTCCCATAGCGATAGCACGGTCACCAAAAACTGTAGTGGATAAAACTGCATATGCAAAAGCCAACTAGAACACCTCATTGAAGGTTGGTAATCTTACCTTGACCCTTGAAGAAGGAACAGCCAACTTCACCGATTGTTCGGTAAAGAGCGCGGTTCCCGAGGGTTCCGACACCGAAGGGGTTTCCGTTAGCGATACCGTCCTCGAAGTATTGAGTAGGTTTCATCACAGATAGCCACATATGGTCGGTATCAAGGAAAAGCAGGTCGCTAACCGAAGTTGAAGCACCTGTGGTTGAAGGCATGTCCTTGACCGGAATCAGAGGAATGTCGTAGTAGGTAGAAACACGGAAACCGACTTCTTGACCCTTTACACCACGAACACCGTTCACAGTCGGAACGATTTCCTTTCGGTCCATGAAACGCTCTTGGCTCTGCAATAAGTCAGCAATGGCTTGAATGGTATCATAGCCCGTAAGAATGACCTTTGGAGAACCACCGGCAGTTCGCAAGTTACGAAGAGTGTCGTTCAAGCGAGTTAAGGTCAAAGCCCGAACATCACCGGAAGCATATCCACTACCGAAATCAACTTGAGCATCTAAGAAAGATGCGGCGCTAAATCGCTCAGAACCGAAGATTTTACCCAAGTTGTTGGTAGCAGTAGTTGTATCGGTAGCAAGAACACCACCGTCAATAGCGAGCAATTCAGCACGGCTCGAAACAACCTTCATCAAAGATGTGTAGTTTCGCTCAATGTGGGGCATAGCGGAGTTTTCACCATAGTGCTCCAAGGGCATAACGAGCATCTTGTTCTGAACTTCAGAGTGGTGCTTACCCATGTCTTCACGCATTTGAGCGCGAATGTCGCCAATACCGTCATCAATAGCCGCTAATTCCATAGCCAACTCCGAGAAGTCGAATTGATGTGCAACGACCTTTGGGGAGATAAACAGTTGAGCATAGGTTGGAGCAATTGGACCCAAACCGTCAGCAGCAGTTGAAAGACCTGCATTCTCAGGAACACCACCGATTGCATCAGCACGGGGAGCATCTGCACCAAGTAAAGCATCATTCAAGGTTCCAGAGGTTGCGAGTCCGAATGTATCTCCACTACCACCGGCAGGACGAGACTTCAGAACTCTCCAACCGGAGGAACTGTATGGACGCTTCGAAATCATCGAAAGAGCGTTACATTCGCGGTTAAGCATAGACCAAACCTTTTGTCCGTAAATTACGTTATAGAGACTTCCAAGGTCCGAAGCCGCCGTTGTGCCTGAACCGACACCTAAGGAGGTATCGTGACCGGTGTGAAGACCGGCAACTGCACCTGCTTGCTTCAGTAACGAATTACCTGCGGCAAAGTTTCCAAGTCCGTATGTTTGTGCTTCTAAATCTGCAATTGTGTTAATATAGCCACTCATGTTAAATCACCTCAAAGGTTTCCTCCGGTAAGACGGTGAATATCGGACCAATCCATCTTGGCGATATCGTCTAAGGTTGGAATGTTTGCAACTGCTTCTTGTTGAGCCTTTACGATAACATCGCGCTCTGCGGTCAGAGACTTGCGAAGTTCGGTAAATTCATTCTTAAGGGAAGCAATTTCGCTAGCAGCATCATAGTTCTGCTTTGCGATAAGGTTCTCACGCGAAGAAACTTCTTGCTCAAAGCGAGAAGCAAAGGACTTCTGAAGGTTGTCGTAAGCCAACTTTTCAAGTTGTTCTTGACGGAAAGCCTCGTAAGCCTTTTCGATGTTTCCAACGGAAAGGTCAAGGGTTTCTAATTCTTGGTTGTTAAATGCCTTAACAACAGGAAGGTCGGAACCCGTGGGTTTTCCACCTTCAATGATGATACGGTCGGCAGGTTCACCGATTTCGTTACCTGCGTCATCAAGAGTGGGGACGTAGGCTTTTGCCTCTTCATCCATGTATTCCATAGATTCCTCGTCTTCCATCTTTTCGTCCATCATCTTTTCACCATGCACGGCCTTTTCTTCACCATACATGGATTCCTTGTCGTCCATCATCATTTCTTCTTCTTCCTTTCGGAGCGAATTCACTTCTTTCAGAAGTGTGTCCAACTCTTCTAGTGCTTTTTCTAGTTTTTCGGTCATTATATCACCTGTTTTTTCTTGTTTTAAAATGTCAAACTTTGCTTCCGGGTTAATTCCTTTTTCACAAATCGTGACTTCGTGTAGTTCTAACTTTGAAATTTCGTTGTATTGTCCTAATTCAGAATTTGATTTTTTGACTTTCTGTAATGCTTGTCCACCGATGCTAAAAGAACGTAATGAGCCTTTTCTAATTCCTCGGTTGATTTCCTTTGCTTTTTCGATATCATCACGGAGTTTAATTACTACGAAGAAGCCAACATCGTCCACTTCTGTTTTCCATAATCTCCCGGTTTTATCCCTGTATGAATCTACTACTTCACCGACTTGAACATTTGAATGGTTAGTCATTACATTTCTAAATGCTTTTTGTTCCATGAATTTCTTAACTGCTTCGTTAAGTGCTTTGAGTGTGATTAAATCATTTTGCTTATCAACAATTTCAATGCTCGCATATCCGCCAATCATTAAGTCGTCGTTGCTCTTTAGAATTGAAAAATCCCCGTCATCACCGTTGGTCTTCAGGAGGGTTCGCATTCCTCTCATGTCTCTTCATCTCCTTAGAGTATATAATAAACTCGACTCAGGACTCGGGAATGGTTAAAGAATTATACCTGTCTTTGTAAATATCCCATAAACCTTCATCTCCCTCTTTATCAGCGGGAGTCTGCTTATACCCTGTCCATGCTAACCACATCTTTTTATTATCTACAGGAATAACTCTAAGATGTAGTTTAGTTTCGAATTTATTTCCCTTCAAGAAATACTCATGGTATCCTTCTTTCTGAACTCCTAATTGAATATCTCCTGCATCAAGTAAGTCTTCCCTATCTTTAGATTTAGAAACCTGAGCAGGGAATTTACCTGCTTTTCCAAAGAGGTCAAAGATTGCATCCTTATTTGGTAGTTCAATATACCAAACTAAGTTTTCTCCACCAACAGTAATACTAAAATCTAGATTTCCATCTTTACGAAGATACACTTTAAACATTCCATTTCTATATTCTTCTGGAGTTTTATATTCAGATTTAATTAGTTTATCTGTTTCGGCAAAGAGTTTCTTTTCAGACATGTTATAACTTATACCATCTCTTTCTTCGGCCCAAGTCATTAACTTACGCTCTTTACTCTCAAGAATATCTTCATACTCTTCTGACTTCTTTTTCTTTAAGAAGTTGTGTAGTTCTCTGACTGTTTTCGGTCCTTGTTCTCTTAAAAAATTAATGATAGACACAGTAAGTTTTGCTTGCTTTGTCTTCATAATTTCCTCGGCTTGAGCCTTCCACATATCTAAATCAGCAATAGCATTCTTAGACATAAGATTGGACTCTTCAAATCCGTAGATAGTGAAGCCATCATAATCTGATTTAATGATTAAGGTAGCCTCACCATGAATAAAGTCAGTAATCTTAATCCCCTTTTCCAATGCGCTAACATCGTAATTCAATGATTTTTTAGTATCTTGTGATAACATATCTAAAGTTACGATTTTATCAGGTGCTTCCACTTCAGGGATTTCAATTACCTTTGCTGAGAAAACTGTGTATCTATCTCCCGCAGGCTTTACTTCATCAACTTTCACACGGATAATGTCGCCTACCTTAGCAGAAATCTTAGTGTTAAGGGCCTTGCCTACGTCCATGTAGGTCTTACCTTCAATCTCCATGAAGTGCTTACCTTCGCCTTCTGTCGGCCCTGCCCCAAGCGTGTATGAATACAGGTTGCTCTTAGTCTTCTTAACGTCGAGAACGATTAAGTCTAAGTCAACAAACTTCTTCCACTTAATCCATTTCGGATTCTTTCTAGTTCCAATATAATAAGTTGAGGTAGCATCCTTAATGACTACACCTTCAGATGTAGGCATTTCCATAATTTCTTTTGAATAAGATTCAACGTCTTTAATATTATCCGCCATTCTAGTATCTTTCTTAGATGGGAATGCTACCTCTGTTGAAGAGCGAGAAGAGTAATTGTTGAAAAGAATGGTAATTCTATCCTCAAAAGGTTCTTCGACTAATGACCGATTTTCATGTCGCATAATATCGAAAACGTGCGCTCTTAGTGTGGCGTTTGGGTATTTACCTTTAAAAACATGAGCGATAGTATCTGCTCTATGGAGCGGTTCATCTTCATCAAATAAGATGAGTTCAGCGTCAAGAATACAGTCACCGTATTGTTTCTGCTTCATTTCCTTTACTTGGCCGGGACACTTATCAGTAATGTCCTTTTCGTTATAAGAATAAATTTTGACTTTATCATCAATCTTATGAATTTGGATTCTCATACCATCATATTTTTCTTGAATTACCCAATTACCACTAAAGCCTTTTAGTTCATTCAGGTCTTCAATATCAAAAATACGATACATTGGTTTGTTTGGGACTAAGAAATCTGACTGTGCTTTTTCCTCCACAGACTTCTCAACCTTTTCAATTTCTTTAAGTTCATCTAACTCTTCTTCTTTATGTTCAGACAGATAAAACATTTCTAAAAGGTCAAGCGCAGAACTAACTTTGCTTTCGACCTTCTTCGAGTCCTTTCCATCACCGTATTGCTCGATGATGTATAGCGGAATGTCGTCCACTTCTAGGTCTAGTCCGGGGAAGCCGTCGGTAATTTCGTCCGGTTGCATGTCTTTAATGCTCCAAACTTTCTCAGAAAGAGCATCATTTCCATTCCTTAAAGCATAGTGGACAAACTTAGCCATAGTCTCTGGTTCTTCTAGTAATACTTCAAGAACTTTATCTTTATATTTCTTTGTGAAAGGGTCATTGACTTCATCAGCAGAAAGCCTCATGTTTTTAACACTCTCATAAATCTTAGAGGCTTCGTTAGTTTGAGGATTTAAAGCATCCTTTGCCTCCAATTGGTTTTCATTAAGATAATCTTCAAGAACACTACTCAATGCATCTGTGTTAGAATATAGTTCTCTTAAGTTCTCAACAGCGTTTCGCCAACGACCCCCGTATTCTTTGGGGTCTTCTCGCGCAGAAAGATATGCTACGCGAGTCTTCTCAAATAAGCGAATAATCTCCTCAGATGGAGATTCTTCTTTATCAAGAAGAAGAGGCAATTAAATCACTTATTCGCTTTGGTTTGTTGTCCTGCAAGACCATAACCTGAGTGAGTTTCTTCACTTTGGGTCTTAATCTTAGTCTTATCAGCCTGAGCCTTTGGCCTCTTTAACTTGACTTCTTCTACTTCGTGTTCGACTTCTTTAACTTGAGTCGGTTCACGTTGCCTAAAAACTTCAGCAACTTCTCTAGCCTTTTCAATAGCAAGACTCACTAATCTTTCTTCGGGGGTAACTCTTTCTGGCATTTCACTCACCTGATAATTTCTTCACAACATCGTGAATTTCTGACCATTCCATACCAGAAACATCACCAATCCCTGAGGATTTTTGAATGTTCATTGAAGGGGTTGGACTATCAACGACAACATAACCCGACTTCATTAGAAGATTGTCGTCATTATAAACGGCTTTCTCTAATTGTTCAATCTTAGTCGTAAGTGCTTTTAAAATCTCTAATAAATCTTCATTCATAACTTTTCCTCCTTTTTCTTAGTAGGATAAACTAAATCCTCTAATTGGCGATAGAGTAATTCATACTCCTTCCGTAATTTGCTAGCCGTGGCGACGATATCAACGTTTCGCTCATCCATTGATTTCATCTTCTTTGTAAGTTTTTTATCAGACTTAACTAATTCCATTGATTTAAGCAAAGAAATTAATTCTCCTAGTTTAGTAAAGTCTTGTCCAAAAAATTCAGAAGGCTCTGCTGATTGGAGAGTCTTCTTTAGTCTTTTACGCTCTTTAGGATTAAGGGTATCTAAAAGTTTGTCTGGAGATTTTCTCTCCTCTTTCAAAATAAATTCTTTTCCTGTATCGTAGTAGTCCCAAGTCATTATCATTCCTCCGGTCTTCTTGAGATTTCTTCTCTAATGAAGTCCATAATTTTTTCTAATCTTTTAATTGCGCTTTCCAATTCTTGAGATTGCTGAAGCAAAAGTTTAGTATCTTCCTTATCAAAGTCGGGGTCTTCAATTTCCCCTTCAAGAAGTTCTTCGAGAAGTTCTTCCATCTTATCCTCTTCTTTGAATTTTTCATCCGTTAATGTTTCAACAAGTTCTGAAATTTCATCCTTAACAATTAACAATTGTGATTTCATAGAGTCAATCATTCCTGTAGTATATTCTTCAATGATTTCAGTAGTTTCTGAGTCAGCCTGCAAGTTAATTTTTCTCTCTAACTCTTGAAGGTCTTTAGAAAGAGACTCGATGAGTGTAATGTTTTTCTGCAATTCTCTTTCTCTTTCTTCTACGATTTTAGCAAGGACTCCTTCATATTCTTCTAAGACTTTTAGGTATTTCCTATTCGTATTCAATTCAAAATTTAAAGCATCATTTCTAACAACACTTTCGATTCTTCTATTCTTTTCTCTTAATTCAGAAGTGCTAAAGGTATCGCTTCTAACATTTTCTCTTTCTAAGATTTCTTTAATTCTATTTCTATCTTTTGTAGATAGAACTTTCTCTTTATCTTTATATTCAATTTCAAGGATAATTTCAGAAATTGCATTTCGCATTTTATCCTTGACCTTTTCATATTCTTTTCTTAATCTTTTATTAGTAATTGGGTAAGAACCGGGGTTAGTCTCAGCAATTTCTTTAATTTTAGAAAGTCCTCTGTGAAAATTAACAATAGGACCTTTGATATTTTTAAGTTGTTTTCTTCTTTCTAACAACTTTCTTTTTCCTCTTCCTGAGATAGTTTCGATATTGATTGGAATTTTAGACCTTAGCCCGTAAGCCCTGCTTGCAAATTGAGAAAGTCTAATAACCGCATCTTCGCTGTCCCTAAGAATAAACAGAATCTTCTTTAAATTCCTATAATAGTCTTTATAGCCCCTACTTTCGGGTGTAATTAAATCTTTCTTTTCAACGAACCTTTTTCCACTAGATTCGATAACATAGTCGAAAACTTTGGAGTTCTTAGTTAATTCACCATCTGTGTTAATCAATAATTTAATCAACTCTAATTTGACTAAAGCATTTTCATTAAGGATTTTGATAAATAAATCTTGTTCATCTTCATTAGAAAGACCCTCAGAACCTAAATCAGTAATATCATCTGCTAAGTCTTGAGCCATATCCATTAGGTTCTCAGGAACAGGTTTGTTGACTTCTTCTCCCATTAAACCCGAAGAGCCTTTGATTCTCTTACCCCTTTTATCTTTCGTAACTCCATAAAAAGAGTCAAAGGAATCCATAATGCCTCGGATAATTTTAGGTTTGAATTCATCCTTGAAGTTAAGTAGCCTTGTTTCGATTTCCTTAACCTTACCTAATTTACTTTTTAAGAAATCTTTGAATTCCTTCGATTCTGTGCTAGAATCTAACCATGCTTTATATTCTAATTTAGTGAAAAAATTTCGAGTTAAGAAATTAGATAAGGTGGAAATTTCTGAAATCTCTGAATAGAGTCTATCTCCAACGATAGTTCTAATTACATTTCCATTAGAGAGCATCTCTGGCGAAACATCTTCTTTCAGAAGGTTTTGCCACATTCAAATCACCTCAGAAAGGAATATTCTCTTTCTTTCCCCTTCTTTTAGAAGGGAGAAGAACAACGTCAGGAACGTCATTAGAAACAGGAATAGCCTTATGTGTAGTATCTGTAGGATTACCCATAGAAAAATCCCGATTGGGAGTAATTCTTCTATCTGCGTTTGCATTCTGTGCTCTTACCTTTGCTAACTCCTTTCGGAGAGCAATTTCTCTTTGTCTTAAATCTTCAGTCATTTAATCACCTCATCCTAGTTACTGCTTCTTGCGAAGCCTCTTCATTCTCAAGAATTTCAGTAAGGCTAACTTTACCACTTGCTAATCTTAAGTCATACTTTTCCGCAATCTCTAATAAAATTTTATACTCGTCCTGCCAATTATAAGGTTTTTCAAAAAATCTAAAAATGTCGCTAGTTGTAGGTAATCTCCCTAGTTCTTCTAAAACCATTCCAAGTTCAAGGAGAACATCAGGAGTCCCCGGTAATCTTTCTGCCTTTCTTAATTCATTCTTCCACATCAAGGAATCCTCCTTTCGCTTCTTCTATCAACATTTTGATTACCCGCATCTTCAGGTAATCCTGTGAATCTCTTATCCGGTCCCACACTTTGCCGCGCTTTATTCCTTGTGGCCGGTGGGTTCTCTTGGGGCTTAGGACTTCCACCCTGTAATGCTTGTCTTTGCATTTCATCAAGGTCACGTTGGTCAAGGTTTGAACCTGCTAATGGGTCAACCTCAGCCGTCCCTTCTTGACCGCCCTTTTCTTCAGGTTTTGGTTCAGGCGGAGGTTTCTTGAAAGTAAATTGACCATCTTCGTCCATATCAACTTCAAAGCCAATATTCTTCATAGATGCAGCAAGGTTAATCTCAATCTCACGTTTTCTAAGAACAGCAATTTCATCCTCTTCCTCAGATGGCGGAAGTTTAAGTCTCCAATCTGTAATACCGAATTGTTTGATTAAGTATGGGAAAACGTAATCATTATACACACGTTGCGCCATTTGAACTGCACGGTTTGTAACAAGGATTTGCATACCCTCATTGTTCAAACCACCACTAGTTGTGTTATCGGCCATAAAGACTTTACTCACGCCATAGAAAGCGGAAATTCTATCGCGCAGGTCATCCTTTACTGCGACGTAATCCATCTCCTTTAGACTGTCCATGAACTTAATCCATTCAATAGCACCCTTACCGTTCTCGGCTTCAATACCCATTACAGGAATAAAGTGAGGGTCTGCTTCCATCTTCTCTTTCACAGAACGCCAGAAGGAACGCATAGATTCCATGTTTCTAGTTTGAACTGCAAGAAGACCACGGGGCATTC
>CAACVD010000148.1_pt1 | contig 30989 bp, 36 predicted proteins | sample 2381771 | NCBI WGS metagenome assembly CAACVD01 (sample SAMEA5211965, study PRJEB30684) | marine metagenome | biome: Marine; feature: Epipelagic; material: Water | collected 2015-10-15 | depth 15 m
TATTAATGCTCCGGTAAAATAATAATTCATCCTGGCTACCTCCATGATACATCCTTAATAATTTATCTCTCTGTTGAGATCTTTAATATCGTATTCCATTTGTCTAACCTTATCAGCTAAAACTTCATATAAGTTTTCAGCCATCTCCCATGTGCCTTCAGCTCTTTCTAGTTTTGCAATAACAGTATTCACACCATCAGTTAACACTTTCATATCTCTTTGTATATTTACAAGATCAACTGTTTTAATTTTTTCTATTTCTGCTCTATTGCCGTTTATAGTATCCGTTAAATTAACAATATATTTAACGCCAGTAAAAGTTCCGACTAGCACTGAAGCTACAACCGGAACCATTACTATGTTTTTTTTTAATAAAGCTGCTAAATTCATTATTTAATAATTATACTAGACCTAACCAACCTTTGATCTTTTTCCAAATTTTTTTTAACATACTCTCTCCTAAGTAATCTTCATGGTTTTTTATTTCAATGTGATTACAAACATAGCAATCACATGTTGAACATTGAGAAGTGCTGACATAAAACCCCTGTCCTTCACAATGACATCTATGTCCACAATCAAAACAAAATATTTTCATTTTTTATCCTCAATATCATAAAACATTTTATCTGAGTCCTCAGTCACCCAATCGTCTCCTTCTACATCCCAGTATGTTGTTTGTACCTTATAGTCAGGCCAATCATTATCTGTGGTGTAGCTGTTAACGTGCCAAATTATTCTATTGTTTGGCTGAGCTGCATAATTACCATTTTTTAGGGCGATTATGTGTGCACACTTGTGCTCTTGCGGAATCTCAGAATGTTCCGTGTTCAATATATTAGTCTCTGGATGTGCCCAGTCAAGTGTAAAAAGATATTGGCCTTGATAAAATTTTTTATCTTTTCCAATAAATTTGCCATTTATACCAGCCAACCAATCAAAAATATGGACACTAGGATAATAACTAAAGCAGTTCCACAGTTGGAGTTGATCCACTCGCATATCAGGCACGTCTTTTCTTTCAAATTCTTTTTGAAAGAATGCTGAAATAGGTAGTCTATAAAAGACTGCACCATTTGGTAACATGCAATGAAATAAGATTGCACGACCTGAAATAGAGCTAAGGCCAAAGACAACACAATCACTAGACTGTCCTTTATTTTCTTTAAGATCATAGAGATACTCCCTTCTTATTTTACAATAAATTGGTGGTATATTAACATTTAAATAAGACATAGTACATTATTTTATTTCTCCCCAATTGGGGCCAGATTCATAATCTACTTTATTAGGCACTTCTAAGTCAACTGCGCTTTCCATCACATCTTTTATTTTTGCAGCTTCTAATTCATTCATAATAGAGAAGTCTAATTCATCATGTATCTGTATATGTGCTGTAATTCCTTCTTTATATAATTCTACCATTGCTTTCTTTGTCATGTCAGCAGCACTACCTTGAATTAATTTGTTTAATGCTTTGTATGTAAATGCTCTTCTTGTTGGATTGTTATGCCAATAATTTTTTTCTTTTGTAGGTTTACCTTCTTCATCTAAAATAAAAGGTCCCATTTCTTGTAATTCTTTCATACGTTCTTCATCTTGCGCTGGTACAAACTTACCCCAATCACTACCACGTAGTATAGGTTCGTACTTTGGAAATCTACAACGTCTACCAAGTAAAGTTTTTATCTGTCCTTTACTTTGTGCAGCGTTCATAACTTTATTCATCAACTGTTTTACAAATGGTGCTTTACCATGATACTTTGAAAATAATTCTTCTGCCTTATCTTTTGTTAAATCTAATTCATTCATTAGTTTGCCTTTACCCATACCATAAAATAAACCTAAGTTAATTGTCTTAGCTTGACTTCTTGGTATGTTAGCCATCTCTGCAACTATTTTGTGAAAGTCTGTTGATGGATCATTTTCGTATGAATCTGCAATATCATTCACAGATGGCAATTGAAACTTCAAAGCATAGTGTGCAACAAGCCTTGGTTCCTGTTGCGAGTAGTCAAAACAACCCCATGTCATACCTTCTTCAGGTAAGAATAAAGATCTAATCAATGGTCCTGTATCAGGGTCACGTGCTGGAATCTGTTGTAGATTAGGATTTGAATAGCTAAATCTACCTGTAACTGTACCACCATCGTCAGATCTAATCTGATTTATATCTGCATGTATTCTACCATTATGTTCATGTTTTAATATAGTATCAATAAAAGTTGTACTAACCTTGTTTACTTTCCTTGCTTCTGCTATCATACGAACTACAGGATGACTGTGATTAGATATAAAATTTTTTGTAAAAGAAGGAGATTCAGTTTTTTCTGTTCGTGAATATGGCAAATTTAATTTATCAAAAACTTCAGCAATACTTGCTGCAGCCCATATCTGAGGCTCTACTCCTGACTCTATTTTTATTTGTTGCAATAAGTTTTTTTCTTTTACTGCCAGTGCTGTTTTTAATTGACTGGCTTTTGTCACGTCTACCCGCACCCCTAGGAAACGCATATCGACTAGGCAAGGAAAAAGGTCAGTCTCAAGATTAAATATATCTTGAAGATCATCTTCTATAATTATCTTTTTTAATTTCTGCCAAAGTTCTAAAGTTAATTCTGCATCTTGTTCTGCATAAGCTCCTACTTCATGCGCAGGTAATCTCCACATGTCAGCTTTAGGATCTAGTCCTCTTTCTTTTGCAGCTTCTATAAGTTTTGTTTCATTCTTACCTTTGTTAAGATAAGTCCAAGACATTGTATTTAGTGTATATGAAAATCTATTCTCATCAATCAGTGATGATGCAATCATGGTATCTATAATTAAACCATTTATATTTATACCTAAACTACGTATCCAACATACGTCATACATTGCGTTATGAAATATTTTTGTAGCAGGTGATTCACATATATCTTTAAACCATTTTAAAGTTCTTTGTCTGTCCATGTTAGGACCTTCACCATGTGCAATAGGAAAATATCCTTTGTATCCTTCTACAGCAACTGCAATACCTACAACTTCACCATTTCCTACAACAGAACCTGTACCTAATTTTTTTAAATCAGGATCTCTTGTTTCTAAGTCAATTGCAATCTCCTCGTATTGTCTTAGATCAGGATATTCTTGTGGTTGTAGCCACTCAGTCTGAGGTAAAATCATTTTTCAAGTATATATTTATCTTCTATTAGTTTAGTTATCCTATCTTTGTTACTAAATGCATATAAAGCTGCGTTGTAGTCATGTGGAAATATTTCCCATGAAATTTTATTTTTCTCTAATCCAAGATAAATTTCTAAATTAAATTTATTTTGAGCAAACTTAATTGTTTTTTTAACAGTTGCTTCTTTTGACATTGCTTTTTCTTTTTTGTTAAAGTTTTTATTTAGCATTTTTACCTTTCATATCTTTTAATTTTTTCTTTTCTAACTCACAGTAATGAATTATTTTATTTAGATCTTCTATGCCATTCTTGTTCAAATAACGACATACATATTTTATAACATTTCCTTGAAAAAAAGAAAGATCATTCTTAGAAATAAATTCATACGGCTGTATGAGAAACGATTTGTAATGTGATCCTCCAATTTGTTTTTCTTCTGGTCCCTTTGTTGATTCAAAAATACTTTCGTCTGTCATAATTGATATCCTCTCCTTTGTATTTTAGCTTTTAATTTATATAAATTGTTTTTTGCTCTTGTGGTGGCAACGTACCAGACTCTATGCTCTTCATCGTGTTGATTTTCGCTTTTCTTTATTGCTTTTAAGATTTTGTCTCCTAAATCGAGACATAGAATTACATTATCTTCTTCTCCACCTTTTGCTGCGTGTATTGTGGATAACCATATTCTAGCATCAGTATTTAAATTCTCTCCATTGTCTAACATATTCTTTATATATAATTTTTCTTTTTCATCTGCTTCTACAAACTGATCGTACCAATTTTTACTTCTGTTAAATAAGTTGTCTCCCAAGTATTCTTGTATTTGTTTTTCTTCTCTTTCTTGTAATATTCTTTTCTTTTTACACCAATCATCGTACATCATAGCAGCGTTAAACAAATTAACTTTAAAACTCTTACCTTTATTAGTTTGATAATATAAATTTTTCTTTTGTAATTCCTCACCAATTTTTAATTGTCTAGATATTGTTCTACTTAATATTAACCAGTTACCTTTAGTTAGATCTACCTGACTTATGTTTGATATTGTTTCTACTTCTCCTTCATAATCTCTTGCGTAATATTTCTTTTCTTTTCTTGGTCCTAATATTCTTTCAATTGGTTTTTCTGATTCTTCTTGTATTGCTCTTGATATTCTTTTTGAATACATCAATACCTTTTCTTTGTCTGCAGGTTGATTAATAAATCTATTTACATCAGCTCCTGCCCAAGCAAAGATAGCTTGGTCATCATCTCCTGCAAGATATATATCTTCTGTTTTTTCTTTTAACACATCAAATAATTTCCATTGTAATGGTGATAAATCTTGTGCTTCATCTATAAATATAGTTTTGAACGTTGGAAAGTCTTTGTCATTTTTTCTTTGTATGGTTAAATCTACTAAGTCATTGAAATCATATAATTGTTTTTTGTCTTTGTAGTTTATAAAATTTCTACTTATGTCTCTAAGTATAGGCCAATCTATACTCTTATCTTTTTTTACAGAGTCATATTCGTCTTCTATTCTTATGCATTTGTTTACAGATTTCTGTAACATTTGAAAATAAGGATTATCACAAGTTAAATAAGTTATTTCTTCTTTGTTATACTTATCAGAGTATTTTACTTTTACATTTATTTCTTTACCAAAAGCTTCGTAATGAAATGGTTGCATAATATCTTCTTCTTTCATTCTTAAAAAATGAAAACAGAAAGAATGTAATGTTTGAAAGTATGGTAGATTCTTTTCTTCTGCAGGCATTCTTTTTCTTGCTACCTCTGCAGCTTTTCTACTAAAAGCAAAGTAACCTATCTTGTGTAATGGTGTACCTATTCTTGCATATGCTTTAGCTCTACTAATTAATTTAAATGTCTTACCTGTACCGGGTGGTCCAAAATATTTATAAATCATACTATGTCCTGTTCACTTTCAAACTGAACATCATCGTCAACAACTTCTTCTTCTTCAAAATATTTCAATGGTATTCTCAAAGTTTTCAATGGTGGAAAAGGTTTATCATTTGAGTCTTTTCCAGGAAATCTTTTTGTATGATCAAACTTAGCTTGTTCCTCTGGTTTCTTACTAGGAAATAATCTTTTAATCATTAAAGATGTTTTTGCTGATGACTCTCTCCATTCAAATGTTTTGAGATCATCATAGAAAGAGTTGTATGTAAAGTATGCATAGTCATTGTCCAATAAAGGTCTACCGCTTTTAAATGATGTATATCTCTTTGCTTGTGGTTCGTTTATATATCTTCTTATATGTTCTCTTAATACATCTGCTGGATTAGTTCCTTGTGCAGGTTCTAATATTTCTATTTTAGTTTCTTCAAATAAATTTTTTATTATTGTGTAAAAATCATTTGCTTTTATTGTTGGTGGTACCAAATGTGCTTGTTCCATCAACAACTGTCTCATTTCTTTTTGACCTTCTATTCTAGCTATATTCTTTGCGTGTATTTGTTTTGTTTGACCTTTGTCATCTTCAACAGTGAAATACCACTCTGGTACTGGTTTTATATTTAACTTCTGTAATGCAGATAGTTTTGGATACATTGCTCTGTTATCAGATATTATTCCATGCTTTCTTTTTACACATTCTGACTTTACACACACTGGTGCTAATAAAGGATCACTACAAGTATGTCCTTTTGTTTCTTTACTCCAACTCTTAATTTTTTTACTAACTTCTATATCTGTCCATTTACTATCAAAATCAAAATAATTTCTTGCAGCCTCTATTATTTTATCTTGCCATTTGTCTGGATATTTCTTTTTAGCAAACACCATGTAGTTATATAAAAATCTATCTCTACCATCTTTCATCTTGTTTTTTGTTAGTATCGCTAAGCATGGTGGACCATCTTCAAATTCTTGTCCTCCTCCAGATATCTCTTCTTGTACAATTCTTTTTTGTATTTCTTTTAATTGATCACTTGTTTGGGCATTCGCTTTTACTACTTTCAAAAACATATCAATGTCCATCTCTTCTCCTGTGGGCATCAATGATTTTCTTGAAATAGAATTGTATGGTAAGTTTATAAAGTTTCCGTTTGTCTTTTCTCCATCTGCATTTTCTCCAAGTGAAGTTTGTTTTGGAAATATCTCTGTACTTATTGGAAGTTTAAATAAAAATAAAACTTGTTCTAAAAAATCTCTTATCTCTTTTGCTTTTACAAATTCAGTGGTGAACACATATAAATGTAGTCCACCACTCTTCGACAGGACAGGTATGATCGGAAGTCTTTTTTCTTGAATGACATTTAAATAAAATTTTCTGTCAATCGGATATTTATCTACATCAATTGCACCAAATCTAGCTGTGCCTTCATCAGTGCATGGTTGAATACCAATAGATTTTGTTCCTTCTATGTGATCAATATAGTCTTGATCTAATACTTCTGTTTGTGCCCACTCATGTGGGTATCTTTTCTTACCTGTTTCAGAATCTATAAAACCTTCTTTAGTTTTACATACTCCATAATTTCTTTTTAACCCTGTAAAATATTTTATATACTCGTTCATTAAATCCTGTCATGATTTTTTAGTGGCGGATCCACTCTCGCTTAGCCGCCACTGCAGCTACAACTAGATAATATCTTTTGTATTTTGAGATTCAACCTTTTCATACTTTGGTTTCGCAACACCTTTCGAAACATCTTTTTGAAAAGTTTGTGCCATTGTATACAAGTCAGCTTGTTTAGCATCAGATACATCTAACATTTTAACAAGAGATGGTTTGTATACATGCCAACTTTTATCGCCCCAGTTTTTGCCAACTGTTTTTAAGTTGAACATCGCTGTGTATGCGGCTGGTTGAAATGTACCTTTTGAATCTGTCATTCTCAAGTTAGCAATCAAATTATTTAACTCTCTACCTGGAGTTAAGTTTGAAGATCGCATTGCAATAACAGCTTTTCTGTACTCACCATTTACAATAGCAATTACATAGAAATACATAGTCTTCTCAACATAATTACCATTTGGTAATCTCCATCTGCCATTTTTTTCTTCAGTGGCATCTGCAGGTATCTCAAGATGAGTTCCTACCGGAGCAGCTGCGCTGTCTCCTCTTTCTTGCCATTCAGGATATCTAGTTTGTGTATGTGCTACAACAATGTCTAGACCTTTTTGACCATCAATTAAATGACCAAAACTAGCAGCATAGATCATGCCTGGTTCTGCACCTTCAACATATTTTGCATTTCTTGAGTTGCACTCAGGAGATAATTGATGAAGAATTTTTAAGATCGGTGTTGATACGTCATCCGATTTTAATTCTTCAGTTCCTTTTCCTGAATCTGCTCTTAGGTTGATTGTAGATAGTGCACCTGCACTATTCTTTTTTTGGATTTGAGTTTCCATATTTTTTACTCCTTATTAGTTATTTGTTATTATTTATTTTTTATCTTCGTTTGACTTCCACCAAACGTAGAAAATAGATCAGAAGGTATCTCAGTTCCTTTGTCTTTGACATCCCTCATCACTACTGAGAGTGAAGCATGGTGAACCTTCTCTTCTTGAGTCGGCTCATAGCCATGCTCCCTCGCAAGACTAGCTAATCTAGCAGCCTTGTTATCTTCGCCTTGGCCAAATGTTACTATAATATTATTTTTTACAATATCACCTAGACCTTGGTCACGAAGCCATTGAATAGCCTCTGCTTTTTTATCAGCTCTTATTGAGGCACTATAAATTTGTTTTACAGATAGTTCTGAACCATCTTGAAGTTTTAAACTTTTCAAGTTCATGTCATCCATAAGTTTTGGAATTATAACACAACTATAATGCTTTTCATCTTCTTTTAAATCTTTAACTCTGTCTTCTAATTCTGCAATCTGAGAACGTAAAGATTTTAATTTCTCTACCTCTTCAGATAATTTTTTTGGATCAATTATATCGCTTTGATCCGGAGCATCCTGTCTTAAATTAATCATAATATTTGCCTTTCGTAAAAAGGTATATATAGGATAATTCTAGTTTGTCAATACTAGTTTTGAAAAATATTTATTTCTATTGGATAGTATGTTTTTTCTTGTCTGTCCCACTTTAATAATTTATACTTGCCATTCGTCATATCTGAAACAATAGAACAAGTAACACCAATAATTGCAGGATCACCAGATAACAATAAGTAATCGTCGGTTGTAAAATTTTTTAATTTATCACGTATTTGAAATATTAGTGGACCAGGAGAAAAAATCATTTGTGCTTTTGCTGGTAACATAACTTCTATATCACCATATTTTTGTGCACCCATTACATTATATTTGGGTTGACCGGTTTCTCTATCGACAGGAATGTCCTGAACTAAATATACTTTTGACATTGACTTTAATTCTTTTAATATATATATACCTTTTTAGAAAGAAAAAGCAAATTATGAATTATAAGTTTAAAACTAAGCCTTATGCACATCAATTAGATGCATTAGAAACTTCTTGGGATAAAGAAAATTTTGCCTATTTTATGGAAATGGGTACAGGTAAATCTAAAGTATTGTTGGATAATGCAGCTGTATTGTATGATAAAGGCTTGATAAATGGTCTGTTATTAATTGCTCCCAAAGGTGTGTATAAAAACTGGTATGACTCTGAAATACCAACACATCTACCAGACCATGTACAGAAAAAAATTGTTCTTTGGAAAACATCTGACAAATCTAAAAAACAACAAAGTATTTTAAATACTTTATTTAAAGCAGAAACTGATTTGCATATTTTAATTATGAATGTAGAAGCTTTTTCTTCCGGTAGTGGTACAGAGTTTGCACAAAAATTTTTATCATGTCATAGAAGTATGATTGCAATAGATGAATCTACTACAATTAAAACACCTACATCAAATAGAACAAAAAATATTTTATCACTTAGACCAAACTCTAAATACAGAAGAATACTTACTGGTTCTCCTGTAACTAAATCACCATTAGATTTATTTAGTCAATGTCTGTTTCTTGATCCTTGGCTCCTTGACCATCAATCTTACTACACGTTTCGTGCTAGATATTCTATCTGTAAAAAGATTCAGGTAAATGGTCGTCAAGTAGAAATAGTTGTAGGCTACAGAAATCTTGGAGAGTTATCAGAAAAAATAAAACCGTTTTCAAAAAGAATATTAAAAGAGGATTGTCTAGACCTACCTTCTAAGTCTTATGTAAAACACTATGTTGAACTTACAAAAGAACAAAAGAAGGTATACGAACAAATGAAAAAAGAAGCTATTGCATTTCTTGATGGTAAAATGCAATCATCAGCCACAGTCATGACTCAGTTAATGAGACTGCATCAAATAACTTGTGGTCATTTTACTGCAGATGATGGCACTATAAAAGATATACCTTGTAGTCGTTTAACAGAACTAATGAACATATTAGAAAACGTTGAGGGTAAAAGTATTATATGGTCCCACTATACTCACGATGTAAGAAGAATTATAAAAGAGATAAAAGAAGTTTATGGTGATGAAGCTGTTGTAGATTATTATGGTGCAACAGATACAGATGCTAGATCAAAAAATATAAAAAAATTTCAAACAGATCCCAAATGTAGATTCTTTGTTGGAACCACTCATACCGGCGGTTATGGTATTACTTTGACTGCTGGTAGTAATATGATTTACTTTTCAAATGGTTATGATCTTGAGAAGAGACAACAATCAGAAGCACGTATTGATCGTATTGGTCAGACACAAAAAATGACTTACATAGATATTATGAGTCAAGATACTATTGATGAAAGAATCGTAAAAGCTTTACGTAATAAAGTTAATATTGCAAATAAAATTATGGATGAAGATTTTAGAGAGTGGATTTAAAACCAACCTTTGTCAAATACCTTCTCCAATAATAAAAGTGCTACAGCCCCCACTGTAGCTAATAATGCCCAATAGATTTTGTCTATCTTGCCGCCCAAGTCGTGAATACCGTCATGCATATGTTTTACATCTTTCTTTAATCCTGTAATATATCCATAGATAGCAAGCAAATGCTCTCTTGTATTTTTTGGTCTTAGTTTATCTCCGTTTGGCATTATGCAAATCCTCTGTTTCTTAATGTAATTTGTTTTTCTTCTTCAGAATACAAAGCATTTTCTACAGGTGTTAATCCCTGTATCATGTTCGTTGGTGCTTGTGAAGTTTGTATGACAGTACTACTAGGCATATCTGTTGGTGGCAATGCAGATTGACCTTTTGGATTAGTGTCTGGTATAAAGTCTGATAGTTCTAAATTAAAGTCACCATATAAATTTTGTATTTCTAATAGATTTCTCATAGCTTCAAGTGTTCCTTCTGCACCTAAGAATGGATTTGGTTGTCCACCTTCAAATGCAATGTCTTCAAATCTTTGTTGAATTTTTTCTGATGGGAAGAAAGGTTTGAACTCACCAGATAATAAATCATCAAGTAATCTTTTTGGTATACCTCTCTTTTCAAATATTTCTTCTAATTTATTTGGATTAACACCTAACTTCATAGCATTCATTAAATGTTTTTGTGCATCTTTTCTAACACCAAACAAAGCTTTGTTTGCAATGAAGTATCTTTCAATTACATCTTTTGGTGTTTTAGGTTCACCTGATAACACACCAAATTTACCACCAGTAAATAGTTTAGTTGCTTCTGATTGACCTTGTCTAAGATCATATAAATAAAACCCTAATGCTTTTTCTGGATCAACCTTTTCTAATCTAAAACCAAATACGCCTGCAAGTTCTTTTGGAACTTCATACATTGTAGGACCTTTACCTGGTATACCTTTTAATCCTTTGTACACTCTTTCAAAAGGTGCTGTTGTAGGTTTTAAAGTTTTAATTACATGTTTCATACCAATTTCTATTTGTTCAGGTAAAGGTGTTGTTTCATTCCAAAGCTCTTGTCCTTCTCTAGTTCTACCACCTCTCAACATAATATCTGCAAACGCTTCTGAATAAATAGACTCTGATATAAATGGTGATGCTGTTTCACCCATAGCTTTTGAAATACCTTCTATAAAACCTTTTAATAATATTTCTTCGTCTTCTATACCTTGTTGAATGTTTGTAAGTACACTTTGAAATGGTCTTGTAAGTGTATCGTATACATTGTTTTTAGACCAGTCTGTGTAATATAACTCTCCTGTATCTGGATCTTTAACAAATATTAATTGTGAATTTTTTGACCATGGTGCAACAAAGTCTCTTCCAGCATCTGCTTCTTCTTGTGTTACTCCATAAATTGCTTGCGATCCTTTTATTAAACCATATGGAATTACACCCATAGCAAGTGTTGTACCTACCAGTCTTTTCATACCTTCTGATTTCATAGGGTTTTTACTTGTTATTGGATTTATTTTACCTGTTACCGGATCTTTTATATCTTTTATTATTTGTCTAAATATACCAGCACCTGTTCTAAATACTTCTGATGGCCATGACATAAAGTTACCAAGTGGAGATACACGCATAGCTCTTACAAATTCACCAACCTTTGCGTAGTTTGGAACAGTATCTTGTACGATTTCTGCTACTTCTTTTTTAAGTGCATCATCAGATATCTTGATGCCTGCTTTTCTATACAAGTCTCCTCTTTTTATTAATTGTGTTTCGTAGTTTACAATCTTCCAAATATCATCTTCAGCAACATATAAATCTTGCATGAACTTACCAGCTTTCTTAATACCTCTAGAAGTTTTTTTACCTAAAGTTTCTAGCATTGGTTTTAATACACTGTCAGTTGCAATATTACCTTCACCAAATCTAATATCTTTCATTAGATTTCTAAGATCTCCTAATCTTACGTTTGTATTTACAATACCTAATTCTAAATATTCTCTATATTTTTCTTGTGATAATTCTTTTCTAGGACCACCAACTTGAACAGTGCCAAAAGCATTTTGCATGGCTCTTGCAAAAACTCTTGGGTCAGAAAGTATTGCACCATTTGCAACAGAAAAAGCTGCAGAACTTAAAAAGTTTCTTATGTGTGTTGGTATAGATAAAATTGTTTTTGCATATTGTGCTCCAGCTTTAGGTGTTAGAACGCCATATCTCCACGCTGCTGAGAATGTTTTACCTAATGCACCACCAGTATCCCCTCTCATAAAATCTTGTATCTTAGATACGTTTGTAAATCCCTCTGCTATTTCTCTTGTAGTATATGTCTTAGATAATCTATTTACTAAAACACCTTCTTTAAAATATTCTTTTACATACTCATCCATTGGCACAATATCTGCGTCAGGACCAAACGCTCTTTTTGCAGAAAGTGGACTGTCATGAAAAAATCCTCTTTGACCATAGGGTGTATCAGATTTTGCAGCTGCTTTTGCTACTGCATCAGCATCTAATATTTCATCAAACAATTGATTTTTTCTAGCTATAGCAGACAATCTATTTGTACCTTCAAAGATAGAATGTCTTACATCATTTATCTCACCAAATAGTTCTCTAAATATTTTAGATCCTTTACCTATAACTTGTATTTCTTTTTTACCACCAGGTAAATTTTTTGTTAAAGTTTGTGCAAATGTTTTTAGACCTAGTGCATCATCTGCAGACTTTGATAAATTTTGATACATAAAAGTTGGTAGTGTATCTTTTGATGGGTCCATCTTTCTAACTTGTTTTATAATATCATTTACCATACCTTCTGCTTCTAAATCTGTAATTGGATTATTATTCTTGGCTGCATATCTCTTAAATAATGCTGCTGTATTTTTTACAGCATCTTTTGTTGGTTTGTATTTAGAAAAGAAACCAGCTTCTGAATCTTCAAATATTTCAAATGTATTACCAATATAATTTTTAACTCTGTTACCCATAATCTTTCTAAGATCTTTGGTAACACCTGTAGGTAAATCCACTTTTGCTCCTGGTCCTGATGCAGTTACTTCTAATAGATCATTAAATTCTTTTCTTGTTTTATCTAATATAGATATAATTTTATTACCAGTAACAGCTCCATCATCTTTACCCATTCTTTTTATTGTGCTAGATAAAATATCTTTTTTAAATTGTTTATCTAAGGGTTTTGTTAAATCACCTTCAAACAACGAATCATCTAAAAGTTTTAAAAAATTTTTTCTTTCTTCATTAGATGCAGCATTAAAAAACTTTCTATACTCTGGAAATACTTTATCTATCTCTGTATCTATTCTAGATACTTGTTCTTCTGCAAAGTTAGTATCTCTCATTGATCTTGCTTTTTGTTGTTGTTTTGCAGTTGCAACTTCTGCTGGTTTAGTTCCTCTAAATCTAAATACAGATGCTAATTTATCTAAACCTTTTTCTAATCTAGAACTACTGTATGCAAGTTCTTTTCCTCTTTTAGCTAAAGCTTTAGCACTAGCACCTAGACCATAAACAAATGGTGTTAATATTATGGACTCACTTCCAAACTTAACTCTGTTCATAAGTTTTCTAGCAGCATCATCTGAAGGATCTTCAGTTATTGTTCTGTCCAACTCTGTAGGACCTCCTTCAAATAAATCTCCAAACGTACCTATCTTTTCTACATCAGCTACAAGTGTTTCTCCTGTTGCACCTCCTGCAACAATTGCTGCAAATCTTTCTTTACCTGATAATTCATTTAATTTTTTTGCTTTTGCTGTACCTTTTTTTACATTTGCTTTTTTATAATCTAAATATTTACCAGCTTTTTTTGCTTTTAATGCTCTAGCAGCCATAGTTGCAGCTTTTGCACCTACACCACCTGGTATACCTATTTGAATCAAAGCTTCTGTAAGTTTACCTACAGCTCTTTTTTCTGCTATTTCTTCAAATGGATTTATCTTATCAAAAAATTGTTCAACAGATGCTGCTGTATTTGTATCTGCACCTAGATCAATTAACTCTGCGCCTAATGATACAACACCTTCACCGACTTTAATAACACCAGATGCTAAACCTGCTGTAAATGCAGTGGCGCCTGATACTTCGTTATTGTCTTCTATGCTTTCTAATTCAATATCTGTTTCGTCAAAACCTGCTTTGACAACATCTTGTTTGTTTTGTTCTGTAATCTTTTTCTGTTTCCTTCTTTTCTCCTCTTCCTCTGGAGTCAAAGGTTGAAATCTCGGGTCATCTAGGCTCAAAGTAGCCATAGATTAATTCTCCTCTATTTCAAATGTCAATGGATCTAGTCTATAAGTTCCGCCTGTGTTGTCAAATACTAAGAAGTCTGAACTTACCGGATCGTAAATAATATCACCTGGACTATATCTATCTGTAGGTTGTTCTATTATTTTACCTTTTGTATCAAATGTATATGGTTTGAAACCTTTGTATTTAGCTAATATTTTAGGATCTGCTTCTCTTCTAAATTTAGTTACATTAAATGCAGTTAAATTTGGTGCTGCTTTTACTGCAGGATTTTTACTATCAATATATGTTGCTGTTAATGTATTTACTACGTTTTCAAATGCAGGTCTTACTTGATCTGTTCTAAACTCTTTACCAACTTTAAGATCTGATTTCATTTGTATTTCTTTTAATTTATTTTCATTTATTAAAATTTGTTTTTCAATTGCATTTTTTCTATCTGCATCACCTTCAGCTGCTTGAGATTGTATTTTTAAATCAGCTATTTCTTTTTGTATTCTATTTGTTTCTTCTTTTTGTTCTGAATCTATATCTGCAATAACACCTTCAAGTGCTATGTCTCTTTTTTCTTTTCTTTGTGCAGATAAGTTTTTAAATAAATTTTGTGTAGGCTCTTCAAACGCAGAAGCTAGATTAGCAAACACACCGCCTTTACCTGCAGTTGACATACCTCTTAATCCACCTTCAATTAATAATTGATTAATAGGATCAATAGCTGGTGAAGAGTATTGATCAAGAACTGCTTTAATTCTTTCAGAAGGTTTTGTACCAATCGCATAATTTTCTCTCATGCCAGAAGTAATACCACCGCCTACTTCTCCACCTCTTCTAAACATTGGTCTTTTAAGTGTTATACTCATATTAACTCGGTAATGATCTATATATTCCTGCTAACGTAGCACCTGCACTTAACGCTGTTTGTAAAGGACTAGGTGTTGGCTGCATTTGTGTTTGTGTTCCACCAGGATATCCTGAGATTAGACCCATGATGCCTGATCCTAAAGTCTGTGCTGCTTGTAATGGTTGATTTGCTACAGCTTGTGCTTGTTGTTGCTGAGCACTTAAACCTGCTTGTGCTTGTGCCTGTTGTTGTGCACCAAGTGTTGACAATGCTCCAATCTGTTGACCTAACAATGCAGGAGTTGCTTGAGCTAAATTCATTTGTTGTGCAAAATTTTGTGATGCTAATTGTTGTGCTTGACCAAAACCTTGACCTAATAATTGTGCTTGTAATGCAGCTCTGTTTCTATTTTGATTAGCTAAAAATTCTGATTCTTGTACACCTTGTCTTGCACCACCAAAAGCACCTGCTTGAATAGCTCGTGCACTTAATGAAGGTAAACCCATTTGAGTTTGTCTATCAAATTCTGTTAATGTTGTATCAATAACATCCTTTTGAAAAGGAGACATAAATTGTTGATATGCTGTTGGCCCAGTGCTTGCTGCTGCAGTTTGTAAGAAAGGTTGAAAACCACCTAGTCCACTTGCTAATTGTTGTGCTTGTGTTTGTAATGCACCTGGTCCAGCTACAAATTGTGGACCAAATAGTTGAGTAAGATCTTGATCTTTAAAATCACCAATTGCTTGTTGTAATTCTGTTAAATATGGTTTTGCTGCCGCTTCAATAAACGGAGCCGGTTGTGTTATTTGTGTTACTGTTTCTGCCATTAGATTCTTCTTCCGTTTTCTAACTGTTTCATCATAGCGTACATACGTTCTGCACCCTTATCAACGTCACCATCTCCAAATTCTCTTACAGCGTCTGCTGTCATTACGAATTCGTTATTTGATAACATTGCAGGAATGTCATCAGCCTTTTCTTTTACACCAACTGGAGGGATAAATCCACCTGTTTCTCGTAAATCTAATTCTGTTACACCTGCAGGATTTTGATTTAATGGCAGACCCTCGATGCCTGCTGCTTGTACTGCGTTAGTTTCTGGTTTATCAGGACCCAATGCAAACCCTATTCTACCACCTTCAGCTCTGTATTCTCTCATATTTTGTTCTACAAGTAAATCTATCTCACCTGGTTCATATCCAAGATTTTCATAATTTTGTCTAAGTTCTCTTTCAATTTCTGCTATTTCTTCTGCAGTTCTACCTTGTATTCTCATCTCAGGTTCAGGCATACTTCTTCTTTGAAGATAGTCTAAACCACCTCCTACTAAACTTCCAACACCTACATCTCTTATTACTTTACCTAAAGCATTTTCTGTAAAGAATTTACCTAGACCTTGACCAAGAGCTGAGCTTCCAAATTTAGAAAACAAACTAGTTCCTGGTCCTGCAAAAGGTATAAATGGAGCAGCAAATAAAGCTGCTTTACCTAGATCTGATTTAGCAAGTTTTTTAATAGGCTTGGTAATCTTTTTTACTAGACTTCCTAGTCCGTATAATTGTCTGGGCATTTGTCCTCGTGATATTGTCATATATTAATTAAACTAGTTTAGGGCAGGTATATTTCCTGATTATCGCAGTTTATTTGATTTTTTCGTCATCGTCAACACGTTTTGCGTGTTCCAATAAATCAAAGAATCTACCACAATACTGATGGTCACCAACATGAGTTATATAGTCTAGTGCATAAACATATATCTCTCCACCCATATCAGTCCATCTTTGACAAAAACCAAAGTCTTCACCAAAATATCTCTTTGTTTTTGCATCATGTAGAGTGTCAAATAAATTGTAAAAATTGTCTTTTTTCTCTTCTTTACCATTAATTACTGTTGGTTGATATATCTCTAGTTCGGGGTACTGTTTAATCATTTTTTCTATAACAGATCGTTTAATTAACATACATCCTGTAGGTGCGTGAGTAACTTTAATTACTCCATGTGTCATTTCAAATTCTTTTTCAGCCATTTTTATAGGAAATACATAACTTGATTTTAATACATCATCTTTAGTTTTAACTTCATCAGTTTCTTTCATTCTTGCCCACATTCTATCTAAGTCAAAAGTCTTCATTGGATAGGGACAAGATATAATATCTTTGTCAGCTCCAATCATTTTGTAGATAGTGCTTGGATTAAAATCTATATCTGAGTCAATAAATAATAAATAATCATAATTATCTTTATGATTTAAAAATTCAGCTACACAAAGATTTCTACCTTGTGTAACCAAAGAAGATTTAAGTAATGTAAAACTAACCAGAATATTTTGTTTCATACATTCTAATTGAAACTTTAATACAGCCTGACAATAATGCATAGACACATCACTATGACAAGGAGTGCAAACCATTATCTTTGCTTTTGGTTTAACATCGCCTATGTTAATTGTTCTTACAGAATCTACCTGTTCTATCTTTTCTGTTTGATAGGTATCTACGTTTGCGTTTGTTTTCTTTTGTTCAGAAAACCATATTGGTTTATTGTTTTGCATTTATTACTCCTTGTAAAAATCTAGTCCAGGCATTACCTTTTGCATTCCAATTATAAAATCTATTTATATAAACTTGTTGCAACTTTAAATGTTGAATCATTCCTTCTGTATGAAGCATGTTAGCGGCAGTTTCTATACCTACAGCAAACTTTCTAGCTAAACTAGAATGGTCAGTTGAATATGGTACATACATTGGAAACTCTGCACCAGTTTCATATATGGCCCCATAGTTTGTTGTAATACAATATAAACCTGCAGACATAGACTCTATTAAAGATATACAAGATGTCTCTTCCCAAATACTTGGATACACAAACATTCTATAATCTTTTATATTCTTTTTTATAAAGTCATTTGATTTATATCCAATATAATTTACGTTGGGTAACGCTTCTGCTTGTTCATATAATTCTTTATAGTGACGATCGTTTTGTTCAAAGAAAGATTGACCATATACTTCTGTAGAAGAATATACATCTAATGTAATTAAAGGATTGTTTATTAACTGCATTGCTCCTAGTAATACAGATAGACCTCTCCATGGTGTACAGTGATGTATAATTTTTATTGGATCACCTTGTTTGTATGTGGTAATTACTGGTTCTATATTTTCTATACCATTTTTAATTACAAGACATTTTTCTGTTGGTAACTCAAAACGTTTTGTAAATTGTTCAAAGTTCCAATTAGAGTTAAATACATACCAATCATATTTATTGTGATTAGATTTATCTTTGAACCAATCAATTATATTAGGTTGATCCCATGAATTTTTTTGCCAAAGTATATTTACTTTTGTTTCGTGTAACGGTACTTTTCCTGGAACTGATGTACATATTTGTACTTGATTAAGAAGACTAGCATCTACATGCTTTCTTAAATATTCTAACTGTAGTTCTGTCCCGCCTTTAGGGTTTTGATTTCTTATTATCATTTTTCATAACTTTCTGTAACATGTCTAAACCTTTTGGTGATACTGTAACTGTTACGTCCTGTACAATATCAGGTCCTTCTTTCTTATCTTGAAACACTTCACCAGTTTTTTTGTTTCGCCAAGTAGTAACTGTAGTGCAATCTATCTTCGGTATATCTTTATCCATTCTCTTGTGATCTATCTATTAAAGCATAACTGATAGCACCTTGAATTGTATTACTACCTGTTGCTGCTTGCACAGTTATAGCATCTCCTGCTTCTAAATTCAAGCCTTGAGGTGAGGCATTTACTTGAGATTTAGCAGGCACATCGTCTCGAAAAAATTCATATTCAGCACTTGAATCAGATGAATCAACAAGATTCATATTTACTAAAATAGCTGATGATGCATCACTGTTTGCACAATAGATACTTTTAACTATAACTGTTCCATCCGTAGGACACGTAAACACTGTAGTCTTATCTGTGCTAGCTTGTTTAAACCCTTGATTTTTATATTGTATAGTCATGCTAAAAAATAATTAAATGCTTCTTGTTCGTTTTTTAAATCTTGTTGAAAAGAAAAATTAAGTTGATTCTTTACAGTATCCAATGCTTCTAAAACTTGTCTTTGATTAGACACATCATACTCTTCTTTTGGTTCAGGTATGTACACAGTTATCTTAGCCATTAGAAACTACCCGCTTCAGATACATCATCAAATCCAGGTCCAGCATCTCTTTGAGTTCGAGAAGCACCTCCGCCTCCGCCTCTATCATCATCACCTGCGTCAGCTAAATCTCTAACTCTATTAGCAAAGTTTCTTTGAACTAACTCACTTCTACTTAAACCTATTCCCCCTGGACCAACGTTGCCTAATTTTTCATTTCTTTTTCTTTCAAGAAATTCTTGCATACTTCTTGACCGACCAAAAGTAGAACCTTGTAGTCTTTGATTTAAACTTCTAATGCCATCAAGACCACCTGTAAATAAATTAGCACCAGGTACAGCAAAACCTATAAGAGTTCTAAACAAATCTCCTATGCCACCACCTATTGTTCTAGTTCCAAAAGCAGTTGGAGCTTTTTGTGTTGCACCAAAAGAAGGAATACCAGTTGTCATACCTTCGGCAAATAAACCTGTTAAATCTTCTTCATCATTTTTTAAAAGCGGTATAATTCCTGTAGCACCCGTGTCTACACTCAATGAATCCTGTTGATCGTTTGGAAAAAATTCAGGAGGATATGGTTGATCTTTTTCTATTGGACCTCTATTCATACTTTCAAGAAAAGTCATTTCGGACCTAGGAGTTTTAGGATTTAAAATAGCCTGTATCATATCATTACCAGCTATCGAACCTAAATCAGATGCTCCTGCATCTCCATAACCAAATAATTCTTTTATGATACTTAAAATACCACCTTTTGAATCTGGTTGATTATTATTTTGTTGAGACTCTAATATCATTTTTTGAACTTCTGGATCAGCATTTTGCATAGCTCCCATTGTTTTGTCTGAAATACCTAATTTATATAATGACATTATCTTCTTCCGTCCGGTCTAGCATCAAGTCTTAGAGTTCCATATCTCCAGGTTTCACCTGTGCCATCGTTTTCTATTTTAAGAGCAACAAGTCTTCCTCTTGCCCTAGTATTTACTTTATCAGTGGAAGAAGTAATTGTAAAGGGACCAAGTGGTGAACTCGATGCTGTATTATTTGGATAATCATTTAATAACAAAGTAACTTTTGAGTTACCTGTAAGAACTTTAAAATCTGGTATAAATCTACTTACAGACATAAAAAACTCACCATCACCTCGATATTCTGCCAAACCGGTTGTGCCTCCTAATGCACTTCTTCTCGCTGTAATATCAAAGTCTCCAGACTTAATAAAGGCAGCAATTGCTGTTGTACCAGAAGAATTTACCTGGTCAGTGCCAACTTCATGAGCATAATAAGTTGATGCTCCATATTTATTTGTAATTCCTTTTATAGAAGAGAATACAGGTAAACCTGTTTTATTATATTCAGTTGCATATGGCGCATCAAATACTCCAGCATCTGCATAAGTTGTTCTAGCTAATGATCCTGTAGTCCAAACATTTTCACCATAATTATATGTAACAACTCTGTCAATTTGTGTTGATCCTGATTTTGGATAGAACCAGTTTACTTCACTGTAAAGTGTATTGTGTTCTGCAAATACAGTTTCAGTAGCACCAAAGTTTATACCTAAATTATCACCATCTGTAGTAAATACAAAATCCTCAACCAAACATGGTAATGATTTTACTGTACCATCAAAAAGAAAGAATCCACCTTCACCTGACATCCAGAATACTTTACCATCAGAATACGTTAATGCATGTTGTGCCATCAATCCACAGTTTGTACCAACCTGTCTAACACTAAATGTAAATGGTGGTCCTACGAATTGAATAACATATGCAGAAGTATCTGTTAAAACCAGTGTGTAATCTTTACCTGATACAGCTCCGACTATTTTGTTTCCTTTATCTAATCTAAATGTACCTGCTGTATTTGTAGCTGTTGGTGTGTATGTATTTAAATCTTCTTGATTTGAGAATCTAATAAACATTGGGTCTTGTGTTGCACTATTTCCAATAGTTGTCTCTGTTCCAAAATGAAATACGTGTCTATCTCTATCAGAGACTTGTGTTAATCTTGTTGCCGTTGGGTTACCTGTTGTTACAAAATTGGTTGTTGTCTGTGATGCTCTTATCGTTCTAGCGTTAGATGCTCCTGCATTCCAAGTAAATGTTTTACCATCTCTAATAGTTGCAACTAAGACTTCTCCAAAGTTATCAAGACTCCAGTTTCCTGGATCCAGAACAACGTTACTTATAGCTCTTTCTGTTCCCCAAGTACTATCTCCCCAAAGATATGTGCCCCAACCATAACCTTTAGTTTGAAAGGTTGGACCAACTATTTCGTAAGGGTTGATTGTTGCGCCTCCAGCAGCTGACATTCCAGAACCAGTTTCATTTGTTCCGATGTTAATTGTAAAAGAGTTATTTGCTATAGTTAAAATTTCATATGATTGTTCTAATTCATCTACAGTAAAAGCTGTAGCTCCTGTTACAGATACTCCAGACAAAGTTATATATCTTCCAACTTGCAAACCGTGTGAAGTTTTATTAACAGTTATAGTTGAAGATCCATTTGTAGTGGTAAGTGTAGCTCCTGTTATTGCTGTAGCTAATGGAGATATATCGTAGAAGTCTTCTCCATAATATAAGAATAAACCTTGTGATGTTCCAATAACAGCGTATCTTTCTCCTGCTAAAGATGTCCATGTATGCTGTGCTCTTGCTACACCAGGAAGAGTTTCACCTGCAACAGATAGTTGATTCCAACCACCTATTTTTTCTGGTAATCCATACCTAAATCTAACATTATCACCATCTACCCATTGAGACTCAGCTCCTGAGTCTGTGATCATTTTGTTAAAACCAGGTTTAAAATTGAGTTTTTGTAGCATAATTGCTGTACTATATAATATTATGATTTAGTTTGCTACTTCAAAATCCATGTTAAGAGTCTGTCTTAAACCCCTTGCTTGAGGATAGCAACCATGAAATGTGTGTATAGGCATAATTATTAAGCTTCCTTCCTGCGGTTTTATTTCATGATATCTGATGTTTCCTTTTTCGTCTCCATTAAAAAAATAAAACTGACCTCCTTTATTAATAGTAGGTTTTGGTACTTTTATATACAAAACAGTAGCTATATGATTAGTAGGGTCATTATGATTGTGTACAGTATGATAACTATTTTCATATCCCAATACTGTCCAGGCTGCTAAAAGACTTAAATTATTTTGACCTGTATGTCTTGTTATTTCTTTTTTTACAGATTCTTGTATCTCTAAAAATTTATCTTTATATTCATATATTAAATATTGTTTTGAATCACTTCCTCTAGTGCTTCTATCTTTTACTGATGAAGGAATTTTATTCTTAATTATTTTATCTAAGATTTTTTTATAACCTTTAATATCTATTGTTGTGTGTACAGCCCAATCTCTCATTTTATTATGTAATACCTATCGTTGTTATTAAATATAGTATTTTGATATATGTCCATGGCTATAGATATTCGTACATCTTCTTTAGGATTTGATTTGACATAATGAGGTAAGTTACAATCAAATAGCGCTATCTCTCCTGGCACGCTTTTAAATTTTTTTATAACCTTTTTAGTAGCTAGATTTCTAGAATATTCAGGATTTGCATTTCTAACATAATATGTTCCTATCTCTTGATCTCCACATATAAAAATATTAGCACAATAGAATTGTTGTAAACCATCAGAATGATAATGTAATTTTATACCTTGATCTTTTCTAAGTGTGTTTGCCCAACACTGTATAGATAGAGGCTTAAAAAAATTATATTTACTTAAAAAAGGTTTTATTCTTTTTTCTAATAATGGTCCTATATCAGAGTTAAAAAAATTAAATATATCAAATCTACCTGTCAATGCATTTTTACCTGCTCCTGGATATCTTGATACTCCTAGTCTTTTTATATTATCTTCTGTTGCAAGAACGTGGTTCTTGATTGTATCTACTTCTTTGTTATTAAATAATTGTTCTCTAATTATCATTAAAACCCAACCAACCTGTTATTAACCATTTTTCTTTTGTAGGGTGTATTATTCCTTTGTGAGCATGTGTCCACTCTCCAGGCCAAAGAACAGTTCTACCTATGTCACATTCTGTAATTTGATTTTGAAATGGAAATGAGGTTCCTGCATCTTTTACAGTATTAAGATATGTCATAAAAACTAATACTCTATGTGAACAACTTGGCATACTTCTTTCACAATGTAACAATCTATATCCAGCATTTGGTTTATAGTATTGTAATAGTATATTTTCCATTAAAGAAAACTCATCTATCAAACGACTTATCTCTGGATAAATACTTAAATATTCATTTAAGCATTCTTGTAATGCTTGTTTATATTTATTAAATGGATACTCCTCTAATCTTCTATCAATAATAATATCTTGTGAGTCTTTTATTTCTTTTACAACACCACCCCCACACTCGCCTTCAGTTACCATATGAGGATGATCTTTGAAGTATTGAATAATATCTTCACATATTTTTTTATCCATAAAGTTTTGATAAATAAAATCTTTCATTACAGGTTTATTCATTTTGGTAATACCATGTTCCAATCTAACTCTGTCATTAAGTTATCTATGTTAAAATCTTTTTCTTTTTTATCTTTTATGTATTGATGTAGTTCTTCAATATCTAATATAATCCATTGATCTTTAAAATCAAATACCATCTTTTCTGCTTTGGTATTAAAGTTTCCTATCTTGCCATAATCATCTTGTTTAAATTTTCTTAAAGGTCTTAGATCAAATTTATAAGGTCTATTAGTTTTACCATGCAGAATACCTTCTACATCCCAGTCTTCATTTTTATCTGGATATTTTATTTCTTTTAATAATTTTAAAAATTCTTTAGACATCTCTTTTTGCCATATCACATGGCAATCCAGGGTGTTCTCTCTTGTCGTATATATTGTTGTAGGAAGAGTTATCTACAATCTCGTTGTAATGTAAAAATACTTGAGCACAGTCATTACCATTAAATTTTTCTCTCCAGTGTTCTAAGTCTTGACCTCTGTATATTAACATATCACCAGGATTTAATTTTATTTCTACACCTTTCATGCCTACTTCACCTGATGGTTCTAAACATATTGGCCATTTGTCTCCACCAAGATTCATTGTAGCAGATACTTCACAACTAAATCTATCTTTGTGTCTGTGTAACACATCTCCTTTTTTATAAATTCTAGCGTATGAATATGTTGGAAGTAATTTTAGTTTTGTGTGTTTCTCCATTACAGGGTGACATTTTATTAACAAAGTTTCCATAGCAATATCTGCATAGTGAGAGTAAGATCCTGGAGCTTGAGGATCATTCCATGAACCCCATTCATGTGCAAAAGGTGAAATATATTTTGCTTTCATTAACGTTTCACATACTTGTCTTTTCATTAAAAAATAATTGTAAACAAAAGTAGCTATATCTTTACTTATTGCTTTTTTTATAACCAGATATTTATTTTTTTTTAAACTCATACTATTGAAATGGGTATCCTAAATTCCATAATACTAAAGAGTATCTTGTTCCTTTTTTTACGGGCGTAACTCTATGCCAAACAAAACTAGGAAAAACAACTATAGATCCTCTTTCTTTTATTTCTTTACATTCATATATTTTTGTAGGGTCACTTTGATTTCTAAGTTGAAACTCTAGCTTTCCTCCCACATAATCTTTTGGATTTGATAAAGATATAATTGCAGAAAGTTTTCTTATCTTATTATGATATCTGTTATCGTTTGGTGTATCATATGGTTTATTCCAAGAATCACAATGCCAAGAATAGTGTTGGTTTAGTTTATATTTTGTAAACTGTATGTCTTCAGAAAAGTCCCAAATAAAATTCCAACCTGCTCTTTGATTAGCATCATTAATAAATGGATGTAATAAATTATAAAGCCATCTATCATTTAACCATGTTACATTTGAGTTTCTTTGTTTTAGTAAATCTTTTGTTTCTTTTTTATTTAATGGTTTTGTATCTATATCTTTTCTTGTTTCTCCAATAACAGCTATTTTACTTTGATCTTTTTTGAGATGAGCAAGTTTGATTATGTCATCACAAATTTTATCAGATAAAGGTTGTTTGTACCACCAGTAGTGATTATTTAAGTTCATAAGTTTGTGTTAAAATATAGTTTGGTTGTGATGATGTATTTGGTTTAAACTGATATCTTAGACACGATGGAAACATAATAAATGCATTTGTATATAATGGAACTGTTACTTTTTCATCTTTGTGTCTGTTGTTATCAAACTCAATTACTACTGTGCATGAATCTTTATTTACATTTACACCAAACAAAAAAGTATAGTCAGGTGCATTTTTTAAATCCATAAGATCAGCTTGTCTTATTAGATCTGTACCCTCATATCCATTTTGAATATATCCAATTGCATCTTTCTGTCTTATTGGCTCTTTAGCTTTTTGTCTGTAAAAATCTCTTATGTAAGTGCTAATAATATCTAAACTTCTAGAGTGTCTAAATTGTTGACTAGGATCATTTGCGTGAACTAATATATCTGCTCTTAAAGTTTCAAAATCTATTTTTATACCTTCAGGTAATTTTAAACCACCACTGTATACGGCAGTCTCTGCTAAAACATCTTTAAACATTTGCTCTTTCTAATTATGCAATGGTGTTATTTAAATCCCATTGTTGATCAGTTTCATTCCATTCGTATTTCCAACCATGTGTGTCTGCTGCATTTTGTGCTTCTTGTTCTGCATTTAGAGATGGTTGATCACCTGCAGGTGATTTCCAAGATGCTGATGGTATATCTTTTACCCAAGATGGATAAGGTTGAACATCCCAAAAAATATTATTAGCTGAATCCCATGTACCACCAATGGTAGCATAGTTTCCTCTAAAAGGTGTGCCACCTAATTTATGTTGGTTCTCCCAAGTATTATATGAAGTCTGTACCCATAAATTTGCAGGCCAGTTATTGTGTGTAAATAAATATTGTTGACCTTCTGCTTCTGTTGCAGCGTCCTTATCATCTACATGTAAAACGTCTATAACGTTATTTGATTCATCAATTTTTGCGAAATGTGCCATATTAAAATCCTCACTATTAGTAGTGAGATTTATACTATATTTAAATTGGAAAGTCTAGGTTATTATTGAGTCCCCTATACCATAGGGAGCTGTGGGTTGTGCATTGCAGGCTATAGAGTATCTAGGTCTATCACTCAAATTAGGCTGTATTTGATGGTACAAGTAAGCAGGAAAGACAACTAAAGACTTATCTCTAGGTATTACAGAATAGTTACCTGCATTATATGGATTGTAAGTTTCAACCTCTAGCTCATATCCATGAGGAGTATAATTGTAATTATAGAAAGTTATATGAGAGTGACTATCATAACATTGATTATAATATACGGCAGAATACATATTATTAGAGTGTTTGTGTCTAATTGATTCTTGTCGTGTTTCACACTTAGTTGCCCATGAAGTAGTTATCTTTAAATCATTCTTTTTATATTGCATTATTTTTTCATTAAAAAAATTTAATGATTCTAATATTTGTTTATTTAACTTACTAAATGTTTTATCTTTAAATAAATATAGGTCATCGCTTATAAAACCTTTACCATCTTGAATCATTCTATAATCTAAATTAGTAATTATTTTTTGTATTTTTTTCTGATATGCATCGTCAATATCTAAATCAAATATACATACAGGTATTCCAAATAATGGTAATGTTTCTTTTAACAATTAATTCTTTCTTTTTTATATAATATTACTGATACTTATATCTAAATATTACGATTCCGCTACCACCAGATCCATTGAAGCCACCGCCTCCGCCACCAGTATTTGCTGAACCTGATCCTCCAGAACCTGCTCCTCCGCCTGTTCCACCGTTTCCAGATCCTCCTGGTTGTACACCTGCAGCTCCACCTCCGCCATAAGCAGAAGATGATCCTGAGATAGAAGTTGTTGCTCCGTCTCCTCCGTCACCAGCTTTTCTATTGTTTGGTCCGTAGTTACTACCTGGATCAGTAGCACCACCGCCACCTCCACCAGCGCCGTTTCCGTCTGAGTTTGATCCGTTTCCACCAGGTGTTCCTTGAGGAGGTGATACACTCGGTGAGTTACCGCCACCACCTGATCTAGGTCCACCGAAGGTTCCTCCGGCTCCACCACCAGATCCACCTGAGCTTCCGTTTTGGTTGAACGATCCACCTTTACCACCACCTGAACTTGAGATAGGGCCACCTGTAGATCCACTTCCAGATCCATTCTTACTAGCACCGCCTCCGATTGAGACAGGATATGAAGTTACAGATGCTGAGATTGCAGATGAAGAAGCTATTGGACTTGATGACCAGTCTCCTGGTGCATTAGATTCTCTAACACCTCCAGCTCCTCCGCCACCAGTTGGTGCTCCACCACCTCCAGCTACAACTAAATAATCAAAAGAATCAGAACCAGCTGCGTTTCCAACTGAGCTAACAGAAAAGTTTCCTGGTCCTGTGAATGTATGAATTTTGTAATCTCCACTTGTAGAAACTGAACCACCAGATGCAGCCATAAATGTTGCAGAAACAGCTGCTCTAAATTGTCCAACAGCTATTTGTCCAGATGAAGGAATAGGTCCATTTGGTGCAGGTGCACCTGAAGGAACTAAAGGTCCTCCAGAATAATATTCTGATATTGCAATAGGATTAGAACCACCGAATTCGGTTTGGATGCTTGAGAATCCAACGTTGTTTGAAGGGACTGCCATTGATTAATTCCCCTTTTTAGCTGATAAAGTATCTACCTTGTCTTGTAATTTTTTTACTGCTTCGATTAATAGACAAGTTAGTCTGTCATATTTTACTGCTTTGATACCGTTTGATCTTTTTGCAACGGCTTCTGGTAAAACTTTTTCAACATCTTGAGCGATAACTCCAACGTCTCTTTTTCTAACAAAGTATCCGTCTTCACCACCCTGTTTGTCTAACCATTCTGGTTTCCAATCAAAAGTAACACCATTTAATTTTTTAATAGCTTCTAATGGATTTGGAATGTTAACAACATTTTCCTTCAAAGATTCATCAGAAGAATAGAAAGCTGTAATATCATCTGTAGCTCTAATTTGACCTGTTGTACCTGAAGCTGCAGTTCCAACTCCAAAAGAATCAAACTGAACATCATTACCTGTATCTAGTGCTAAAGATGCTCTTGCTGTAGCTCCGTTTTCAGCAACAAAATTTGAACCATTTCCAACAATAAAGTTACCATCAGTTACAGCTAAACCTGCTATGTCTGCTAATTGTGCATCATATGCTTGTACATCTGTTCCAACTATTAAACCTGCTAAGTTATTATTAACTTCAACAATGTTTGTTCCGTCAGAATATAAAATTGCATGATTTTTTTCAGTTCCAGAAAAAGTAAAACCTGTTCCTGATGAAGTTTTAAATACTACGTTATGTGCTCCTGAAGTACCATTGTGAACAATGTAAGTTTTTTCTACGCCATCTGGAACAACAACGTTAACGTTTCCAGAAATAGTTCCTGTTAATTTTATAACAGCGTTTTTACCATTTGATACAGCACCATTTGTAAATGCTAAAGTAGCACCTGAAGCTGCGTCTACTGTTTGATACCCACCAATTGCTTGTTCTAGGATTAATAAGTTAGTGTTAGTAATTTGTCCCCAAGTTCCTGAGTTTTCACCAGTTGCTTGTACAGTTAATTTTAAACTAGCTGATGTTGAGTTTGCCATAATTTAAATTCCTTATTTGTTTTAATTTACTAAAAAATTGAGTTTGTGTCAAACCCATTATGCAGCTCTTGTTGTGACTTCCTGCCAACCAGGAGGATCTGTAGGCGCTGAACCTGTATTAATTTCACTCCATATTAGAGTATTAGCTGTATTTAACGCTATTGTCAACGGTAAAGCTGTTAATGTTACGTTAGCATCACCAACAACACTTTCTTCACTTAAAGTTGCAGTTATTGGTATTCCAGTTGTAGCAGCAAAAGTTTCAGCAACAGATACGGCTGTTCCTAATGTAGCTGTCATAGCTATTCCAGTAACGTCAATATCTGCTGTTCCAGAAATTACGGTTCCCGTAGCCAAAGACATACCAAATCCAATTCCTGTGACTGTAGCATCAGGACTTGGATCTACTATTCCTAAAGCACTAGTTGCTCCTATACCAGTTGGAGTTAAATTAGAATCTGCTGTAACTGCTTCATTACCTAAGTTTGCTGACATTGAAATGCCAGTTACATCTACAAACTCCCATTCACCTGTAGCGCCATATTCAAATTGACCCCAGAAATATCTACCCCAACCTTCTAAGTTGTAAGCTTCAACATTTCCTACAGAACCTGTTGCACCTATACCAGTCAACATAGCATCAGGACCAGCATCAGCTGTTCCTACACTTGCTGTTGCTAAGAATGTAGAAGTTAATTGTATTTCAAATGATATTTCTACATCTTCATTACCTAAAGCTCCAGTTATTGGAATTCCAGTAACTTGATGTGGAGCATCTACACTTATTGTTTCATTACCTAATGCAGCTGTTGCAGCAAAACCTGTAAGAACAACGTCACCTGCTTCACCCCAAGCATTATCACCCCAAGTTAATCTACCCCAACCAACATTAATTTCACCGGCTGTAGTTTCATCACCTAAAGAATTAGTTATTGCAAAACCTGTTACTGGAGCATCTGAATCACCATTAACTGATTCATCACCTAAAGAAGCGGTCATGGCTAGACCTGTTTCCGTGACATCTACATCTGTAAAAGCGGTTTCATTTCCTAATGTGGCTGTAGCTCCAATACCTGTTAACATCGCATCAGGAGCTGGATCAATAGTTCCTTCAAATGCAGTCATTGCAAGACCTGAAGGATTTACAATTTGATCAGGAGCACCCCATGCTCTTGCTCCCCAAGTATCTCTACCCCAACCAAGTTCTACAGTAGATGTAGAAGTAATTGATCCCAGAGTAGAACTCATTGCAATACCAGATGGTATTCCATCTGTATCACCTTGATTATTCCAGTTTCCTACGCTCCAAGAAAGAGCACCGAAAGAATCTGATGTTATGTTTGATTGACCACCCATTCCAGAATGGTTTGTGCAGTAATAGTATAAAGGAGATGGAGCGCTTAAAGCTATAGCAATTTCTGTATATGCACCTGATGAACCAGGTGTGCCTGCAGTAGTTACTCCTGTTGTGTATTCAGATCCTCCACCATGAGTTCCATTTGAAGTGATTGAAAATCTTAATGGATGACCAGAGTTAGAACTATCAGATTGATCGAAACGATAAGTTGCACCTCTGGCAAGAGCAACAGTCGCCTGTTGAACACCATCAATAAAATATTTATTACCACCGCCAGTGCTAACAACAGTAACTGTAAAAGTTCTAACCGCCATAGGATGTTACCATCCTACTATCCAGATATTCTTAGGATCGCTGCTGCCGTTGTAAAAGCTGGAAACTGAATTGTAAAAGTTCCTGATGTAGCTGTTTTATCTGCCCCAAAATCTAAAGCACATACAGCTGCGTTAGTTGCAGTTGATGATGTGTTATAGATTAAAGCTCCTCTAGCAGTCAACGTTACACCAGTGAAAGATCTGTCGGCAAAGTCTACGATTGCAACACCTGATGCAACCGAAGTGTTATTGCCTGTAAGCTTTCCACCACCAGAAGTATATTGACCAGTGTTAGACACTTGGTTTCCGGCTGTGAACGAAGTTGTTGCTGAACTTAGAGTAGCTGAGGAAGTATAAAGAGCTATTTTAAAAACGTCACCACCCGAAC
>CAACVD010000149.1_pt1 | contig 30964 bp, 30 predicted proteins | sample 2381771 | NCBI WGS metagenome assembly CAACVD01 (sample SAMEA5211965, study PRJEB30684) | marine metagenome | biome: Marine; feature: Epipelagic; material: Water | collected 2015-10-15 | depth 15 m
CTGTCCTCCCCTTCCCGGGGAGGCGGGGCCTTCAGGAGGTAACATGCCAAAGTACCAAGTAACATCAAGCGATCTGGTCGAGCAAAGAAAAACCTGGATCATTGACTGCGAGAACGAAGACGAAGCCCAAGACATTGCGGAAGAGTCTGAACCTCAATCCGTACACATGCTGTATTTAGAAGTGCAGACTGAATGGGAGACCAAGGATGTCACACCGGGGGAAGAGTGAATACAACTACGGCCCTCGCGGAGGGTTGTATAACAACAAGAGATGGACTGAAAAACATCTTGGCCAGGTAGAGACAATCAGGTGCCCTGACTGCGGAGAAGAAGATCCACAACATTTAGGCGAGACATTCAAGGGTAGCTATGGACGCGTCCACTACCGTTGTGAACATTGCCAGTATGTTTGGTCAGAGAAGGCTGTATAATCCGTGCGTGGGATCCGACTATTACAACACGCACCGCAGCACTGGAGATGACCCTCTTCCCGGGGGTCATTTTCTTTACCACCAAGGAAACATAGAAGGGCTTATTAGATCAAGCAGTCGGTCATCTAGCCGGCTAGCAGAACGAGATCTGTTACTAGACGCGATCAAAGAACTGGCCGTACCCAACAACGCAGTAGTGGGGGACAACCACTTCCGCAAAAGCGTAGACACTAAGGTGGGGGTGTGGCAGAACGACGGGGGGTGGATCGTCTTCAGCGCCAGCATTGAAGACGAGACGCCACACGCGAAGCACAACCAGATGATCGAAAGAACAGAAGGCACCGCAGACCCAATGCGGTGGGTGTCTTCATGTAAATCTCTTGTGTGGTGGAACAAGCTGGGCGAGAACTCATCTTTCAGAGTACGTATGACCGCTGAGGTTATGAACTCACTGAACGATTTGAACGATTCAATCCCTGGAATTCTGGGACCTAAGAGACACTCTTGTGCGTACCGACTGCAGGGGGATCTTGTTCAGGTTTGGGCTCCCCTTTAGCCCAGGCACTTATCTTTGGCCTGATGTCATCAACGATGATCTGGCCGATCCTTGAGGGACTGATATCTAACCGGTTGGCTATGTCTATCCGTGACCTGTTCTCCATCAACATGAAGACAATCTTGCGCTCACGTGGTTCTAGGTCTATCTCGCTGAAGTCTACCTGCACACCAGAGCCAGAGATGTCAGGAGCAATAGACTCCAAGCAATCAACCGCAGGCGCGCGCTGGACCCAGGTGCGACGACGCCCGCCCCCCTCTTTAGCTACCCAGCGAATGCTCTTACCCAAGAAGCGTTGGTAGGCATACGACAGATCCGTGCGCAGACACGAACCCAAGAACACGGTGGGGGAGCCACGCTCCTTGCGGTACTTCTCACGAAGCAAGAAGTCAGCACGCAAGAAAGACTCCGACAGTATGTCCTCGAATGTCCACTGCTCGAACCAGCGACTACGCACAGCACGCTGCGTCCAGCGCACAAGAAACCCCATATGTTCCTCGGCAGGGCTCAATCTTTCTCTTTACCATCTAAAGGGCGAGCAAAGATACCAGTCTTCGTAGACTGACTCCCCATGGCTTCAGACACTGCTACTTGGATCATCTGTTTGATCATATCTTCTTGCTCAGATGTGAATCCGCATCTCTCTGGAACGGGAAGGTTCAAAGCATACGTTTGAGTCTTGCCATCAGCAGAAAGATAGTTTCCATCAGGCGCCCGTCGAGCACTTGTGAAACATCCCGGATTGAAGTTGGGATCACTCATCTTCTTCATCTTCGTCTTCTTCTTCACCCTCTACCAAGGTGTGCTCTGACTCCCAGATGATGTCGTTCTTGATCTCTTCAAGCACACCAATCACAGCGTGTTTACCAAGATCCCACTCGCTAGCCCAGTTCTGGCAGATGGTTAGTAGTTGTCGATAAAGGACTTCGGCAGGTGGTCTCATAGCATCCTCTCCAATCGGGCTGACCAATTACGTGTGCGCATACGGTCGGGTCGATCAGTGAGACAGTCAATGATTCCGACTGCACTCCCCCACTGGGAGGTATCTTTGCGTTGCATGTAGTCTGGCTTCATGGGTCCGCATGTGCCGACGTTCATGTACCACCAGGGCAACGGCACTCTTTTGGTGCGCATGCATCGCGTGGGGTCTACGGGTCGGTGAGTGTGGCCACGAACAAACAATCTCCATGGATCGCTACCTGTTAGGTTGCTGAACTGGAGAGCTTCTGTTTCGTCGCTGGTTGCTCCGGCATCAAAGCCGTGATAGAATACGCACTGACCTACCTTGTAGCAGCCACGTTCGGACTTCTCGTAGGGTAGCCACTGCCAGTTGGAGAACTCACTATGGTGCAAGTGCGGATTGATGAGCTCACGGAGAGCCCTTGGGATACGTCGGGGATCGCTGACACGGAGGTTGTCGTCATGGTTACCCATGGTGATCACGCGCTTACACTCTGCCGGAAGGATCTTGCGGATCTGACACAGCAAGGTGGCCGCGTGGTTGTACTCCTCCCGAAGAGTATGGGAATACTCGTTGGGGTGCACGCTGGCAGCACTGGCGTCGAAGAGGTCACCGAGGTGAATGAAGTGGGTGACATCCTTCGCCTCGCGCTCCAGAACACCCAAGAGCCAATTAATAGTTGACTCCGGGGTGAACGGAGCGTGAGTGCATGAGATTGTCAAGATCTTTGCGCGCGACATCAGGTCTTCTTTTGGGTCTTCTTCTTTCCGTTCTTGCCGCCCCTCTTCTTCTTGGTGACCTTAGCCATCATCTTCTTTTTACCGTTCATTCGTCCGGCCATGTTGTAGCTCCTTCCGAGCATTGAATTGCTTCATGAAATCGGGACTACAGTTTTTGTAGTAACCCTTCTTTTCTAGAGATAGAGATAGAGCTTGAAGCTCTGACAGTGATTGAACTAGTAAGAGCGGGTACGACTCGTCGGTCACACTCCCCCACTCCTCTGGGTCATTGGCCTCGTCTTCTGGCACCTCATCGCTGGGTTCGAATGCGATACCCCATACGTCGTCCTGTGCCCACTGAAGGTTCAGTTCTTCTACTGCGCCTCCCAAACTGATCATGTCGGGCTGGTAGGCAATGATGTAGATCTTCTTGTCGTCCTCTGCAAACTCCTGGTACCACTTGCTGGGGTGCTCAGAGGTCAGCTCGATGCGGTAGTCGTTGGTGTCAAGAGTCTTCTTAGCGAATGGGCAGGGCTTGTGGCCGTTGTAGTGATCGCTTGGGACGTCAAGATAGTTCTTGGTCCAGTTGTGGATCTCTTGTTTGACTTGCTCTAGAGTAATCATTTGATCCCTCTAGCAAACGCAGCGTCGTAATCAGCTTCTCTTTTTGGAGCGTAATACTTAGATAGGAATGCGTCTCTGGCAGCTCCTCCTTGAAGAACTTGCTGCGCTGTAACTCCTGCATCCTTAAGTTTTCTGTCGATGACTGCTTGGAAAAGCTCGTTGTATAGACCGAACTCTCCTTCTACCGCAAGCCCTGCTGATCCTCCGTAGTCATAGGTAGCGTCAAAGTTTGGCTTGTTGCCTCTCTTGGGTCCTTCGTTTCCGTGCTGCAGCATCAGCTTTCCTGCAGGCAGATATCTCTTGGTGATGTACTCGCGCAGCTGAGGACTAACCATGCCCCCTCGACTCAATATATCTCTTGCTGTGGTTGCTGTGATCTGGCCTGGTCCGAAAGCGGTGCTGCCGCCTGGTGCGTTTCGATACTTAGTTCGAATGAAGAACTTGGGATCGTAAGCAGTAAGAGAGGGGGAGTTGCCTCGGTGCTCAGCCTCCATCAGACCCTGAGCTATCTTGAGAAGAGTGGGCTCCGTAAACCCTTTGCCCCCTCTAGCTCCTAACTTCTCTTGTCGAGTTACATTTTTCTGTGCTGCAGGCATAACCCTCAAGGGGTCTGGTTGATCCATCTTGGGGAAGTTGATGGACTGGCCGATCTGCAATCTCTTTGGGTCTACTCCGGGGTTGGCAGCAATCAGCTGGTCAAGAGTAAAGTCGTCGTTTCTCTGGTCTATGCCGTAGAGAGTGTCACCTTTTTTGATTGTGTAGTCGGCCACATCAACACTTCCAGCGCCGACGAGCAGCACAGATACGCTTCTTAGGAGTCTTAGAGCAGTTAATACCATGCATCTTCATCTGCCCCTTAGATCTTGCGCAGTAAGAAGTACGACGCTTTCCGCCTCCAGGTTGAGGGGCTTTCAACTTGGATCCGGTAGCACGGTTGTACTTTGCCCGACCCTTTGCTGTCAAACCAGCGCCCTTTGACACGGGAAGTTTCTCTCCTCGTTTGATGGAGAGAGAAGGAAGTTTTCGTTTCTTCTTCTTGGCCATTACTTCTTCTTCTTAGTTTTCTTCTTCCAAGAGATACGAGCAGGGCCTGTCTTTCGTTTGGCTGCAGCGGTGCATTGAGCCTTAGTAGGACGACAAGCAGGATAAGGACGATTCTTGTCCTTCTTGCCGCTTCTACCGCAAGGCTTGCCGGTCTTGCAGTCGATCCAGCCTTTACCTTTGTTCTGACTGAACCATTTGCGTAGACCACCGGACGTAGCAGACTTCTTCTTAGCCACGCTTCATGATCTTGTCTTGCAAGAACTTAGGCAGAGTCTTCTGCTTTGCCGTCAGCTTCTTGCCGTTCTTGGCTGCGGGCTTCTTGGCTCCGGCCTTGGCTTTCTTGATGCCCTTCTTCAGGCCGTTCTTTGCTTTACCGTTTGCTCGTGCCATTATAATCCTTGCTTTCTGCGGGCTTTACGTCCGCGTCTTGTTTTTTGACCTTTACCGAACAAGAGATCCTCTTCCTTTTTGAAGAGCTTCCCTTCTCCTTTTCCGACACTTATCTTACCTTTTCCTCCAGGCTTGCTTTTTCTGGTCGTGTCTCCGGGTCGAAACTGTCCAGTCTTAGCTCCTTTTTGCAGTCGCTGCTTCATTATTCTCTTGCTGACGTTGCGAGTGCTGCCCAAGAGACCACGAAATGGAATGATTGCCATTACTTCTTCCTCTTGCTCTTGTTGCCGTAGTTAGCAGCGCCAACCTTGCGGCACTGTACGATTCGACCTGATGCGTACGCAGATGGGAAGACCTTGGCCTTCGCTTTCACCTTGTGGTAGCAGGCATCCTTCTTGCCTTTTTTCTTTTTAGCCACGACGACGTCCTCTCAGGAGCTTGGCTCCGTTTGACTTCTTCTTTGCAGGCCGTTTGGGCTTGCTCTTTGGACAACCGCAATCACCTTTTTTCATACAACTAGTATCGGATCAGAAGCCCCCAAATGCTTCAAACACCTGTGGGGTGAGAGCTTCACGCTGGGATTCGGTCTGCTGCATGGCCCGTTTGATCTGGGCGATAACTTCAGGAGACAACTCGACGGGTAGATTTCCTCCGAATGCTTCCTGTCTTGATGCTGTGGTAGGAATCTCCAGAAGAGCACGCTCTGTAGTGCCGACCCGATCAGGGTTTCGCGCCACCTCTTGTTGGAAATACCCTCTCACCTCTTGAGGCATACGGTCCATCATGCGCAGCGAGCGTGGCGTCTCCATGCCTTTGATGTAGGCACTGACCTGCTGCTTGGTGACGGGGATTCTGAAGCCGTATTGCTTTTGGAACTTAGCATTTAGTCTTTCTGCTGCGGTCAGATCGCTCTTTCCAATGGCCTCATCTAGCCATTCTCGCCTGTTCTTATTGATGTTGTCTCTGAGACGAACCATGTAGCCGTCCAAGTCACGGCTGATCTGAGGCATAGACAGGTTGAGGCCCAACGCCCTGGACACCAATGCAGTGGGGGACTGATAGTCCACAAGGGTGCCGTTTGACTTAAAAATCGGGACAAGCCCGTCAGGGTTTAGGTTGTCGTATTCGGCATAGAACTTCTGGGCAGGTGCTGCGATACTAGTAAGGAAGTTCTCGTTTGCGTTTGGAGCCACCTGAAGGGCCCTCTGAATGGCGATGCCGCCAGGAAGGGTACGAGCCACCGCATCTCCTATAAGCTGTGCCTCGCCCCCCAGGAGCCCTCTAACGACATCTCCTGAGATGCCCACAACAGGAGGCACAACAAACGGGAACTCGCCACTCATCAGTTTTTCGGGGTCAGCAAAAGCGCTGAGAGTCTCGATTGTCCCACCCCTTGAGATATCCGCCCCGATAGCCCCCTTGAATCCCTCATACAAAATGGCGCTGGTGCCCAGCATCCGCATGGTGTCACCCACCACGTACGGAACGCCGATGTCTGTGCCTCGAATGAACCTCTGTCCATTGTTGACCATACGCCCGCCAATAAAGAGCGAAGTCAACGACCGCAGCCCGAACTGCTGGAACTGCCGGAATAGAGGGTTCGATACAAACTCAGGCACGTTCGGCATCACCCGTGCAGTACCCGGCATAAATGCCAGTGGGGTACCTGTGATGTCCGCACCAAACTGGAACTGGGTCACTGCAGTACGTGCGTCTTCTCTGAAGTTTGCTTCTGCTGCGTCGTCTGCAAATCGGATAGATCCTATATCGTCCAGCTGAGCCAAGCCTCTTTGGATGTAGTTTCTTTTGATCGCATGCACCGTGGTGAGACGGTTCATCCATTCAGTTTTCTCGAAGAGCTTCAGCGGGTACTCAATCAGGAACTTCTCGATATTGAAGTTCTTACCTGCTCTTGCTCTGGATGTATCCATCAGACGGTCGAGGTCAGAGATTACATCTCCCATCAGACCTGTCTCATCTGGGAACTTCAGAACATTGTCCAACAGATCTTTGCGTTCTACTGCGGATATGTTGATGGGCATCTTCGCGCGCGCGCGTGCGTAGTTGGTCAACTCCCCCACTGCGTCTTTCATGCCGCCGAGCGTTGCTCTTGTGCCGACGATGTTGTGCAAGTGGAGGAATGGCTGCATCAAGTTCAGCATGACCGAGGCCATGTTTAGGCCCAGGTGGCTCGAGTAGAGATATCCTGCTGTTTTGTGCAGAACAGGATCCATCAGTTCTTTGGCGTCACGACCAGAGAAGTACCTCAACTGCTCCATGCCATTTGCGAGAGCTGGGTGAACGTCTCCCATCTGTTTGCCTAGCTTGCTGTGCGCAAACTTCTCTGCGACTGCCTGGGCTTGGGTAAGGAGTCCTCTAGTAAGAGATCTTTGGTCTTGTCGTAGACCCAGTGCTGCCGGCAGGATAACTTCTTGCAGTAGCTCTGCAGCCTTCTCACCTCTTAGTGTGCCGAGTTCGGGTGCAACCTTGGCTGTGTCGGTAGCCGTAGTCTGCAGCATTCGAGATGTTTGTTCTAGAAGGTGTGCTCTGTTCCATCCCCCGGCAGGTACTTCGCCTTTGCCTGTTGATCCATCCATCATTTGGAACAGAGAAGGAGGTTTTGCTTCCTCCATAAACTCTGACCTGAGTGCATCCGTTGCTCTTTCTGTGTATCTGACGTTTCCTGCAGTATCAAACAGAGCATCTCTCTGAGCAATAAGTTCTGCATCAGTGAGTTTGTCGATGAACAACATGTGGTCACGCATAGTCTGCGCTTCGTATGCTGAGATAGATCCGCTGAGATTCATGCGCCGCACAGGAATAATGCGACCGTCAGGAGCATCAGCTCCCCGTACTGCTTTCTCGTATCTGGCCTTGAAGTCAGCAAACTTCTTAGTGTTTACATTGCCTCCGACGGACTGAACATCCATCACCATTTGGTCTAGGTCGTCTCCATGGAAAGAAGGAAGAGCTGCTTCTCTTGTCTGCGCACGACCCGTTGCTGTCAACTGCCCCATGGTTTCACGGAACTGGATCTTCCCTTGAGAGTCAAACGTAGGACGATCAAGCCCTTCAACTTTCTCAAATGACTTGAGACCCCCAGGCTTTTTCACGTGGGTGTAGAACTCGATTTGGTTGCGTGGGAAGTAAACCCCTCTAGAGAACAGCTCGTTGCTCATCCCCTTCGTGACAAGATTTATAAACTTGTCGTTGCCGATCTTGGGGTTCTTGGTCATGAACTGCATCTGCATCTCAGGACCGAGAATGCGATCAAAGAACCCAGGCAGTCCCAGCTGTTCGTCTGTGTATTTACCGTTACGGAGAGAGGTCTTCAACCTCAACACCTTGTCTACATCTAGAAGCTCTGAGGTTCTTTTCGCCTTGGCTGCTGGGTCGATGATCTTCTCAACCGCACGAACATCATCAATGGTCGTTCCATCTTTCAAGAAGTTCTTTGCCATACGTTGGCGGAACATATCTTGGTACGACTCTGCAAGACCCAACAGACCTCTATCTGCAAGTGTTTTCTCTAGGTCTGCTTGGATAAGACGGTCCTGCTTTGAGACAGTATCCAGAAACGTTGCGTTCTCAATACTGGTATCTACCTTGTAGATCTTGCCGTCTTTGGAGATGAAGCTATCAGACGCAACTTTCTTGTCTCGATACTCCGTCATCAACTCTCTAATGCGCTGTTCGTCCGTCACACGGACATCAACCTGCCGAAGAGCTCTGGTGCCGACATCACTTACGTTTTGCACCTCATCGAACTGGTAGAAGTAGTTCGTTTCTGTAATGTTTTCCGCTCTGTGCAGACCCATGTTTCGGTAGAGGACCAGTCGCTTGTCTTGCTCTACCTTTGCTCTCAGCATCTTGTCTTTGATTCTTGTGGGGTCGAGATACTGTGATCGCTCGATGCCCATGCTCTCTGCATACTTCAATTCTGCAGGGCCAATGATGCTTTCTGATTCTTTTGCTAGTTCTCGTCCGCCTTGCGACAGCCTATTTACTGCAGCTGAACCAGGGGTTCCCATCATCATCTCGTTGCCGTTGCGCGCCCACAACATGGTGAGGTTGTTCTTTACAGCCTGAGAAAAGATGCGTCCTGTTTTAGATGCGGCAGCAGCTGGCGCAAAGATAAACGCCAGATACGTAAGTGGGTTAGTTGCAATATTAAGTAAAGCAGACCCGGGGCCCTTTTCAGGGAGCCCCAGGTCTTGCCTCATTCCGTCCGTAAACGTGTCTCGTTGCTGCGGGGAGAGGTCGTCCGGACTGAAAAACGTGTCCACAAAACTCCCAAAGGTAGCTTCATCATCCAATACTTGGGTAAGAGCTACTTCAGGAGCATCGTAGAATTGGATCGGGCCATACTCCGATCTTATTTCATTCATCGAAGACGCGTGCGAATCCGAAGAGTAATCATGGCACCTTCTGCGTTAGAGGTATTAGCGACTTTCACCGCGATTCGGTTGCCCGCTGGGACGATATTTGCCGTCTCAGTAATGGTAAATGCTACCGAAGCATCAGCAGTTGTTCCAGTTTTGATGGAGTCACTAATAACAGTACCTGATCCCTCAGGACCGACTGGAGTAACTCCAGCAGTTTTCAAGAGACCAGAAGGTACGGATTGAAGAGTAAAGGTAGCATCGTCACTGCCGTCAACGGTCGTGAACGAAAGGAATGCTGAGTCCACCACGGTATCTTCTTCGCAGAAAAACAGGTAAGCAGACTTAACATAGTCCACTTCGTCATGGCTCAACGTGACAGACACATATTGGAATGTGTCGGGTACTACCCCAATAGGTAATGATTTTTCGCCTGGCATTAGTTACTCCTTAGACCTTACGGCCATTCTGAGGAAGGGCAATAACGGTGCAGTGCAGATCAGTCAGTGCAGTTGAGGTGGAGGAGGTATCCAAAACAATCGCGCTGCCGGACTTCACGACATTGGTGTTTGGGACACCATTGCCGTCAACCGCAAGAGCAAGCTCCGCAGTGCTGTTTGCACCTGCTTCATTATCAGCATCGCCGGTAATCTTTTGATAGCCGGTGCCCGATGTAGCACTGGGAGCAACACCTGAAGGAATCTCCTTCAAGAAGCTAACGCAAGCACTGTCAGCAACAGTGCCTCGACCGATCATTACCCGAAGGATAATCAAGTCCGCAGGGGCAATACCGAGAACGCCGTCGGCAACTTCAGCAGCGCCAGAGCTAAAAGAAAAAGTGATGGCTCCATCGGGGATGCCGTCTTTCAAGAAAGGTTCGACTGCTTGTCCAGCCATAGTAAACTCCTTAGATCAAATCCATAACAGAAGGTTGGGCTGGGGCGCCCGGGATAGAATTGGGGCTTGAGGCCATACGAAGCGCCAAGTCCTCCATAAGGTCAACTCTTGGGGTCCCTCCTAATACCACCGCTCCTTGCGGAAGTATCCGACCCGCCATTACCTCTTGGTATTTTTGAGGGCTTACTGCAGCAAGCCGAGCGAGGGACTGTCCCATTCGAGACTGCAACATCTCAAACTTTTGTTGTGACTTTCGTGCAATGTTGAGCCGCCTCTGACCGGCTGCGGTCGAGGCCAGCTGCATCTGAAGCATTGCTTCAGGGCTGTCCATAAGAAGACCACCAGCGGTTTTTGACTGGTTGAGTCCAAATGCTCTTGTGACTCCCCCAATGCCTGCTGCGAATGCCGGCATGCCGAGAGAGAACCCAGCGTCTGCTCCACCAAGCCCGACTCCGAGGGGCTCCTTTCTAACGGCTCCAACAAGCGGCGATGCCCCGATTCGGCTAAGTCCAGTTCTAAGTGCGGAGAAACTGCTCATGTCATCCTTAACACGTTGTCAAGTGCTACCTCATCTAGGTTTCGACCCACCGCAGCATTTTGTGCGGCAGCAGCACCTGCCGCCCCAAGGATAGCAGATAGTTCTGCTTCTTGTGGAGTCATGGCTTGACCTGCTTCCATCAAAGAAGCCATGCTGTTGAGCCTTCGTGTAGTTCCCATTTGGGATTCAAGATCTACCCCAGAAAGAATGCTCTGTCCAAGAGCCGGATTCACCAGCCCTCGCTGAATACCACGCATCTGGCGTTCTTTCTGGTCAGACAGCGCAGCCGACGCGAGGAATCCCAGACCACCAAGAGCCGCAACGCCTCCGAAAGTGGGTGTTCGCACCAGACCCTTGGCGCCTCTAGCTAGGCCTGCCAGCCGCCCTCTGATTCCAGCTCCTGCTGCTACTGCTGGCTTCGCGGCTCGCGCGGCAGCGCCTGCAAGCTTTTCTGCGTTTCCAGGCACGGAGCGAAGCGCTACAAACCGGGGATCTTTAAGGAGAATGGACTCAAACTTGCTAAGTTCTTTTGCGGTCGCACCCTTCTGTTTCATCCTCTTGAAGAAGTTGTCGACGTCAATCGACTCAGGAGTGCCTTTTGCAAGGCCCTCTAGGGCATCTTTAAATTGTTTACCGGATAGCGCCACGGGTCAAAGCTCCTAATAACACTCTACCTAAAGTAGGATCAACCATAGACGGAATAAGCTTTGGAGCAAACTCAGGCCCTGGCCTGACGGCGCCTGCAAGGCTTCCAAACCTCATTGTTTTCTTCTGGGGTAATGAGCCAAACGCGCCTACTGCCTCTCTGCGGGGGGGAAGAAGCGACTGGTCAGGGACCATGGTAAAGGTTCCTGCCCTCAAAGCAGCAACCTCGTCAGGCCTCAAAGTAGCCCCTAAAGGTTCGAGGACTTCATTGATCAGAGTAGGGGAGACATCTATCCCTTTACTTTTCAACTCCCCAATCAGCTGCCTTGCTCTTGGAAGATCAATTCTTCCCTCTCTTGCGCTTTGTCCCAGAACATTTCGTATGAGAAGTTTAACTTCTGACTGCTCAAACCTTTGCGTTGCATCTAAGACAGCCTCTTCCCTTCCTTTTTTGAATACCTCAGATCCTCTGACAGTAGTTTGTTTCTGCGCTGCCCGCTCTCTTACGTCTCCGGCCTCATCTATATCGGGGGTAACTTCTTCTCCAGGAAGAGTAGTTCCTCCCTCAAACGCCATAAACTTTTGAGGGCCCATCTCTGCAAAGCTAGCTGCTCTCTCAGGAGAGCCTGTCATGGGGTCAACTAGTCTTCCTCCCCCTCTGCGCCCTTTCCCTTTGAATCCTTCTCGGCGGACAGAGTTGATCATCTGCACCACTCGAGGGTTGGCATCTGGACTTCTTGGGTTGGAGAGAGCAGCCGCTACTGCAGGCCTTGCGTCTTTAAGGGCTTCGAATATCCCTCTGCTTTGGGATTCTCTTGCAAGAGCGTCCACAAATTCTTCTTCCGGAAGACCCATGGTTCTCCGCCCAAAGATTCCAGTGCGTAGTTTCTGATTGGGCTCTCCTGCTGTAGGAGGGTTTTGCTGTGCTCGGACAGGGTCTCCACCTTCCGTCACCGGACCTACCTCTGCAATCATTCTACGAGCAAGAGCTTCTTGCCTTTTGATGTCGTCTGTCTGAAAGCCTTTAAGTTGCTCGGGCGAGAAGGGCACATCCGATAGCTTCATCCCCTCTAAAACAGGAGTGCCAGATATAGCGGCTACCTTCCTCATAGCCGCTGCTCTTTCTTCAAGAGGCTTCAGTGCCCCCAGCCGTCTTGCTCTCTGCTCTCCTCCCGGCAGAACAGCAAGGTCTTCGTCTAGAGGCTGAAGATCCACACGAGCGCGAGACTCCGTTCGTATAGCCGCAAACTCTTGTGGTGACAACTTGTTGAGCACCCCTGTCTTAGCAGATACTTCTCCTGCCTCGACAAGCTTTACGATCTGGTTGACCTCGTTGTCGGAGAGCTTGCTGGTAACTCTGCGTACATTCCGGAACCGTCTGCCTTTTTCATCAGTCTGGAGATCGCCTGATTCCATGCCTTCTACATCTACTTCAGACAAGAACAGCCTTAGCTGTCCTTCGTTCGAGAGATTCTGAACGCTTACCCCGTCAATATCAAAAGCTCTTCCTGCTACGATGTCTTCGACGTCTTGCGAAACAGCACCTAGCTGATCTCCCAAGCGCAATCTAAGAAGCCCCTCGAGGTTTTCACGAACCTCTGGGTCGAAGAGAGAGTCCTCAATATTGGGTAGGTTGAACTGGGACATCAGGCAATGCTCCGCTCCCTGATACCCTCAAGGCGCACCGCAGCGTCTGTTGTTGCTAGAGCACCTAGCCCTACGCGTGTGACATCGGTTGAGTCATCGTAAGAAGCGAAGATAAACGCGCCTGGTCGGGTGACTGCGCGACAGTTGCGCTGCTCCCACAGCCAACGTCGCACCATCTTCGGCTTTAGATCTTTACCTTCAAACGTCAACGAAGATTCGTCAGAGGTAACCTGAACAGGTTGATCTCTACCATCTAGTGGGGGAGTCAACAATACAACCCCTCCCAAGTGAGAGTCAAAGGAGTCCTTTAGAAGTTTTACTTTAGACTTCCAATCTACCTGCATTATCGTCCTCGTCTCCCGATGCTACCAAGAAGCTCTTCGATCATTTGACCTTCTTGGAACAAAGCTTGGAGTTCGTCTTCCATCGCAAGCTGATCTGGGTTGTTCTTGCCTACTGCTTCACTTAGGTCAAAGAGTTGCTCTGTCAAGTCTTCAGTCTCCGAGAAAACCTCTTGCCGTGTGCCGATCAATTCTTGAAGGGCAGAAGCAGACTCAGGATCCAAGGAAGTCAGAAGGTCTGTAAACTCAGGATCTATGCTGCCATCTTCCATGATGTAGCTTTCCAAAGTCCCCAACGCAACTGCCGCAGCCGCCTCTTCTGCTTGTTCAGGGGTAACCAAACGGTTGGAGGCATAGATCTCGTTGCCCTCACGCTGAGTAAACTCGTTGTAGTCAAAAGTCTCAAGCGCAAGAGATGCACCTTCCAACTTACGAATCAACTCGTCGTGCGCGTCAATGCTGTTGTCTGTCGCTCGTTGAGCAGCGACAACGGCCTTCAACTCCGTAGATTCTTGACTCAGGCCTCGAGCTTCAGCCAGAATAGAACTTCGTGAGGTAACCTCGGCACTGCGACTCTTCTTCATCGAGACAAGTGCGGACTGCAAAGAGGAGTGGATCTCATTCATAGAAAGACCCATTTCATCTTCTAACTGAATGAGTCGACCGACAATATCATCCATCGACCTGCCGTCATCAACATGGCTAATCAGATCATTAATCGCGCCAAACACAGCCCTGTCGCTTGAGGATCCTGCCTCTGTAATGTCGCGCATGCCTTCTGCAACACTAAGAAGAACTGATGACTCAAATGCGTCTTGGTCTACTTTGAAGCCACCATCCTCTCTGTCAAGCTCTGCATTGATGGACTCCATTGTTTGATCGTCATCAACCACTGCGTCAATCAACCCCCCAATAAGAGCCCCTCCGCCGGTAATGGCTGCGACTCCAGCTAATCCTCCTAGCGCAGCGAGGTTCACCCCAGGGATAAACAATGCAAGAGAAACAAGTCCAGCTGCGAGACCGCCACCTGCAGCCGCACCCCCAAACCCGCCAGAGGCTTCATCTGCGTCTCGGACCTTATCGGTCAGCGCATCAAAAATATTTCTTGAAGGCGCAGGACTTACTTGTCTTCCGATTTTACGGGCTTCCATAGCAACTTCGTAGTCAGAGGCGTTAGGTCCCAGTGCCTGTCGAGCGGCTGCAATTTGTGCTGCAAACCCCCCGGCTCCAATGTTGCCTCCCCTACCGAGGTTGATATCGAAGACAAGGTTCTCTGTGATTTTCTCCCCCACTCCAGATGTCATGCCGGTGTATGCGCTTCTTCGATCTTGGAGGTTCTTCAGGTCTCCGATGATCTTGTTGAATCGAGTTTCAGCATTCATGCCTTGAGTCCCAAGCTTTGCTCTTCGTGCTTGGAGCTCCGAGATCTTTCGGGTGTTTACGTTCACCTTCTCTTGATAGTCCTTGCGGATCTGTTGGTACTGCTTGTACTGGAACGGGTTGAGGTTACCTGCTTGGCCTGGTCGAGCAAAGTTGTTTCTGAACTGAGCGTTAGCCGCGTTAAACTTCTCGGTATCTGTGTTTAGGTTGCGCAAGAACTGCAGCTCCTGCATAGAGGGAGCTGATTGTGGATATCCCTGCGGCTGCTGAGGAGCTGCAAAGCTAACCTGTTGTTGTATGCCTAAGTTCTGTGCTGAAGTCACCATATCAATAACCTACAATTCTTGGTTAGCTAACCATGTCAGAAGGGAACTGGTTAACACCGTAGTTCTGCGCAGAGCCCCCCATCAAGGAAACAAGACTAAAGAACTCTCCTGCAAGTCCCAAGTGGCTAAGAGTTTGCGGAGGCAGAGCACTCACGATGTTCACTGCTTGCTGGCTCTTGGTTGCAATAGCGTTTCCCATAGCTACAGCTGCTTGTTGTCGAAGAGCTTTGTCTTGCTGTTGCATGCCGTCGTACGCGAGAGATGCATTTACTTTTGCTTGTGCGCCCTGCATCGTGACGTTTGTAAACATCGAGGTAAAGTCTCGGATACCAGATGCTTTGGCTTGTGCAGACGCGGTCATGACCTGCGCACTGGCAGAGTCGTATTGTGCACCAGTTGCTGCGATAGAGGCTGCGGCTTGCTGACCTCGGTTGGAGTCTGCTTGAAGTTGTGCTCCCACAATCTGTGCAGGAGATGCGCCAGCAGCTGCCATCTGAGACGCCATCTGAACTGACTGTTCGCCTGCTGCTCTACCTGCGCTGATTGCTTGAGCGCTCATAGCGCCGTGCCTAGCATCAGAAAGTTTACCTAGAGCTTTCTGTTCGCCTTGGTCGATTGCTGCAAGGAAGTCTGCTTGGCCTTTATCAATCCTGTCTTGTGAAGTGCTGATGCCTTCATCCAAGAATCCAAGAGCATCTGACTTGCCCTGCGCAAAGTCGACACTTCCTTCCCCTTGTGCGAAGTCTTCAAGCATTCCGATAGAAGTATCCATCTGGCCAAGGTCGCCCAAGAAACTTTCTCGGTAGTCATTGATGTCATCTACAACGCCCTGTTGCCCTTCAAAGTCTTTCTGCAAAAGATCCCCAAGCCCACCAAACGGAAGTGCTCTATTTCCCCCGCCTGCACCCGCAATGATTGCAGATTGTTGGTTTTGGTAGAGCTGCCCGTCTGTTCCGACAAAACCCATTTGCCTATTTGGGTTGCCAATACCAATCCCTGTACGGGCGCTGTTGAAGTAGTCAAACGTGCCTTTATTGACAGGACCAAAGGGCATGTTTGATGAGTTCGGAGGCAAGAAGGAAGTCGTAAAGTTTCCTTGCATGGGGTTGTATTGGCTCATTGGGTGTACGCCTGACTGCTCTTGCTGTCTATAACCTGTCCGTTACAAACAAAACTATGGAGGCGGTAGTCCACATCAGGACAGAAGATGCGGATACCTGGGGTCAGAGTGAACCCGAGAGGCCCTTGAACCCCTGCAAAACTAGAGTCGGACCCAAAGACTGCTGGGTATAGGGAGGAGCCCTCCACCAAAGAGGCCACATCTGTCCCATCAGGCTTGGACGGTGCGTCCTTGTGGGTAGGAGTATCTTCGTTTCCGGCATACAAAATACCCTGGAACTTCGCTGCAGTGTCTGATGAGTTGTTTCCAGACACATCAAGCATGTGCACCCTTGTCTCGTCTACCTGTTTGAGGTAGTGGTGGTCGTCCATTTCTGTCTGCCCTCTAGACGTCATCATCGGGGTACCTACCTGGTGGCCAGTGCACTCCACAAACACAGGGCTGATACCTATCTTGGCCCCAGAACTGCAGTCAAGAGAGGTCATAAGGGTGATGGTCATAGCGCTGGCGCTCTTGCCGACACTCTTGATCTGCGCTTTGTTACCGATCTTGGTTTGGTCTGTATCTTCTAGCACATAGACAAACGACCCCACGCAGCTGTCTGCGGCTACCTGGCTATTGCCATTGCCTGCGGTGCAGGTCAAGCTGGTGCTGCCCTGCCCACTAGACAAAGTAAAGAGGGTGGGTCCAACGATATCCATCAAAGTCCTGCGGTTGTAGGACTGCTGGGTGTGGTTGCTGCCGTCGTGCGTCAGAGCTTTTCGGTCTCGTACGTGGTTGGCTACGTAGATACGTGGTCGCCAGTAGCCGGCCACAGCTGCATCTCGAGTGTTGACGTTGTTGGCCACATCTGGGTGGTTCATCAGCCACAACGCGCGATGGACTCTATCCCCACCAAACGTGGGGGAGTAACCTGCGCTTGCCCCAAATGTTTCTGCATTCGGGAAGTTTGCAGCTTTGACGTCTGTAAACGGGAGGTCCTTCAGTTCCGTCATGCTAGATGTCTCAAACCAAGTACATGCTGCATGTCCCAGCGTTGGGTTGTAGAAGAACAGAGAAGAGATAAAGGGGTCAAATGCCACCTTCAACTTGTCGTGATTGTCTTTCCACTTCTCTCGGATCAGAGTGTCGATCACAGACATGTTGTCCAGCGACCCGTTGGTGCCGATAATCTTTACACCTCTAGGTGCAATGGTAAACAACTGAGACGCTGCAACCCCGGCTGCGTGCGGGTTGACTGTTCCAACCATGCCTTCGTGCAGTTCACGAACCATGACACTTTGCTCTCTTCGGACATGGAAGAGTCGATCCTCACTAAGGCCCAGCATGTTGGGACCTGCACGTAGGAGCGACAAGATTCGGTTAGAAGGGTCGCTGGGGGTGTACTGGTTCTGTGGAGGGAACAGTTCGGGTGCGTACTTTTCAACCTGAGAGAACTTGGTTTCTCCCCCACCGCGATAGGGGTCTGCTGCCGTGAACTCGTCTTCGGTTCCTTGGTTGAGCGTGGTAATTGCAGGGGGAGTGATATTAGAGGTTACCAGAATGTTGTCTAGGAACTTAGCTGTTCCAGCTTGCGGCATGTTGTCATCAAAGCGCAAGGGGCCTGTATAAAGAGGTCGATACAGAATCTCGTCTTCGTTCAGTGTGTAGAAGAACACAACGCGCTGTCGGGTAGAGGCAACTGCTCCCCCTACCTCTGTTGGAAGAACATCTATGCCGAAGTTTGTCAGGTTGTTATCAAGAGTCTTGTAGTCATCAAGCTTGATCAACTTGTCCAAGAACAAAGTATTGGGTGCAAAGTTGATAGCCTCATCTTCTGTTCGAGGGGACCGATAGAAGAATGCGTAGTCGTACTTGCGTACGTCGTAGATAAGCTCTGCGCATGTATATTCTTTCCGGCCTCGAGGGACAATCTGAGGGCTAGAGATCAAAGCAATCAGATCCTCATTGTCCTCGTCATACTCACGGCCAGATACACCGCAGCGCCCGGTAGTTCGATACTTAAACGCAGCCTTGTCAATACGTGCGATTTGGGACATGCCAGACGTACGTCCGGTCTTAGAGTCGAAGAGTTGATACGCAAAGGCATAGTTGCCTCGATCAAACTTGTGAGACCCAAACCTATCGTCGGTGGTGAACTCAAAGACCTGGCTTACCTTTTGGTAGTCCACCCCGTTGATCGTAGCTTTGGCAATCACGCTCCATTCGAAGTCACGACCTGAAGGTAGAACTCCTTGGTCGTACAAAGACTTAATGTCAAAACTACTGGCGGGGATGTCTTTGGCTACTTTGACCAGTCGGCCTAGAGACTCGGGGTCGTTCCAGTAAACATCAAAAGTTACGTTGCCGCCAAAAGAATTTGTCTCGGTCAAAGCCCAGGCTAGGGTGCTTTGGGTAGACGCCTGCAGTGCACGGTCGATTGGAGCTCTTGCAACAATCAGAGAGGCCAAGAAGTCTAATGCTTGCCGGTCGGTGACACCGGTTGAACTGGTAGAGGTTTGACTTGACCAGTTGCCAGGCTCCGCAAAGTTTGCCGCAACCTCAAACCCGAGAGTATGAATGTGGCTATCGGTTCTAAAATCGTCAATGGTTGTTCCTGCGCCTGTGTCGTGGGTAGGCATAGCTGCTGGAGCAAGAAAACTAAACTGAGTATCAAAACTTAAATCACCAATGAGGGCTCCGTTTGTAGCGGTGCTGGCGTTCAAGAACTGGGATACACAGAAACTTTCTGTTGCGTTAGTGATGCCGTTTGGAAGAGTGGTGTTTGCTCTTCGCAGTGTGGCTATGCGATTAGATATAGGGGAGCCGCTGGAGTGGATATCAGGGAAGGTAAGTGCGTCTGCATCCCCCACTCCGTCTAGAGGATCCGAGGAGTCGTAGTCTTGATCCACTTGGTTTGCAGAGATGTGGCTTTTGAAGAAGTCACCTATGTTCGTTCCGGTCGCAACAGTGCCTGCTGAATCGTTGTTGCGTCTAGCGATCTTGAAGAAGGTTGTGCTGATAACGGCACTACTAGATAGTTTGACCTTCGATGCTCCCGCAGACACCCTCCGCGAAGTGGTGAGATATCCTCTGGTGATCACTGGGTTTGTTGCGCCAGGAGGAGTAGTAGTAAAGTCCACAGAACCATCTCTCGTGCCAATAAGCCCAAGCCGACAGATTCCTCCCGCTCCGAGGCTCGAGGAGATAGGGTAACTGTGGCCGTGACTAGTTACAATACTGCCAGTGTTTGCTAAGCCGACTTCTTGCAGGTCATAAGAGGACGTACCTGCTGTTACCGTCTCAGGCTTCCACTTGATAGTTCCAGGTTGGATTGAATACTCGTCGTCGTTAACGTTAGCGGCTAGGTAGATGTTTACACTAAGGTCGGTAACAGCCAAAGTGGTGGTGTCTGTCGGGGAGGTTCCGGTCAGAGGGCGCACACGTACGTACATGTTGGCTGCGATTGCAGTGCCGGTGCCACCCGCGTCTGTTGTCTTCAGGTCGTTGAATGGACGACACTCAAAGACCTGTGTGTACGTAACCTCCTCCGAGTAGTTGCCTCCGGTGTTACGCACGTCGTAGACCGACATCCCCTGACTAATCTTGTCTTTCGATCCAAAGCAGCCTCCTGCTGGATTGAATGTGTTAACAACGCTGGGTGATCCCCCAGTGCCGTCAACAAAGTCAACGATGCAACCTGGGTGGTCTTGGCCTGCCCCTTTGCGTAAAGAGTCTGTGCTGCTAGGAAGAATGTTGTTGGCACTGTTGGTGGCTTTGTAGTTGACCACCACAATCACGCGCTGCCCTGTAGTAAGAGCCGTTCCGCTCGTGCCGTAGTTAGTTCCTGCTGAGGTGTAGGTGCTTACAGTAGATGCAAGACTGCCAGGAAGCAAAGTGTTTTCTTTGTGGGTAATCGCAGGGGTAGTTACAAAGTCTTCGATTCGAATGCCGGGCTGGTCAAAATCACCAAAGAGTTCCGGCAAGTCTTCTGCTGATACATCGCTTTGCAAAAGCTGAGCTGATCCAGGTCGGCGGTCATCAGTTGAAGGCGTAGTCAAAGTTCCTATTTCGGTAGCCCTATCAATATCTAAAAAGTCAGGTCTAAATCCAGGGCCAGGAACACCAGTGTTACCTGTGGTGCTGTTGTCTCCGGTAACTCCAATGCACTGAGCTCCGTTGAAGTTTCCTGTGCCGGGGTTTATGTCGGTGCTGCCCCCGTCCAAGAAAAACACTGAGGGAGATCTACCTCTAACAAACACGTAGACCAGTTTGCCCAAGGTCTCTACGCTCATGGGTTCAGTGGCGCTGCACCCTAGCATCAGAAGCTGCCCGGTGTAGTTCAGACCAGAGCCTGTTCCTTGAGGAGAGGCAGGGCTGTTGGGGGTGAACCAGGTTGTAGTCTCTTCGTCGTAGAACTCGATGAAGACGTCTGCTTCACCGTGGGTCTGGTCTTTTCGTTTGGCGCGATAGACATACCCATAGCAAGTGGAGCGGGTGCCCCGCATGAATGTGACGGGGAAGAAGTCAACAACCTCAGAGCCTTCACCGTGAGCAGCACCAGTGTCATCGGTCTGGCGCCCCCCTGCTTTCAAATACGCAGTCAACCGGGTGTCGTTTGCAGTGCCGTCGCCGTTGTCGTCTGGAGCGTAGTTGTCAAACTCCAGTTCGCGGACTTGGCGAAAACCAGCAAAAGGACGACTGCCCCCTGTTACTGTGCCATCTAGGCCAGTAGCTTCACTAAGAAGCCCTCGACCTACAGACGTTCGAGGAACGGACTTGTCGCCGGTAGGGCGACTAAGTTCAATTTTCCACTCAGCGTCTTTCTGTGCCACATTAACTCCATCGGTATGGGAACTTGCGGTTCAGCCAGCTCTGACGCTCTTTGCACCCGCACCCCTTCTTCTGCTTAATGCGTCCAAAGGAGACAACTTCGATAAACCATTTGACCGTGTCGCCTAGGCCACGGTGCTCTTTGAATACGTCGTACCATTTCATAGGTCGTACCTTTACTGCTTGCTGAGGAGCTTCCTTGTTCTCCAAATACCACTGAGGGCAAAGAAGACGACATGTTTGAGGGGTCGGACTTCCTTCCCAATACCCCAAAGAGCATACAGGCTTATCGTCCACGTAAGAGTGTTTTGAGCAGTTTACTACTGGTAGTTCCATGGTTATTGCACCGTTATTGTAGAGGGGAAGGATAGGTTCAAGGGCGCTCCAAAATAAGCAAACCCTGTGGTCGGAGTTGAGCCAGAGCAAAGAACGTATGTTCCGTCAGGACAGGTGTTATCTTCTTGTCCCGTTGCTGCTGCATTGTGACGATAGAGTGCAGTAACCGAACCGCCTCCTTGAGAGACGCTGGCGCAGGAGTCATCTCCCCCAAAGCAAATTTCAAACGCAATAAGCATGCCCCAGTTGTTTCCGGTAGCAGTTGCAGGACATGAATCGTCAAAGGCAGGAGAACAGAGAATCCTCGCCGAAGCGATAATTAGTTTTACCGTATCAGTCGTTCCCGCAATTGTTTGATTAGAGCCTGAGGCAATCAACACTGAATTTCCGTTTTCGTCGATGCAGGGTCCGCTAGGCTTACAACCGATGCAAGGGAAGTTGGGCTCAGGCGGCGTAGTAGTCTGATCCCCTTGACAACAAGCGTTGTACTCTGATGATTTGCACTCAGAGCTTGAGGGAACAACAATTGCTCCTACCTGAATAGAGTCTTCGTTAATGCTTATAGGTCCATCCAGTTGTGCCGGTATGCCGACAGGATCGGTGGCAGTCAAGGAGGCGCCCACAATGTTGTAGACAGCCTTACAAGCATTTGGAGGGCAGCTGTCTACATCTGAGCCAGGAGGCTGACACTGCACACAAGCACACGCGCATTTAGGCGTCTCACAAAGACAAGCCTCGCAAGTTTCAAATGGTCCAATATTAACACCCCCGCCCAAGGATGGATCGCAGTTTTGCTCGCAGTTTACAGTTGCTGCTCCGTGGTCTCCGTCCTGGAAGAACGCATGGGTAAACACTCCGTTGGGGTATCCAGGCGTGCATTCGCCCGTGCCAGAAGGACTGAACATTGCACCGCAGCCTCCAACTCTCGCATTAGCCGGGTCTGAAATACTTCCGTTGCCTGAATCTACTGACTGGCACTGGCTCTGCTTGCAGTTTACGTTGCTGGTTCCTCCGCCAAACCCAACTACCTTTCCTCTAAAGTCTTGTTGTGTCGGGGCAGTGCCTAGGTTAACACAGTCGCACCATGCAAATCCTGCTGCTTTTTCAGAGGATATGAACTGAGCAAAGTCTTCCAAGCCTGAGCTGCAAGTATCTCCGCTGTTTGTGTTGAAGCACCCTTGACAGTCTTGCGTGTTTAGCCATACTGCCTGACAGCAGTTGGAGCACAAGTTCTCCATCGTCTGGTTGCTATCGGTGGAGAAGTCCAGATTGCCTACGCTTATTGCCAAACCACCTGTGTCGTAAGCCATGATGTCGCCTGCGCAGTCTTCATTGAAACTGGAGCGGTCTATCTTCTTGCATGCGGGTATAACTGTTCCACCGCTGTCAGTGGTTGCTTTTATCTGTGATTCGGATCGCAGGTCAGGACTGCCTACAAAACAGTGGCCCCCAATCTTGAATGCTAGCGGCCATTGTGTCCCTCCCGCACCAGGAGGAAGCCACCCTAACTGAGACATAGTGGGGCCTCCACTACCGATTTCCATCTGCTTGAAGTCTTCAAGCCGCATGTACACAGACTTGCACATTCGCTTTTGAGTTTGTGGGGATCCGTCAACTACATGCGTTCCGCCTATCTGCTGTTCGGTCGTTCCAGCACAGTTGTTTTCGTATGCCTCAGCGGGAGACTGCTTGTCGTTACCGCTAAAGCTGGAGCAGTCTCCGATACCTACTTGGCAGCAGTCGCTACCGAAAGAGTCTGCGTCTTTACACAACGACTCGTGATACGCCCGGTCAGCCTCACTGCAAGGGTTGCCCGTGAAGTTGACGTACTTGTCTGCGATGTGCGTACCGCAAGAGGTAAACTCAACATACGTCGATGCCGCACAGCAGCACTCTCTCATCAACTTTCCAACTTTGGAGTTGTTGGTTACGGTGCTGTGCTTGATCAGTGCTTTGTCGCTGGGGCGAAACTGAAGGGTCATGTGTCACATTCTTCAGCACACGTAATTTCTCTCGCGGTGCCTCCGTAGGTGGTGCCTGCACTGTCAACACCAAAAGCTCCCCCGGTACCGGATGCAGCAAAAAAACCATAGACGCGAGTGAATTGTTTTTTCAGACACTGATCGCTTGTGTCGTAGGTAACATCAGAAACAAAGTCGATGTAACCATTAACGCCGGCGTCTGCTCCATCTGAGCCGCTACCTCCAGAAGGTCCGGGGGGTCCGGGAGGCCCCGCTGGTCCTGCCGGCCCTGTCGGTCCCGGAGGTCCTTGTTCGCCAGGAATAGGCTCTTCTTGGTCTATTTCCGGAACTTCGCCGCCACCACCACCGGTGCCTGTATCATTAGGAAAACCTCCGGCCCCTCCAGTGCCTCCTGCTCCGAATGGGTTTTGTCCTGGACCTGACATCAAGAAGTCAGAGCCGTCACGCACGTGGCTGATACGGAGAGGTTCTGCTTTCAAGATGCCAAGCGCTGCAACAAGCGCTTGCGCTACCTGAGCGTCAGACTCTTCTCGGGTTCTGGTGTTAGAAGGTCGTGCTCCGAATGCCATTAGAAAAGCTCCTGCCCAAGGTTATACGTATGACGATCTTGGTTGTCTACAGTGTTCTTCTGGAAACTCTTCGGCTTGCGCATCTGCATGTAGGAGAGGTTGTCTCCGATGGTCTTAATTGCTTTGCGGTACTCAAGTTGCAGGAACTGCATCTTCTTAGCAGTAACATCTTTCATTACTGCCAGATTGATGGCTGATGCCGCAGCTACTGCTTGCATCAGGGACTGGAACCCTTGAGGTACGATCTCGTAGTGGATATCTGTTTTGGACCCGTAAGCTGAAGTGTCAAACGCTACCCGCACAGTCACTTGGTCATCGCCTGCATCGGTAGCCGACAAGGCATGGGAGTCAATGATGCGCTCTTCGACAATGGTTGCATTGCCTGCAGTGTTCTTCAGCAAACGCAAGGTTGCTCCCACGTAGGCGTTAGGTCGGCGGTCAATCGCACCCAAAGTTACCTGCGAAGGGAGGCAGAGAGTGAGCGTCTTCCTGTCCGAAGAGAGCTGCCCCTGCCCTTGGTTGTAGTGGGGGAGAAAGTCGCCGTTCGGAATGTAAAAGACTGTGAGTGTGTCGCTTACGTCCGGCTTTGGTCGGCAGGAGAGCAGGTTGCCTTCGAGTGACCAGTTGGGTCCTTGAGAACTGAACTGGCCGAGAGGCAGATACTCTTTGATTACTGAGTTGTTGGAGTCCAACTTGACAAGTCGGAATACCTCCCCCACGTTCGGGGGCAGTTGGTAATACTCTGTGCCTGAGACAAAGGTGACGTTGTGGCGGACAACGACGGGGTTGTCGAAGTTTAGCGACAGGCGTGAGAGGACATTGACCATCTCCGGCATGATGATGTTTCGCACCAAGTAGTCGTTGGTGTACTTGGATGAGGGCTCATCGAGATATCCCCGGACTCGTTCGATGACTGTGTTGAGGAATGAGCCGGTACTATGCATGATAAGTCTTTCCGGACATCATGTCCTTCAGGGAGTCTTTGGTGCGCTCTAGAGTGTCTCCACCCTCACGCTGTCCGGTGAAGCGGCTGATAGCAAGGTTCCTTGCGGAGTCCTCTTTGCCTTGACGCCTAGCCCATTTCATCGCGTCGTGCTTCTCGTCATTAGATTCTCGGGCCGCTTCTATACGTTCGTACCTTGCGTCCTCTGCTGCTTGCCGTCGCCGCTGCATCTTCTGGTCGTGAGGCATTACGGTCAGTTGTAGGACTCGTTCGCCCAGCCATCCGTCTCTATCGGGGGGGCCTTGGAGAACGGTGAGTTCTACTGCGATACGCAAACTTTTGACCCGCCAAGCAGCAAGCACAAAAGTCCCCTGTTCGGAGTGTCGATATACGAAGAGCTCTGGAATGTCAGTAACTCTTCGCGCCCAACGAATCCACTCACCGTCTTCCATGACACGGTGGCGTTCGTCCATATGTAAGTCATCTTGGAACATATCTAGATAGTAGTAAAAACCCCCCTCATCCGCAAAGGATAAGGGGGGCCGAAAGGCAGGAGCCTTAGTTGGATCAAGAATCAGGCGTGTAGGTTCGGTCTGCGTAGACGCGATCCTCAGTGATGTTCTTGATCTTGATGCCTGAGAATTGATCAGGACAGATCTGCATACGCATGTATCCAGGCATCTGGGAAGCTTCGGTAGCCAAGTTACGACCATTAGCGCTGCTATAGATCGGAAGCTGGTTGGTACCGGTACCGGTCAGAGCACCTGCGACAAACTCAAACGGTGCGAAGGCAGGAGCCCCGTCCATGCTTGAGGTGCCTTGGATGCTTGGTGGCACGTACTTCTTGTAGTTGCCGCCACCCATACGGAGGCCGTAGCAAGTGCCGTTCTCGACGTAGGTCGAGGTGTAGCCATTGTACGTACGTCCGTCGATGGTGAACGAGAACCCGGAGGAGAACTGGTTTTGATCGCCACCAGCGCTACCACCTTCGGAACCTTGAGTAGCCAAGGAAGAGAGTCGACCAGTACGGTCAATCACTTCGCGGCCAATCTTGGTGGACTCGTAACCCAACCACACACCGTCCGACGCCACGAGGGTGTCGACAAAGTGTCCGTACTTGTTCTTCGCAGCGTGGAAGCGGCGGAGGATCTGACGGAGGGTGTGCTCAGTGAGCAGGCTGCTGTTCATGTCGTACTCGAACGAACGGTGTTCGGGCTTGACGTTCACATTGATCTGCTCATTAGAGATGGACTCGTAGGCACCGAGAATGGTGTTAGAGTCCGTGGCGGATCCAGAGGTATCACCGACCTTGAGGTATGAGTTGATACCCGCGATGTTGGTGAATCGCTTTTCAGCGCCATCGGTGTGCTTGCTGTTGGCGTGCACGATGTAATCACCTGGGGTAGAACCAGTACCGGTAGCGGTGCTGAAGTCGTAGTCATTGGACACGAGTCGAACAGTGTTCGAAAGCTCGTCAATGAAGTCGACAACAACGACCTGACGGACACCAGCGCCATCTTCGTTACGACGAACGGAAGAAGTGCCAGTGGGGTCAGACTCGATGTCAACCTGCATACCGACATAGAAGCGGTCGATAGCTTGGTTATCAGGCTGGAACGTGAAGAAGTTAGGGGTGCCCGCAACGTCATCGTGTTGAGTGATTCGGCAAAGGGAGTACCCGCTGTTCTGTGAGGTATACCACGAGTTACAAAGCGTTTGAGCAATGTTACGAGAGAAGCCTTCGAGCTTCGGAGCAACGATCTGCCCGATGAACGAGGGGGTGGCTTCTGCTTGCAGTTCGCCCAAGGTAAACGCAATGTTGGCAACCATGGTTCGCATCGGAAGACCGAAGCGGTATGGTTGTTGGTTCATGCCGTCCAAAGCATCAGGGAAGTTCTGAGTAACGCTTTGTTGGAAAAGGCGATCACCAAGAGTTGTGGTGGAGTCACCGAACAGAGCGAAGTCATTACGACCACGACCTTGTTCGAGAACACCAGTCATTCCGCCCATGAAGACACGGAGGACTTTAAACTCACGACCGAGAGCGTCTGCAGGACCAACGCCCATGGAACTAGTAACCATGTTCTCCCAGATGGGGTCCACCCCTGGGAGCATGATGTCGATGTTTTTATTGATCACATCTTCAATGCGGTTTACATTTTGATTGAAGAGTTGACCCGAAGTAATCAAAGCAGCCATTTTAGGCTATCTCCTTTACAGTTTGGAATCTCCGCCCTTGGAGACATCAGCCGCAATGTCGAGCAGTGTGTCCTCCGCAAACGTCTTCGCTTTCTCGTAGACGGTGGCAGTGGTGTCCTTGCCCGGATTGAACTGAGGAATCTCGATAGGCTTCTTCTTAAAGAATTGAGTATTTCCAGATGCTGTTTCCGGAGTCCGCCCGAGTTTGTCAGGGTCTCCGATTACCGTCCGGTATCGTTGAGCAACGGCTTCAGCCGCGCGTTGTGATGCTTGAGCGATTGAACCATCGTCAATCTCTCCTCCAGAGGATCGTACCTTGCGGAGGTGACTGACAGTCTCGCGGTGAATATCCTCACGGATTGTGTCTACTCTGTCCTGGTGACCTTCGTCACCGTGGATGCGTTTGAACGCACTAGAGATAGACTCAATCGCTGATTCTGATGTTGCCTTCATGACAGCGTTTTCCAACTTACCCTTCAGAGCATCGACCCGAAGCTGACGCTCTCGAGTTTCGATCTCTTGAATCCGTTGATCCATCTGATCAACACGAGGGTCGGCTTGAGGGATTGCCTCTTGCTGCGGTGCAGATTCAGGGGATAATTGAGGGTTGGGGTCCACTTGCTGTCCTTTGAGGCTGTTAACGTAGTTGTCGATCTGGTCAGGTTGATAGCCTTCGTAGGTCATCACGTATCTGATATCAGATTCTCTTTCCGGGGTTACTTCCTGAGTTTCGGTTCGCATCAGGTTTGATGCTGCTTTTTGGTAGTCCTTGAGGACTTGGTTCTCATTTACTTGATCCGTCAACTCTTTGATGGTGTAAGTGTTTCCATCTACTGTGACTTGTTGATCTAGATTTACGCCCTCTGGTGCAGCTTCAGTTGCTTCTGGTGCTGCGGTCTCTGTTTGAGGGGTTTCCACTGGTGCTTCTGTAGGGGTTTCTTCAGACATTATCTAACTCCTGCCGGGGATGGCCTTTGAGGTTGAGGCCTTTGTGGTTGTGGGATCGGACGTCCCTGTTGTTGCATGCGTTGCATCGCCGCTTGTTCCGGTAGCGGCACGCCTTCTGGTAGAATGTTTCCGAGTCCCTGCTGGAGGAACTGCTTGTATTTCATAAACTCGTCTTGCACTTCCGGTGCTGCCATGGCCATCTGAGGTCCTGCCATGAAAGAGGTTAGAACTCTGAGCTGCAAGTTTGGTAGTGCTGTGTGAGGGGTCACAATGATTTCGCCTGGTGCTTCACCGTTACCGTAAAGGATCAGGCAGTTTTTGACCACCATCTCATAGGCGGCTCTCTCTTCTTCCATGTAGACCGCAAAGTCCAGTCCCTCCTGTAACGAGAGAAGCATGAATCTCATAGGGTCGTTAAAGCCAGGAGCAGCAAAGAGTTGCAACGCCTCCTGCTTTCGGGCGACCTCAGACCGGGGATTAGTCTCCTTGATTGTGATTCCAAGGTTTGACACGGAGGGCAGAGGGTTCTGGGCAAACGACACAAACGAAGACTCGGCGTCGATCACCGCGCCGGCAAGATCCAAAGTGAGGTTGTTGACAGGAACTGCCCTGCGGCTAAGAGCAAGAGCCCGAGATGCTTGGGCAAGCATGGCACGGTGACTCTGAGAGAATGCTTTCTCAATAGACCGCATAGGGGTAGACATCAACTGCCGATTCTTCTCATCGAGGAATCCAAGGCCCGCAGCACTATCGACTCTGCCCTTGTTGGCGACGAGGTCGCGGAAGGGGTTAATTTGGTCCATCAACGACTTAGCGTATTGCGCTGTCTTGCCTGGCAAGTCGCCAGTCGTCATCGGGGCTATGTTGAACGGGCGGAAGCCGGGGTCGATTGCATCTGGTTCGTAGGGGAGAACACGCAGTCCGCGACCCACATCCCGTAGTGCAGCGCGTTCGTTGAATTGACCTTGGGGTAGTACGAGAATGCCGTACTGATCCATGTCTCTGATGTTATTGAAGAGCGCCTTGAGGAGCTTCTCCATCTCTCGGCTGATCGAGAACAACAGATCAAAGAGACCAGCACCGTAGAAAGAACCTGTCTCGATAAACCTAGCAACTCCGATGGGGCAGTAAACCTCAACATCTGAGTAGTCCTCGTCCACAATCACATAGTCCCCGGAAGTCACGACATACCGAGTTACTGTGTTTCTGTGGCCAGTCAGCCAAAGTTCTCTGATTCGAACAAGGGAATACTTTGTTTCGTCGGTGGATGCTCCACCTCCGGGCATTGCGTAGGAGCTGTTGTATCGAGGGGAGGTGCCGATGTTGTTGAGTCGGTCGGCGTAGTCCTCGTTGTCGTGGGGGGTTTGACCCGCTTCGACATCAAAGTAGTACAGCTTCTCCATGTTGGTTTTGATGCGCCTACCGAACTTCTCTACCAAGTAGTCCATAGGTACAATGCGCTCGCGGATCAGGCCACGCTGTTTGGTGTGGTCCATGCCAAGCGACGGGAACGGATACAACTCTCTAGGGTGGATGACCTCTAGATCTGAGCTGAGTCCGACGGTGGGGTGGTCAACAACGTGACCGGCAATACCTGCCGACCCGCAAGAGGCCAGAAGGTACGCAAACTCTGTAAGGGTTTCGTCTGCGCGATCTCGAGACACCATCGCGTCCGCGATAACTTGAGCAATAGATCGGTCTCGAATCTGAGAGAGTGAAGATCCCGAGCGGAGAATCTTGGGGCGCACATCCATAGCGGACAAGACGCCTACCACCCGGTCAATAGCTGACAGAAGTTCCTGGCTCTGGAACTCCATGTTACCGTCTTCGTCCAAGTGGTGCGGCTGAAGCAGACCGCTCTCTGGATCAAATACGTCGAAGCGGCGAGCACCGTTCAGGTAGTACCATGCAAGGGACCACATCGTGTAGCGGTAGGAGTAGTTGGACTCTTCCCTCTCGATGTGTCGGTCAATAATGCGGCAAAGCGCATCCTTGTCCTTAGTTAGTGTATAGGTATCCTCAGGCATCTTCCTCGTCCGTCTTGGCTGCAGCACCTCGTGCTATATATCCATCCGGCACATAAGTACGGACGGCTCTCATCTCTGTTAGGTTCATACCTTCCTCGGGTCTATACGAGGCGGGACTTTGCAGTGGGGGCTTTTCCTCTTGCCCGACAATGCCTCCTCCTTTGACTCGGTAGTAGATTTCCATCACCCTTTCGAAGAATGCGATGGGTACTACCACGTGGCTGGGGTGTATTTGCAGCTCAGACTTTGCTTCTTCCATCGGGCTCCTGCTTTCTACTCAGAAGAAGAGCGATGTCTTCTTGGCTGAGGTTTTGTAGAGGCACTCCAAAGAGGATTGGGTTGCCATGATCATCGTGAGTTTCTCCCCCTCTGAGCATATCTAGAACGTCTCTTTCCTCTTCGTCTTGCTGGATTGCCTTTCCTGGTTTGCCTCTCACGATATACATAGACATAGAAACTGTGTCAAGTTCGTCGTCGTGCTGCAGACCCCCATCTCGAGCTTCTGGGTTGAACTGCTCAATCTGATCAATCAGAGATCGCCATGGCTTTCTGTTCTTCTCCCGAAGAGGCATCTTGATCTTGCCGTAATCGAAGCGGCGAAGCAAAGCAGCAATCTTTGCCGACTTCGAGGTCATGCCGGGGTTGAACTTCTTGATGCGAGGCAAGTGGTCTACGTTGGCCATGTCGGATGCCTTGGTGCTGACAATCGAGTAGAGGGTGTCGTAGACACTGAGTCCTTCTTTGATCCCCTCGACATGGACTGTTGGGCATCTCCACTTGTCCGCCATGTGCAACACTGCGTCGATCAGCTTTTGTTGCTGGCACTGTGCCGACCACATGTCAAAGACAAACAACTCGTTGTCTTTGTTGACTCCCATCAGGGTGCACACCTTAGAGTCAGAGTCCTTGGTGGAGGTATACGAGGTATCGACAGCCATAAACAAACGACACGATGCAACTACAGACGCAAGGGTGTGCCGTTTCAACTCTTCTCCTGAGTGCCAGCACATCATCGTCTGAGAGTTTGAAGGATCTACTTCGAACATCTCGTCAGGTTCGTCAAACCAATATCCGTGCTTCTCTTCTTCTAGATTCGGGAAGAAGACTTCGTCACCTCGCCCAGGCTGAGCCATGTATTCAGAGAGGT
>CAACVD010000150.1_pt1 | contig 30924 bp, 41 predicted proteins | sample 2381771 | NCBI WGS metagenome assembly CAACVD01 (sample SAMEA5211965, study PRJEB30684) | marine metagenome | biome: Marine; feature: Epipelagic; material: Water | collected 2015-10-15 | depth 15 m
CATTGAGAACAGCAAGCTCAGCAACAGCGCGATCTCGATTGCCGGAGCCTCGATCTCTTTGGGCGGCTCGATCTCAGCAGATTCAATCGCTGCGCAAATCAGCGCAGGCACGATCACAGATGCTCAGTTGGCCGGATCCATCCCCAACTCGAAGCTCGCAAACTCTAGCGTTTCTCTTGGCGGTGTGAGCGTTGCTCTTGGTGGCTCAGATGCTACTCCAGCATTTGATCTTGCTGATGCTACAAACTACCCGACATCGTCTCTTGTTGGAACGATCACCAACGCCCAACTCGCTGGATCTATTGCAAACGGAAAGCTTGCGAATTCTAGCGTGTCGTTTGGTGGCGTCTCGTTGTCTCTTGGTGCCTCAGATGCTACTCCAGCGTTTGACTTGGCCGATGCTACAAACTATCCAACATCTTCTCTCGTTGGCACGATCACAAATGCACAACTCGCTGGATCTATCGCGAACGGAAAGCTTGCAAATAGCGCGATCACAATCGCCGGCGCTTCTACTGCTCTCGGTGGTAGTATCACTGCTGATGCGATTGCCGGAGCAATCAGCGCGGGCGGTATCGCCAACGCCAAGCTTGCAAACAGCGCTGTAACTGTTACAGCCGGTGACGGGCTAAGCGGCGGCGGATCTGTCGCTCTTGGCGCTTCTGTGTCGTTGGCTGTCGGTGTTGATGATGCAACGATCGAGACAAACTCCGATCAGTTGCGAATTAAGGATGCTGGTGTCTCTACTGCGAAACTCTCGAATCGTGCTGTAACTACTGACAAGATCGGATTCGATGGTCAGTTCAAGCGTGAGGCTGTCAGCGATGGATCAACCTCAACGATCGATCTGGATTTTGCGATTCACCTGGATTTCAAAAAGTTCTTCACTGTTGCCGTGAATGGTCTGTTGATGGAGTACAAAGACACTCCAGACGCGCAAGACAATTACAAGATCGACAACACGGGAGCTAGCGGAAAAGGCCGCGTTAGTTTTGGGCAGCCGCTCACAACAGGCGATGTAGTGACTGTTCGCTACCTCGCATAATCAATACTCACACGCTCAAAGGGGAGAGACACAAGTCTCTCCCCTTTTTTATCCTTCCACTTTCAAAATTAGCCCCTCTCAGGCATGATCGATTATATCCTGCCCTAGCATAATCATCCAAAAAACACATGCTCTTTTTCGCTGCTCTTGTTGGCAAATGAAGCGCGCCATGTCTAGCGAGTGCGTCCATCTTGTCCGACTGTTGCCGCTATCAAACAATACTGTGACTTTGTACATATCTATCCCCCGCACGCGATCTTAATGAAGAAGAGAGATCCGTACAGACAGAACGCCACGGCGCAAAAGTAGATCAGGCCGTCAATGATGAAGATTTTTGCTTGCTTCCAGTCCATGATTATTCTCCCCACTCTTCGCGCGTTACAATCTCATATTCGTCCGAGCAAGCGCCGATCAAAAGATGCTCTTCGTCCCAACTCCAGATCTCGGACGTGTCGCTCGGGGTATCGCCTCCGAACGTTGGGATCAAGTTGTGCCGGTTGAGCCAGTCGAGGCCGTCATCATCTCCCTGTCTCATCCACTCCAGAAGATCTCTGAGATTGCAGATCGCCTCGATGATGAGATCCTCGTATACTTCCATCTCGTCGTCGTGTGGATTCGCGTTGTCAAAGTCTTCGAGGGCCTCATGCTCAGAGTCTGCCCTGCAAGCCCATTGCAATCCTGTTTGTGCTGTAATCAAATAAATAGTCATCTTTTCCTCGTTGTTGTTGTGGCTTGTTTGCCATGTCAATATGGTAAATCACTATGCGCATAATAGCAAGGATTATTTTTCAAAAACACAAAAAAGATAGCCCGACCACTTACCGGATCGGGCTATCAACAACGAAGAGCAGGGGCTTCACGTCCTGCCTGAGCTAAGTATCACACTCTCAGCATTGTGTCAACGGAGGCGATCCGTTCTGCGATCGGGCGATCTCGCGGAGCTTCAATTCGTTGACAACATCATTGAGCGCCTGTAATCTCGTTGCCAACTCATCAACCTTGCGCTCGACCTGATCTAATTGCGTGTCGATTTGCGTGATACGCTGCACGAGCGTTTCCCTCGTTTTCTCTTCCTTGTCCTGGTACATTTTGATAACATCGTCATATCTAGCTCTGAGTGCGATCTGATCTTTTTCGTATCGATCGCGAAGAGAGTCTTCGCGCGTTTCGCTTCGTTTGTCTCGCGCGTCTAGCCTCTTCTGCTGGTAAAAGAATTGCCACAGCAGGAAAGCGGCGAATCCCGCATTCGCGCCGCCGTTGATCAATAGTTCGATGATCTCTGTCTCGCCCATTACTCCCCCATAATCAGCGTGTAAGTGAAGCTGTCCCAGCCGGTGTTTTTTATTTGCTTGCGACAAAGATCCATGAACTCGTCAAAGTCGGCTTCGTTCGCGAAAACGGTACAGCCGGCGCTCCATTTGCCAACCTCGACGGAGTTGATGCCGGCTTTATGGATGTTGATACCGAAGTATCCTTCGTACACTTCGCCCGTCATGTCGTGGATATGGTCTTTGTTGCGATCCCTCCACACCTTCACCGGCCCGTTGCGCTGGCAAAGTGCATCGTATTTGCCGTTGTGTTTGTCGATCTTGTACACGCCGCGCATCTGCTGAGGATGACAAAGGATCGCAGTTCCGCTCGGCACTCCGTAGTTTTTGAGATAGTACAGCCCCGCGTCGGTCGTCACGGAGTACGCATGCCAATGCCACTCCCCGCGCATCTGATAAAATACGTGCAAGTAATCATCGAATTTGTCGGCCTCTCCTTGCGGATTGCGCTCGGCGATGATGTTGAGATCGTACGGTTTCCCAGAGTCGAAAATCTGGAAGCCGTGCGCCTCGACGCGATCAAATATTTCTGGCCTTTTGCCGGCAAGATGCAGTCTCATTTTGATATAACTCCAATAGACAATATACATCGTGATTGATTTGGAAGCCATCGATTCCCGAGTATCATGCCACGTCGGGCGAGATATGTTTTGCCCGCTGCCTCCGTGTAGCCGTAGATCATGCTCGACGTGATCGCAACTATATCGCCGGCGACCAATCCCGCAAATCTCTCGGAGACGGCTAAAGATAGCTCTTCATAGGTGTACAGATCCCATGCGCTCATTCGGCCGAGATCTTTGCTTGCTTTGCTCGACTGCGCGGGCGTGTCTATGCGGTAAATGAATCGATTGTCGCGCTGGATCTCATTGTTCGCCGGCAGTGCTCGAACGTTTGTAACAGATAGCGCCTGTATGGCCTCAACGCCGGAAGAGTTGCTCGTGAGTATCGATGATTTGCCGTGAACGACAGACTGACTCGGAGAATAAATTGAATGAGATTCAACCTGTATAATGTCCCGATCGCGGATGCTCTCGGCAATGGATACAGCGACGGCCGCTTCTGGATCTTGACAAACACGCCAAGAGATCCGGCCTTGACGGAACACCGGCCACATGCCAAGCTCCAGCGTCGAGTTGATCAGATTGCGGATCCCGCTGTCCTGCGGAGATGAGATCACGAGTTGGATATGGTGGTTGCCGGTGGCCGTTTTCCACACGTTGTTGTACCACAGATTCATGTCCTGACTGTTGATCAGGCTCGATATAAAATTGATGCCAACGCCCCACGCTTTCGGGAAGTCATCGAAGGATCCCTGCGTGGCGTTGCCGGTGCTCATGAGCGTACGCGCAAACACTTCATCGGGCCGGCCCTGCAATCGAGTAACGGCCATGACTTTGTCGCCCGATAGCAATGTCGGAATCGTTGTTGTTGACGGCCATGATCCGATGCTCGTGATCACGAGATAGCCGGCCGGCGCGCTGGTCGTTACTTTGCTGCTCCATGTATAGTAGACACTCGATCCGGAGGAGTTTGTAACGAATGCCATGCCGTCAAAGTTCACATCTTTCTCGAAGCTCGATATGTCGGCGAGTTGTAGTTGATTGCTCGACGAGAAAGTAAAGTTTGTTGCTACTGTCGTCGTTGTGCCGGCGTTGTAGTAAAAACTCAACTCTTCCGCCTTGGTTGACAGTCTGGATGTCATCGCCGAGATCAGATCCCCAAACTCCAGCCGCCAAACGCCCCGCCCGCCTGACAACGATCGAAGCTGTCCGATGGCGACGCGCTCAGGCTGTCCGCGATTGCGAGACATAAACAACTCGGCGATCGCCCCTTTCCGGAATGCGGAGGTGCTGATCGGCCGCAAGTCTCCGACGATCTCGATACTGAAGCCGCCGAAGTTGACGGACCATCTTTGTGGAGTTACTCGTGCATTGTCGATCGTGACCTGCGCCGCTCCTAAACTGATCAGTCCACCATTGCCGATCGTTCGGGCTGTGCCTAGAAAATAATCGTTGCTGTGTCCGATAAATCGCAACGCATACTCGATTGATTTGCTCGGGCTGTCTAGGCTAGCAACAAAAGCAGATCCCCAAGACATTTAGGTCTCTCCGAGTGCTGACGGCAGCGATCCGCCCTCGAACGGCTCATCCAAATCGGGGTTGCGCTCTGTAAATCTCTTTGGCACTCCATCGAAGCCGGTGCGCCCAGTACCCTGTGGAAGCGTTCCGGATGGCGGCGGCGGGCCGGCCAGTTGTACACCCAGGCTCGTGATCCCGTCGAAAAACTCGTTGTGATATGAGAACAATGTCTCGTAGTCGGGCACCAATCGAATCGACAGCGAGAACAGTCTCCCGTTCTCATTCGTGATTATGTTCTGCCCGACATCGGCCTGCGGTCGTTTCAAGATCGGCCATGTGCGATACTGTCGAGCGAATGCGCTGCGGTTGTAGTCAAAGTTAACTCTCTTCTGGACGGTAAACGAGCCGCCGGAGCTTGTTAGATTTGCAACGCTGGAGATCTTGTGCATCTCCTGCAATTGTGCCGGTGGCCTCGTCTCGATGACAACAAAGTCACCGTCTACCGGCGTGTTGGTTCCGATCGATGCTGTAAAGGGATTGCCGAACGCCTGCACCGTAAAAGAGCCGGCAACAAGATAATTGCGTATCGGGGCCGCCCATGCTTTCGTGTGATCCGCAGTGAACGCACAAGAGAACCCGCGATCGAGGTGATTTTGCAATGCCATGAACTGATAGGCTAGATCCTCGCCCAACTGGAGCCGATCGCGTTGAATGGTGATCACCTCGCCCATTCGCCCAACTGAGCGCTGTATACCGCCCCTCATTGTCACGCCGTCAACAGCGTCGATCGAGAAGTCGCTGAACAGTTCGCCCAGATCCTCGCCTAGATCGATTTCGACGAGGTGCGATCCGTTTGGCTCCGGATAGTAAAAGAATTTAGCGCTCATTATCTACCCCCAAAGAGATTCGACGACGACAGCCCGAAGTTGCTGTTGAATCGCTCTTCAATGCGCCGCACAAGCGCGTCGACGGCGTTCTGTTCTACGACTGGACTATTGATAACTATATTAACACCGCCGCCCATAGAGGACATCTGGCGGTCGACTGTTTGCGGCCGTTGTCCACTCGCGGGCACAACGAATTCATTTTGATGTAGCATAGCAAGACCGCTCCGAGACGATCCGGTAAATCTCATGCCGCCCTGCGCCTGCGGGATGAACGCCCCGCCACCGGCAAAGCCCCGCAGCGCCTCGCCGAACGCCTGCACCCCGCCAAACTCAGATCGGAAAAAGTCCTTCAGTCCTTCGAGCGCGTCCGCTCGGGCATCTCTGCGCCCCTCACGAGTTAGTACAGATTGAAGAAATGCGCTGAACTGATCGAGTGCTGTTCTAAATCCATTGATCAGATCAGCGAGCAGAAAGCCGATTTCGTTGATCACAGCGATCACGATCTCAGGGATCGCTCGAATAAGCGCAATCGGCAAGTCGATCGCAATGAATCGCTGCAAATCTACCGTTAAAACCTTGGTCAAAGTCACGATGAACTCGGGCAAGATGTCGATCACGATCTGCGGAAGCAGGGCTAGTCCACGCTCAAGATCGCGCGTGAAGTTCTGGAATGCTTGATCCATGTTGCCAAGAACGACTCGCCGAGCCTGCTCTTCATTGAGCGTGATTCCGTCTGCGGCCGCCTCGTCGATTGCACTCTGTACGGACGATCCAAGGCCGGCGACAGATTGCACGACCGATGTGGCCAGCGCGAGTTCTGGACTGGCGCCAAACTCAGCCAAGCCGGCTCCAGTCTCGCCCCCAACGAGCGCGCCTGTCCCTTCCAGAATAGATCCAAGACTACCAACAAGCGCTTCGGGAGATTGCAGCGCACCGATGGAGGACTGGATCGAGGATATAATTGTAGCCTGTCGCTCAAGCTGAGAGGAGCGAATCTTCTCTTCGTTGTTGATCTCGCCAAGAAGTCTCTTTGTGTCTTCTAACAGTTTATTCTCAATCTCTCGACCTAGCTCTATTTCTCCAGACTGCGCGGCCAGTTGTCGGATTATCGATCTCTGATCTCTAAACTTTTTGAGTATCAACTCTCGATCTGATAGTTGTTTATCATCAAGATCGCCCGATATTTTTTGAAGTTGATTGCGTGCTGTCTGCGCTCGATTCAATCTATCATTCGCCGCCTTATCTCGGGCGATCTGCGCTTCTCTCGCCTTGCGCTCTTCTTCTCGTCTTTTGCGCTCTTCCTCCGCCCTCTTTCGCTCTGCCTCCGCTGCTTCTTCTCTTTCGCGCCTAATCTCGGCCTGCTTGTTTAATATGTCCTCTAGCTCTTGGGATTGCTGCTCGATCTCACTCGTGACGCCCTGCTGCGTCTTGAATTGAGCGGCGAGACTAGCTACTAACTCTCTTTGGGTCTGCGCGTTCTCTAGTGCAATTTCGGCAGTACGAGACAGCGATCCTCCTTGAGCTAAAATTGCCGCCTCTTGCTCGACCAGTCTATTAGCCTGCTCGTCCAGAATAAAAAGCTTGGCCTGCTCCGCTTGAATTTGTGTAAATAACCCATCTAGGATCTTTCTATTTTGTGACTCTGCGCCTGATTGAAAGTCTGCCGCCGCTTGCGTTGCTCTGATCTGCGCCAACTCGAACTGCGAAAGAGCGCCCGTCAAGACATCGAGGCCCATCTGCGCATCTTGCAATTTTGTCGCATATGTCGATAAGCTTGTTTGCGCTCGATCGATAACGGCCTGCTGCTCTTTCACTGTTTTATTTGATCGCTCTATCGTCTCTCTAAACTCTTTTGCCTCTTCTTCGGCCTTCTTTTGTTCTCGTTGATACAAAAACAGCGCGCCGGCGGCTAGTGCTGTAACACCGGCAACGGCTACAAATGCAGGATTTACAAACAGCGTCAACGATCGCCCGAGGCCCTCCGCAATAGAGGCCCCGTCGGATAACGTCATAAACAGATTACCGGCAGCCGGTGATACGATCGAAAGACCCTGCCCAAGATCGGAGAAAGCTCCGTCAAGATCGCGACCTGCTCGGCGCATCTGTCTGAATCGCTTAGTCGTCGATACAACCTGGCGCTCGGTGCGTTTGAGGCCGGAGTTTAGCCCCGTAGACGACGCAGCGACGCGATCGAATTGTGTTGATGTCTGCTTTGCCTCTTGCGACGTATCGCGCAGGCCCTTCTCGGCTCTGTCGGTGTCGACGTTGAGAATGTATTGTACAATAGTATCGGCCATGATGATACTCCAGAGCGCGAGGCGTAGCTACTCTCTAGCATAGCACGATCGCGAGATCTTCACTACTGTATTTTTTCAGCCCGAAAGAATGGGAGATATAGAGCAATATGTAAAAATAATTAAGTTTTTCTTTACATATACGTATTATGTATATAAACTAGATATGCAACAACGGAGAATCAAATGAAAAAATTTCAAAACATCGAGATCACACTCAACGGTCAGCCGATAAAAATCACGGACTACGCATACAATTGCACAACACCCGATCAGCGGTTCAATGACAGGATTGACTTTATTTTTTTCAGGATTGCTTACAACAGAATTGTTGCTCAATGGGTGTTTCATGTGCGTGTAGACGATTCGAGATTCTGCCGAATCGTTGTAACTGAGTACTTGATGCGACCCCATCCAAGCCGCTACGGGCTTCCCGTCCAATGTAAAACGGTGTTTGAGCTTTTCGATCACACACAACACAGTCGGAGACGTAAGCCCGTAGCAAAGGGATATGTGAGGCGCTGGGAGATCAAAGACGATGTCGGATGGGATCCAGTTGGCTGGGACGAGTTCAAACGATGGCGAGAAGAGCTTTGGAGGCTTCAAGATCAGCTTGCCGCTGATGCCCCGCGCCGAACCTTCGAATTCAAATACAAGATCGGTGATGACGACAAAGACAGCATCATCAAGATTGGCTTGCTCAAGGGATGCTCCTAATGAGCGAGTATCACCTACGTCAGCAAAGCACATACAAATGCGGATCTCTGTTTTCGGGGATTGGTGGATTTGAATTGGGATTAGAGAGATCGATCCCAAATCTCGAAACTGTTTGGCAGGTCGAGCGGGATAAATTCTGCCAGAAAGTACTTAGAAAGCACTGGCCGAACGCATCGATTTATGATGATGTTCGAACGGTTGGAAAACACAATCTAGAACCAGTCGATATAATCTGCGGCGGCTTTCCCTGTCAAGATATATCAACAGCAGGCAAGCAAGGAGGTATACATGCGCAAAAGTCTGGTCTTTGGTGGGAAATGCACAGAATCATTAGCGAGCTACGACCAAGAGTCGCAGTGCTGGAAAACGTCTCAAATCTCGTTACCCTGGGGCTGCCCGAAGTACTTGGATCGCTTTCCGAGATCGGGTATGATGCGGAATGGACAATTATTTCGGCAGGAGGATCCAAGGGATTTGGAGCTCCACATCTCAGAAAAAGAATTTTCATTGTTGCCTACACCAGTGGCTCATTTACCCAAACAAACAGGGTGCCCAGCAGACTTCAGGCGCACGAGTCCGATGCTGATAACTCATTTCATCGAACCGGATTTGCCTATTGGGCAAAGACCCAAGCTCCGCCCCCAGTTTGTAGTGTGGATGATGGGATTTCCGATCGATTGGCTAAGTTGAAAGCTCTTGGCAATGCCATTGTGCCCCAGTGTTCTGAATGGGTAGGGCGGAAGATTTGGGAGAGTGGCTTGCTAGAGTGAATCACTCTAGCCGATAATGTCGATGAAGTCGGCGAGAGAAATGGAGGGTTGAAGCCCTCCTTTTTTCGTGCTCTTGATAACACGATTCAATCGCCGAGAACGGGCCATGACGCACTCCAAGCAGATCAAGAGATCAGGCCAGTCTAAGCGAGCAATCTCGCTCGGCAGTGTGCCATATGTCCGCGCGATGATGTCGATCAGGTGTACGTAGTCTTCATCATCCGCGAAACGTCCTAAGTCGTTCGACAGCCTCCATATGGCCGCGCATTGCTTTGTTGAGTATCGCCGTTCGATCGCTGGCCGTCAGCATTCCAACCCAGAGCATGTTACGCTCGGCGTTCTGCTCCTCTTGCCGTAAAACGATCCGCATGTCTTCCCACGTCTCGCCGCCGTCCATCGAGGCCGATTTGATCACCTGGCAGATCACTTTATTTTGCTGATCGCTGATCTGTCGAAGTTGCTCAGGCTTGAGCTTCTTCAAGAACGAGTAGGCCCGATCGATCGCGTCGTCCGTCACGTCTTCGCCGCTCAGATCGTTGGTGAGGTTTTGCAAGTCTCGCAGACTGTTCCCTCCAGCTTGCGAGACCTGCGAAACCAGAAGCGTCGAGGTGAGAGAAGCCGCTTCTGCCTCCGCTGGAGATAGGACACGGCCCCGAATGAGGATCTGATCTTCGAAGATTGACTCCTCGAAGAGTGAGGAAGTTTCAACTTTTTTTAAGAATTCTTTTAACATATGATCTCCGTTGTTTGGGGGTAGATCATAGTATCGTGAAAAATATTTCTAGTCAAATATCATTTTACTATTGTATTGTACGCATAATGATGATAGTGTATAAGAGTAACCAACAACAACGGAGTCAGAAATGATTATTGAACTTGACAACATTATCGAAAGTTATCCACTCAATGACCTAAGCGACGCGATCAATTATCAAGGCAAATTAGATCGATGTGTAACAAATATTGCCACACACTACATTAAGCACAATCTAAATAGAGACGATTTGATCGAATCACTCAGGAAGCTTGTAGTAGATATAGAGAACGAATTGAATCAATTAATTGACTGGGGATACTGCGACGATGACGCAGAACTGAGTCAAAAAATGATCGAACGCAAAATCCTACCCCTCCTTGAGGAGATGAAAGAAGAGGTGGTCTATCATTAATCAACAACCAACAACCAACAACGGAGATCAACAATGAAATTACTAAAATTTACAAAGCAAAAAAGACACCACAGATACAAGTCAACTTGTAAAATTCTTTCTCAAGGCGAAGAAATTGGAACTTTGGCAACCCACTACGGATATCAAGGACGAAGTCTTAAAGTTAAAGCCTATGCAGTATTTTTGGATTACAAATACAGCATTGAAACTTCAGGTGTTTATTTCGACATAGCGGGAGATTTTGAAATCAGAAATCGAATTGTCGCATCTGACCGCATCCATCAAGATGGATACATGACTGTCAAAGAGGCGCGTCATGCTGTGGGGTGGTGGATTATTGGGCAAATCCTAGATTCGTTTTAATTGACTGGTAACAACCAACAAGAGAAGGCCCGCTGATGATGCGGGCCTTCTTCATTTTAGGATCTTTATGTTTGCCGGTCGAGCAACGATCATGCGCCCCGCAAAGCGAAAGCACAAGAAGCCACGATCCTCGACCACGAAAACGGCCCAGAACGGCTCCGGCTCGTCTATCCATTGCACGAGGTAGGATACGCCCTCTCGAAGCGCTGAGCGGGCGATTTGCGTGTCTTGCATTGATTATCCAATAGTTGCGGAGGCGTTGCCGTTCTTGATCTCGATCGTTAGTCCAGCATCAGAAGACGACGCAAGACCGCGAATGTCAAAAGTACGCTCGACGCGTCCGAACGAGGTTACGCCGTCAGAATAGTTCTCTATCACTGCATTTGTGAGCGTGAATATAACGTGATGATCGCCGTTTGCGGTGCTTGTAAACTTGATTGATACAGTCCCAGAGCTTCCGGCAAGTTGAGAGGCTAGGACGTCGTTATCGTCCATATCAGCAGTAATCGACATGACAACCTCACGGACATCACTGATCACCGGTTGAGAGGTCAACTTCGAGCCGAGAACGTTCTTACGCTCTAGCTTGTTGTCGAGCGACAACTCTAAAGATCTGATCTCAAATGTTGACGGAGATAATGATCCACCGAGCGCGATTGCTTCGGCTTCGAAGTGCAGAACGCTGTCACCAGTCGGAAAAGAGCTAGTGATGTTCGTAGCTCTTGCTGCTGAATCTTTCCCGATTAAATCAAATGAGCATGTCATTTCCTCGCCGGCTGCGCAAGAGATCGACATTGACGACACCATAACGCCGGTGAACTGCTCCATAGAGTTATTCAGATTCGATCCGCGCTGAAATTGTATAGTGTAAGAAGGCAATGAGAATGACGGGCTGAACGTATGAACATAGAACGATCCAACAGATCCAGTTGTAACAGATCCAAGAGCGCCTTCTATCAGCATTCCGCTTCCGTTGTACTGGATAGGGATGTCAACAGTCCCGCCGGAGTTTCGGAACGCGTCAAACGTCGACGCAAGCATGCCTGTTGCCGGCACAGATAGATTAGTCTTGCGCGGTCGATCTTGTGACGTTTGCAGCGTTGAGCTATTGAGCCGCAGATCAGCTTGCTGTGCGCTCGTTGTGTTAGCGGTCCCGTACGCTGATTCTTTTGCGCATCGAAGAAATGCATTAAAACCGAATAATGTTGCCATGTGTCACCTCTAGCTAGGTAGTAGATTCTTAACTCGCAATATAGCACGAGATTGAATTGATTGTTTTTCTGTTGTAAAAATTTCGACGGCGATCGCGTAGTCCGTTCCGCTATCGCCGGCTTTGTATCTTGCGCGCACGAAGTTGTTTCCGAGTCTCGTGTCGCCCGTATCATAGCGCGCGGTCGAGTTGGTGCCGCTTGAATCGAAGCTAAACACCTGGACAAAGTCGATCTCTTCAAGATTCGTGCGGTTGTTGTAGTTCTCCAGCGCGCGCCCAAGAAAGCCGGAGGTCATAAAGAACACGTCAACAATGTCCGTGGAGGCTTTGTTGAACGACGCGATCGGGGCATCTGTGGCACTTTGCCCGCCTGATGAGGGGACTACTCTAGCAAACGGCGCTTCGAGCAAAATATGGCCGTCCTTGGCGCTGGAGATCGTTACTGTTGATGTGTGATCCGTTGTCTCGTTTGCGTTGCCGTAATACACCCAAAGAAGATTCATGCTGTTGTCGTGGTTGGAGGCGTATCCGCTGACCTGCAATGTCAAGATTCTGTTTGCATAATTTACGCCTGACTTGTGGGCAAATGTTAACAACGTGCCGCTCGGGTCGGTGACGACTATGTCTTTCATATCTGATTTTATCTCATCCCAGAAAGCATCCCACGTTTTCGGCACTTCGATCTCAATGTCGATTGTTGCTGAGGTGCCAGATCCGCCGAATACATCAACGCCGATAGCTTGCCGTCTTTTGTAGCTCTTGTCGTACCAGCCCATGTTATATCCCTGTCTTGCTTTGGAAGGGTGTTGTCACTTCAATGTATCCGATCCCGATGTTGTCGAGGCCGAAGCGGTCGCCGTCGAGCGCTGTAAACTGACATAACACGTCGTCAATAACACCGCCCCCCAGTCCGAGGAATCGATCTGCGGTCAGGTTCTCGATCACGTCGGAACATAGATTCATTGCCGATCTTGCGCGCTCGCTCTGGTCGTTGCCGGCCACGAATAGATATATCTCGTAGCGTGGAACCATCCGATAACGCCCAAGTGTCGGCCCGTGCTCAGAAGTGAAATCAAGAAAGAACGTACAGCCGAACGGCACGAATGGCGGCTCCGCAACAGATCCCAGAACGACTCGATCCGTCATATTGAGCGCACTCGATCCGCTTGAAAAGTCAGCGGCGATCTTGCCTTTGATTGCGTCGAGAATACGATATACACGAGAGTCAGCCATCACTCCTCCCGAGGAGAACGGCTGTCACAACTTTGCGGATCTCAGGAATGAGCTTGTCCTTTTCAGCTTCGACGGATCGCCCAAGGAATAGACGCGGCGTTATCTTGTTGCGTTTTTTCGTGCCGAACTCGATAAACTTGGCGTAGTTTACATCGGCCCCGCGAAACTGTCCGCCGGCCTGCAAAAACGCCGCCGGTCGCCCTTGAAAGATTCCGGCGTTGCCTGCGATCGACTGACGGAGCCGGCCTGTTTGATTGTCGAATCTGGAGAACGTGCGGTCTTTCGATCGGCCCTCCATCCGAAGCGCTGAAATCTTCAACTGCTTCTCCAGGCGGGTTAGCAGTTGGCTCTTGGAGCGCTCTAGATTGCGCCTGAAGTCATCGAGTGTCAGTTGTTGCGCCATTACATCACCATGGCGGATGAGCGCAACGGATACAGGATCTCTTTGACCTCGCGGGGCATTGTTTTCTTGCTGAATTTCGTTGTTGCGTCTCTTTGTCCCTGGCTGTCCTTCCCTTGATTGCTCTTTTGCCTGTGCAGTTGGCTAGCAAAGACACAGATCGCATGTTCAAGATCGGCCGGTGCTGTCGCATATCCGGCGGAGACTACAACTTTATTTCCACGAAAGGCAGTTACAAAGCCCTCCGTAGATACGTTGAATTTCAAAATGATTCGCGCGAGTTGTTTGTCGATAATGTACTCGGCAGCGGTGATCTCCGTATCTGCGCCATACTCCCGATCCGCGTCTGAATGGACAGAAGTAACCGAGATCACCGGCTTGATCGGGAGTTGTAGCACCATGTGATTGGTGTACATGGGCTCGTCGATGTGCAGCGTGTATGTCTGCGCTGTCAGGACTGGCGTAGTTCCTGAATCGTAAATCGGAAAGCCCAGAAAACGGGCAACATCCGACTCGACACGATCCAACAAATTGCCAAGCTCAGTATCCGAGGCCGTGCCCGTGTACTCGGGCAGATAGTTTTTCAACGTGGCGACGGATACTAAGCTCATAGCAACTCATAACATAAATTAGAACTGTCGTTCTGTTCTGAACACTAAGATCAAATCACAATCGACAGCGAGGCCCGAGTTTGCAAAGTCATATTCGACATTTAGGCAAGTCGAGCTTGACACGCTAGCATCGCCAGATATGGCCAGCGATTCAGGCGTCAATGCAGCCAAAGAAGATGCATTGAACAGTCGAACGGCTAGAGTATTAGATCCGTTTTTGACTGCAATCTGTGAGTAGTTGGTGCTGTTGTGGGTGATTCCGGTGCGGGATGAAATGATCACTTTTTCAAGCTTTGCATTTCGATCACACGGGACAGAAGCGAGAACAGTTGTAGCCGTTAGGGTGGTGCTGTTAACTGCGTTGACGTGTATTCTATATTCCATGATAGTCTCCTACTATACTGCGATGTCGCGTCCGAATGCTACATTTACAGTTGCATCTGGATCAAGTGTGTCAAAAGTGACGCGCTCAGTAGCTACAAGATTAATCGCGCCTTGGATAATGTTCTTGTCTTGCTCGACAGCGATCCCGCGCCGAGAGAACATCATATACGAATCACGAGCAACGCAAAGCATGCCTGACTTGGTTTTTGTGACGTTGTCATAAAGGCCATTGCCATTCAAGTCAGTCCCCATAAATCTTGACATGACAATTGGAATTCCAAACAAGCTCGCAATCTGTCCGGTGAGGATGGTTGCAGCCGGCCCGAACTTGTCTAAGGTAAGAACCTCGCTAAGACTGAGCAATTGAGCAACAACGACCTCGGGAGAGGTGATCAGTACACGGCTTGAGCTATTCAACTCGCCAAGCTTGGCAACAAGAGACAGCACGCTCGCCTTGTCGACGGCTGACATGTCTTGTGCTGTGCCTCGATCGAGTGCTTGCGCTCTAAGTCCAGTCCACGCACGACGATGATCGCTAGATCCTCCGAGCGCTGGAGATGTTCCCCAACGTGATCGAATGTTCCAGTTTGCTATATCGTCTTGATGCGTTGCGGCTGCGTCACCGTTGATCAGTGCGTCTTCAACAGCGTCGGCGATGTCTTGTGCGATCTGTCGTTGCATTGTTGGGATCAACGCGATCGCGCTGTCTTCAGCCAATGCATCATCAATAACGAAGCGACAAGCTAGGCCTTGCATTGAGATGGTCTTTTGTGACGTTTGAGCAGTCGAAGCTTGGTACGAGGCCGGAGAATCCGACGTAATTTGGCCCTTCAAAAATGGCCTTCCGCCTCGATCCAGTCGAGGAACAAGCAAAACATTTCGTTCCATTGGCATCTCTTGGAATAGAGAACGCACAACGCGCGGAGTCTGGTACTCTTCGTAGAGTTCCGCCCTGAAGGCGTCTGGCACAAAGTCGCCGCCGCTTCCCGCGCTGTCGAACATTGCTTTGGACTTCATTGCGCTTGCAATGTTTCGAGGAGCAAGATCGATCAATCGTTGGATCTTTGCGTCTAGTCGAGGCGTGAACGGGTCGCGCATAAGCAATCGAGCCATGTTGCGCTGTGTGTTTGCGTCGATCAGATCGCGGTGCCAGTTGGAGCAAGGAGCTTCAGCGTCGAGAAGTCCTTTGTGCTCGATGGGCTGACGGCCGTTCGGCGTGTCGACGTATCCTTTTTCAGTGGTCCATCGGACAGATCCGTCTTTTTTCACGAACTCGGAAAGGGCAGCGTCGCCACCGGTGACTTCTGGAGCGGCTCGATATACAGACTCTTCGATCAGGCGCTGCGCGCGCTTGACTTCGTCGACTTGCTTCTCGAATTGAGACAGCCGATCCGCTGAATTTTTTTGATGCTTCACAATGTCGCCAAGGATGCTCTTTGCTTCCTCAACCATCGCGCGATCTTGTTTGTTGGTTGACATATTTATCTCCCTTTATTGAGAATTAGATAGAGAAGCTCGCGCTCCTTGTTTGATAAAAATCCTTTCTTTTCGTCTTCGTCTTCTTCGTCGTCTTCCTTCATGGCCTTGTCTTCTTCGTCGTCGTCGTAGTGGCCTTTTTCCTCGTCTTCTTCGTCTTCTTTCATGGCCTTCTTATCTTTGTCATCTTCGGAGCTTTCTTCGTCGTCGTGATATGATTCTTCTTTCATATCCTCTTCCATTTCGTGCTCTCCGCCGGCGAAGACGATTCTATATTTGCCGTCCTCCATCTGTTCGACTTCTAGGATATGCTTTAGCTCTTCGACGACGAGATCGCGAATGCTCAGGCGATCGATATTTTTTGCGCTCATGGTGGTGGCCTCACTATTTGCGGGAATAGTCACGATCGACACCTCCAGCAATTCAGATTTGTTAAAATAGTTTCCTCCGCCGCGCTCAACGTACGCAGGATGATCTTTGGGAAGCTCCGCGCGTGACAGTTGCTCGATCGGGTTGAAGCCGACGGAAACAGCGTTCATGAAGCCGTTGCGCGCCTTGCGTTCGACGCGTTGCGCTAGCTCGTCGTCTTTGTCAAAAATGACATCAATGAGAAGCTGTCCGTCTTCGACTTTGACTTCTCCGCGCCCGATGGGTAGGGCGTTTGCATTATGGTTGAGTAGTACAATAGGATTGCTTCTATATGCATCTAAATTCCAGCCTGATTGATTGATCACGTCTCCGTAACGATCCGCGCGATCGGTCGATGCGACAAACGAGATCTTCTGCTTTGATCTCGTTGCTTTGCGGGTTACTATTAGATTCTTTCTGTACATAGACATGTCCTCATTCGTCAATATAATATATTTTTCACAATGTCAACGAATTATTTTCTCTCACGATAGACACGATAGCATTCCTCTTGTCCTTCTTGCTCTTGCGAACAGTCAGCCCGCATGATCTTCGTGTTCGCTAGATTGCTGATTTGCTCGCACTCTTGGCCGCTGGTCTGCGCGTCAATGCCTCGCGTCATCATCCGACAGAACATCTCCCTACACAATAGGTCCCCTTTTGCCTCGATGAATGCTGTTGAGCATGGTTCTTTGAGCAGATCGATGTCGGTAAGTTGAAGAATGATCTCCTGCTGCGCCTCGCTCGTCACGTCCACGATCGGAGCGTCCGGCTCGTTGTTTTTGTTGATCTTGTGTACAGCCCAAGCCCCGCCCGCACCGCCGATAATGAGCGCACTCAGGGCCGTGATTACATATCCGGTGATCATAGTTTCCTCGAATTGAATAAACATACTACAACAATAGCACGAAACAACGAGGATCGACAATAGACAACGAATGAGCTATGCTAAGAAAACAACAGGAGTCTATCATGAGCAATGCCATTGTCAAGCGTCCAAACTTCCTTGTAAGAGCCTACATCAACGCGTCGTCTTCGATTTATCGAGCCTATCAGCGACTGGTTGCAGATCCTGAACATCCCGAGCACGGAGCGTCATATGCGGCCCCGTATGGAGTGCGGCAGCCCTTCAGCCCTGCGACATCAATGTCGGCGTACAGTGGCCACGCATACACCCATGCATGTGCAACAAGAGCGAGTCAGGATCTCGCGGCGTTGCCGTTGTCGTTGATGCGCGGGCGCGGTGCTAGTGCGGAACGGATCGAGGACCACCCCTTCTTGGATCTCATGGATCAACCGAGCACGGGCGTCGATGGCTTTCTGTTTCGTGAGCAACTGGCGATCGATCTCATGCTGTCTGGTAACTGCTTTGTGTTGATTGTCGGGCCGATGAATGCACCGAGCAGCCTGTTTCGCTTGCATCCTGAGAGCGTCCAGATCGTCACAGATCAGCAGCGCGGGATCGTTGGCTACAAATATACTGACGGCGGAATCGCGGTACAGTATCCAGTCGAGCGCATACTCCATACACGTAACGCCAGTTGGAAGGCTGGAGCCGGCGGCGAGTTGTACGGAACAGGAGCGATCGAGAGCTTGAGCCGTGAGATCAACGTCGACATCAACGCAACGAAGCTCGCGAGTGACCTATCAAGCCAAGGACGGCCCGATGTGCTGTTGTCTCCGAAAGACGATGCCGATATATGGGGGCGCGAGCGAAGACGTGAGATCCTAGACAGTTACCGCAATATGACGGAGAAGGGCGGGGCTATTGTACTGTCCGGTCAGGTTGATGTAAAGACGCTCAACTTGACCCCGAGAGAAATGGAGTTTCAGGCAGCGCGAGAGATGGCCCGCGAGAACATCTCCGCTGTCATGGGCGTTCCTTCAAGCGTTCTCGGGGTGCCGGATGCGAACTTCGCCACCGCGAAACAAGCGAACTTGAGCTACTGGAGCGTTCAAAGCAAGCGGGGCCGCAAGTTTGAGCTACTGTTCACACAGATCGCGAAGTTGTTTGATGATGGTCTTCGCGTCGAGATTGACTATTCAGGCGTTGAAGCGTTGCAGGATCTCAGGACATCCAAGCTAGAGCGGATCGAAAAGCATATCTTGATCGGCGGTATTCCGGCCGCGGAGGCGTACGCATACGAAGGATTGACAGACAGCCCGCTATCCATCGAAGACGAAGAGGTCGAGGAAGAGCGCGACTTTGCACCGGTCGAGCGATTGCTTGAAGTCATCGAGAGCAAGGCCAAAGAAGACGAACTTGCGAAGATCGGCAACAAGCGCAAGGCATTCGAGGAGATGCCCGCCGCGTCACAGAAAGGAGTCGAGAACAAGGCCAAAGAACACAACGAGGAGTACGGCGACGATCCGAAGCGCAAGACGACAAAGTTCACGCTCGCGGTTGTTTGGTGGCGTGGGATCGGTGCCTACAAAAACAACCCCGCCAGCGTCCGTCCGTCAGTGAAAAGCCCCGAACAATGGGCAATGGCGCGCGTTAACAGTTATCTCTATGCCTTGCGCAATCAGAAGTACAGATCAGGTAAACACGACACGGATCTACTTCCAGATGATCACGCCATGAGCGGAAAAAAAAACTTTCTGAGCCAGTCGAAACGCGCGGCTCAGTAGGAGATCGCAACCCTACCAACTTCCCGAACGACGGCGACAACAAAGAAGTTGCTCTCCGCAATAGTGAATATGAGCGCTTCCCGTGGAAAGAAGCGCAGGACTTGAAGGAGAACTGGCCCGAGATATGGAAGCGGGGCGGGAACATCCTCGGCAACGTACAATACAACCGCCTGAAGCCTATTGCGGAGCGGTCGAGCAGTATTGCGCGGACGGAGACAGAAGAGCGCGCGATCCGTTTGCGCGAGGCTTGGGCAGCTAGGCACTCGCAAGATTTCAGGATCGCCGGCGTTGTTGCACAAGTCAAATGGCTAGTTGTCGGATCGCGCGGCCTTGCGCATATGCGATCTGTCATCCGCGAGGCAAAACAGAAAATCAGCAGGAAGCAATTCAGATCCGAAGAGCAGCGCTCCGATTTTTGGAACTCCTGGATACAGAAGAAAGTCGAGCCGACAACGGAGCAGTTCCAGCGAATCTCACAGCGCTATCTCGACGGAGCTAAAGGTCGCGTGTTGTCTCGTATCAATCAGATCGTCAACGAAGCGCGCAACGTACAGCCCGAAGAAGTGCGCTCGCTTAGTTGGATGCAGTTGCTTAGATCGCCGCAGGAGGTCCAGATCATCAAAGACACGATCGGCCGATTCTATACTGACACATGGATGCTGACGGGCAACGAAACAATCGATGAAATATACGAGATGTTGGGACGACAGCGACCGCTCGACTTTCGCTATGGAGATCGAAACATCACCATTGAATTTGTCGAGGAGTTCGCGAAGCAGATGGAGAAGACAACGCGCGATCGACTACGCAAGACGATCCGAGAAGGCATCGAAGAGGGCCTAAGCAATCGCGAGATCGCCGCGCAGATAGATAAAGACGAGTATCTACCGTTCAGCGAATCAAGAGCGCGCCTGATTGCACAGACGGAGACGACAAGCGCAATCAATCGGGCAACAAACGACGCGTACAACAAGATAGAACAGGAAGAAGGGATACAGATCCTGAAGCAGTGGATCTCCTCGAATGATGATAGAGTGCGACCCGATCACCAGCGGCTCGACGGGCAAACAGTCGCAGCCGGCGAAGAGTTCAAGATCGGCAAGTATAGCGGTGCTGCTCCGTCTTCCTTCGGTGAGCCGGAGATGGATATAAATTGTCGGTGTACTATAGCTCCAATTGTAATTGATGAATAGTTCATTTTGTGCGCCAAAAATACACAGATAGTCTATTTTTATCCTAGATAATAAACTATTTATCGTTTTTATTACTCCATCAATTCGGGCGTTGTAGCGAAAGATAAAAATAAATTAAAATAATACTTGCTTATGCGTATAATAGTGATAATATCTAAATGAGCAATGAAGCTCAACAACAACGGAGTTAACAATGACCACGAACTTTCAAATCGGACAACAAGTAATGTTCGGACGCCCCAACGGAGAGAAGACTCTCGGTGAGGTCGTCAAGATCAACCGTAAGACCATCAAGGTAAAACAACTCGAAACACGGGGTCAGCGTCGCGTTCGTAATGCTGGCACTATCTGGACGGTGGGGAAGACCCTCGCCACTCCTGTAACGAATGGAGTCGCACAGGTCGCACCTAAGCGGTCTGAGCGAGAGATTATCGAAGAGATTGAGGGAGTGTACTGCTCACTGTCACCAGAGAACCTTTTTTGCGATGGTGAACGACCAGTGGCACAGGCTCGTCGCATAGAGCGAACTCTCAACCATAAACTCAACAGTCTGTTCAAGGAACTCGGACGAAAGATGGGCGAGATTGAGGCTTACCGTTGGCTTGATGCTAACAAGAAGGCTTAGCGGATCTGGGACAACAGATAAGCGAAAGAGACAACAAGAGAAGGCCCGCACAGTGCGGGCCTTCTTCGTTTTAGAAGTCTTTCTTTACGTGGCCACGCATATCGATATAAATCGCTATTTCATCCTCTCCAGTGATTCTTGATAGCGCGTCAATAAGAAACACGCCATTTACAAGCCGAGGATGGCTCGTTCCTTGGATCCAATGCGTTATATGGCGTCTACCTACCCCAAGCACTCTTGAAAGGTCACAGACGCGGATCTTGTGCCGGTTGCAGTATCCCTTCAACCACGCCCCGAAAGCGTTTGACGTTGTGATGTTGATAGCTTGCTTCATGTCGTCCTCATTGGTGCATTAGGTATCGCTTCAAGAATGCCACTTGGTAGCGCAATGCGTCAAGCGCATGATCGTCCTTCTTCTGCGGGGCATCCTTGCCGCCTCCGCCCTTCCAGCGATATAGACGAAACTCACGGAGTAGATTTTTACAATTGGAATGAATTACAAGATGCGGCCGCCCCTCAGCGTCGAGCGCAAGCCGCTCTTTGACCCAGTTGATCGTCTCTACTACGCCGATATGCTTGGGCGCTGTGCGTGTCTCTATGGAGCACTCTCGCGACAGTGTGAGCCGTCCGTCGCGGCTTTCAGGATCGGCGACAGTCCAGCGAAAGCGGGAGCTAGGATCTCGATTGTTGAGTATCCGCCCGTTCTCGACTGTCGTTCGTTCGGTCGCGTAGTATTCGTCGTATACGTGGAGCACGTCGTCTTCTTCGTCGTGTGCAAAGTAGATGCAGGCGAACGGGTTTCTCACTCCGAAGTCAATGCTTCGATCTCGTGGCCAGTGCGCCGGCGGATCGAACGAATCGACAACATGGATCGCTCGTTTGAACTCAGGATAAACAACGCCCTGCTGATTTGTAAAGTCTCCGAATAGTCGTGTGCGTTGACTCTCCTCGCTCATATGCGCGATCGCTTTGCGCAGTTTAACGGAAGAGATCCACGGGTTGTCCAGTCCGCTGATGGCGTATTGCGTATAGCCGGACTGTGGGTTCTCGAAGAAGATGTCATGCGGCCAAGTGATCCCGAGAAGCGGCGTCATCGTCAGCACGACACGCCCGCGATTGTCGATGCAACGAAGCATGCTTTCGTCGAATATGGGTTGCGGATGCTCTTCATCCAGAACGACCAGCGAGACGGCCCCGCCTTGGAACTTCTCGCGGCCTGCGTCCGCCGACATCGACAGGATCTTGCCGCCGTTTGGAAACAATACACTTGCTCGGTCTTGCGCTCTCCATCGGATATATCTGGCATTTGCGGGACAATACTTCTCGATCTTCGGCCTTAGATATGTCAGCGCATCGCCGTAGCTCAATGCACTAACCCAGACTTCGGACGGCTCAGCAGGCACAAGATCATCTGGTAGATTGTTGAGGCGTAGCCACTCACGAACCCACCATTCGCCACGGCCGGCGGCAGTCGCAACAGCGAGCATACAGCCCGCCTCCGACTTCCCCGATCTATTTCCTCCGCTGATTAGTGTTGCTTCGCTTCCGAGGCTCAGAACGGCCCTTCTCTGGCTCGTGCGGTGCTCGGTTATGTTGCAGGTCGGGCAATGATACATGCCATTCTGAATCTCATTCATTTTGCCACCGCATCCCCGCAGGCGCTCCGATTGTCCGGCCCTGCCATCCCATCGGCAGCAATGCGGCTCCCACAGTTGGGAGACGGCAAGCGGAAACGATCGCGCGATCTCTTCGACTTTCGCCGATGTCTCAAGGTATTCAATGAGGAGCTTTCTATCCATGTGTCATCGCGACCAGTAGCAGGACGATCAAGATCGAAACAAACGCAACGCAAATCAAGATCCAATCGTCTTCTTCCAGCATGTCTCTACTCCTCATCGAGATCGATCACGGGCAACGCGATCGGCCGAAGCCGTTCTTGTTGTTGCCGCACCTCCTCTAACAGTCTAGGGACATCAAGTGTATCATGATTGATCGTGATTTCAACTGGAGCCTTCTCTTGTTTGTTGTATCCGTGCCGACGCTCCAACAAAAACGACGCAGCGCGCACTGCTTCAGTCCCGCCGTCACTCATTGCCGTATGCAGCGTTGAGAGGGCACGAATCGCGCTCATTGCTTCCGCCCGTTGCATTTCTCCGTAAAAATCAAAGTATGCGCCGCTTTTCGCCTCGCGTCCTCGTTTCATCCAGTCGTACAGGATAGACTCCGAAATGCCGGCATATTTACACGCGATCGCCCTTGTGCATCCTAGGCTCGTAGCTTCGAGGATCTTGCGCCGATACTTGTCTGTAAACTTACTCTTTCGGCCCATGTTCCCTCTCGCGCTTTGCCCATTCGATCCGGCCCTCGATGATCGGATAATACTCTTCTGTCATCTCGCAGCCGATAGCGTCGAAGCCTTCAAGACAAGCACTCACGGCCGTTGTTCCTGAGCCTAGGAAAGGATCAAGTACTGTTCCATTTGGAGGCGTGATCAGTCGACACAGCCAGCGCATAACGCCGATTGGCTTGACTGTCGGATGGAAGTTTTTAACTTGATCCGCTGTTCTCCCTGCGCCCGCTCTTGGGTTATCGAGGCCGGCCGATCCTTCGTTGCGGTCGACAGCCTCAGCGCCTGACTTGCCTTGCAAATGCTCTAAGCCGGCCTCGCGCTCGGATCTCGATGCTTTCGGGCATTGATAGATGTTGGCTGGCCATCTTCCCAGATTATGAGGCGATGAAACCGATATACTTAACGATCCATCCTTTCCTCTTTGCAGGCTCACAGAACTGGGAGATTGAACGCCAGATCCTTCTTTGTACTCCTCCTGTGGCCCAACCCAGCACGGATCGCCATATGCAAAGCGACAAGCATCAATGTTGATCGCTCCGGTGCCGTGCTTCAATACATTCTCAGCGACAGACAACCCCTTCTCCAGTGGCTTTCGAGCAAGGATCGCAGGCTCGTAGCTTGGCTTCAATGCCGTGCCCCAGCCTTCCCATTGCTGGGCTTCTGGATGGGAAGGCTGAAAGGGCTGTAATTGACTTTCTTTTTGTGGTTTTGCTAAATGCTCTTGCCCGATTGCGTGTTTTACCGCAACACCCCTATTTTTCATCCCCGCATATTTTTTTTCTATGCCAATTGCGACGTTATGACTCTTCGGAAAGCCGGAAAAGTAACACCAAGCTACGGTGTCTCGGAGTTCAAATTGAGCATCTTCAATCGCAACAGCCATGCGATGCACTGTCCTTGTAGCGCTGAATGCGACCATGTGCCCGCCGTACTTGAGCACTCGATAGCACTCTCGCCACAGTTCAACATTGAAAGCGATCCCGCTATCATCCCAGCCTTTCCCCATAAAGCCGATCTCGTAGGGCGGATCGGTCACGATGCTGTCGATCGAGTTGTCAGGTAGTTCTTTCAGTTTCTCTAAGCAATTGCCCTTTAGCAGTGTAAAGTTAAAATCGCTTTGAACGGGCGCAGGAGGCTCGACAATCGCTTCTTCTTCGTCTTCGCTGTACAGATCGCCAAGTATGCCCGACAACTCCTCCTCGTCCCAGCCAAGGCCGCTCAGGTCTTCATCTTGCAACTCTTCAAAGATCGCTTGCAGTGCATCGTCGTTCCAGTCTGCGCGCTCGCCGATCTTGTTGTCTGCCAACATTAGAAGCTTTGCATCGACAGGATCGAGATCCATAAATCGCACGGGTACTTTAGACAGCCCGATCTTCTTTGCGGCTTTGAGGCGTGTATGACCGCACAAGACGACAGAGTCTTCTCTCCTGGCGATGATCGGCGCAGCGAAGCCGAAGCGCTTGATTGAGCCAGCAACCTCCTCGACGGCGTGGTCGTTAATTCGTGGGTTGTCTGGATGCGGGATCAACTCGTCAATGTCGATGTATTGCGCCGCGTTCTCTTCGTTATTCTCCATGATCGCTCTCCGTATCTAGATCAAAAAAAAGCCCCTCATTCAGTTGCGTCAACGTGTCGAGTCGCCCGAGAAACTCGCGGATCTTTGCATATGGCGTCTCCTTAGGCGTCAAGACAACGACAACATGCTTGTCCTGTATCGACACCATGAGATCGTTCTTTGTATTGGTGTTGATGTCCGAAGCGCATTGTATGGCGCTTAATCGGGCGATCTCCTCGTTGATCACTGCCCGAAGCTCGTCATTAATGATCGTCGGATCAAGCGCGAGGGTGGTATCTTGTGCGGTGTTCTTGTTCTTCGCTTGCTTCTCCGCCTCGATCTCTTTGCGCCGGCGCTTGAGGTAGCGCGGATCGGCCTCGTACTTTCGATAGCGTGTTTTTGACGGGTCGCAGGATACGAAGCCCTTCATAACGAGCCACAGCACAGCGGATCGAATGTCTCCGCGCCCCTGGTTGGGGAATGCCTGCCAGATCTGCGACATCGCGACGGGCAGTCCGTTCGTTTCGATCCAGAATAGAACATCATCGCAAAGAGGGGATTTTTCGATCCCCTCCTCTTTTAGATGCTCTCGGTAGTCTTCGAGGGTTGTCTTCATTTGAGCACCTCGATCGCTGCGCGAATAAGCGCCGAGCGGCTAGTGTTGTATTGAGCGCACAGTCGATCAAGTGTGCCGAGGGTCTGCGGGTCAAGCGTGATGTTGACGGGCTTTGTCCGGCCCGTCGCTTTTACTCTACTGTTAAATGCCTCGTTGCGCGATGGCACGAGAACATCACTGTTGTTTATCTTAAGCTTCTTCATGTGCTACTCCTAGCATGATGATGCGATACGATCCGATGTCGAATCGCACTGGGTGAGGGAGGCGCAAGATGCCGAGCGGCAGATCGTCTCCGTTGTTGTCAGTGGTGCTCTCAGCGCCGAAGATCTCGACAGCGAGCCGAGAGACTTCTTCCAAGAGCGCAAGCTCCAGTTCTGGATCGTGTACGTCAAGCGCGATCACGTCGCAAAGCATTCTTTCTTCGTTGTTGTTCATTGTTGTTCTCCGTTGTTATTTTTAATCATAAAATGCTTGCATTATTGCGGATGCCCCTTTCGTTGGGCTTTGTACGTCCGTACCTGGGATTTTGCTGGGAGTTGGTAGCCCAACACCCTTCGCCTGATCATAGGGTACAGGTGTATCAAATTGTAGACTAGTAGCGTCTAAAATTTCCCCGCTTGGCATGGTCAAAAAATAATGCGGACCGCCCTCGTGTACAACTCTCATCAATTGATACCCTGAGAAACCGCGGACTTGGCCACCAAGAATACGTCGCAGAGCATCTGAGGCCATAGAGCAATATCCAGTGTGCGGATGCGCCCCGTTTTCGATTGCCTTTGCATACTGCCTCTTTAGGTATCGTCTCATTTTGGGGCGCTCGATAATCGCTTGTACTTTGCTGACTGTTTCATCTAGTGTCATTATTGTTCTCCGTTGTTGTTTAGTGTTGATTTGTACTCCCAGCCGCTGAAGTTGTTGTTTCGTGTTGATTTGCACTCCCAGCCGCTGAAACGGCTGTAACTTACTATCACTGTGAAACTATCGCCAGGGAGAAAGGTTACGTCAGTGTACACAAACTTGTTGCCATCCATCGAGGGCAACTGCTTGATGATTGCTAGTTGAGCTTTGAAGTCCTCGTAACTTGTTTTTGCTGATATGATCATGTTGTTCTCCGTTGTTGTTATATATAGAATAGTGCGCATAATAAACAACGTCAACAAAATAATCACATTATTTCTCTACCCCTATCGGCAACGATCCGAAGTATTTGCTTCTTTGCCCATTCTGCGGGGTCTTCGTGTCGATCCTTCTTTGCCAACTTTTCGATGCTTTCCATCTGTTCTTTGCTGACTTCGATCGGGATCATCAGGATCAAGTCGCGCGATTCCTTCTTTTTCGGGCGGGCGGTCGATGCGATTTCTTTTGTTTTTCTCTTCATTGTTTTTCCTTTCCTGGATAGTTGATTTCAAATTTTAGTCTCAGTAAAAAATAGATGAGCGCTTCGACCGATTCGAGCGTGTACATGTCCTCTTGTACGCCGTCGCCGTCGAAGCGCTCGTTACAGGTGTATTGCTCCTCTCCGGATCGCTTGACGCGCTGAAAGCAGAACTCATGGGCAACAAGATCGGCGGGCCGGTAGCGCACGAGTTGAATGCGCGCGCCGGCCTCTAGATCCCTGCGTAGTCTGTGAGGGTTACGAATCATTGTAGAGTCCTATCACCGTCCGCGCCAGTGCGTCAAATTTGTCTTTCCGCATGTCTTTCGTGGCTCGCTTGCGTCGTGCCTCGCAAACGTGCTCAGGGGGCACCAAACGAACGCCGTGCGACTCCTCGATCTCACGGAGGATCATATGTCCGATCGATGTCAGCCAGATCGAATGATCCCAGTTCGGCGCATACTCGCCACCCTCATCGGAGAAGTATCCGCTTTTAACTCGATGCTCCCAGATCTGATCGCTTTGAAGCGTTGCGCGCATCCTGCCCTCAGTGGCGCGTGGACGCAGTCCAAGAGAAGAGCATGTCTGGCACTCAGGGCCGCACCAGTGATCCCAGCGGATCGCGGCGTTCGGATCTTGTGCGCGGATGCGTCGCGCGGTTACTCTCCAGTCTACGCCGTTAAGCGTTTGCGCCGGCTCGCAATCACAACGGCAACTCCAGGTATCGGAGCGCTCTTTTGTATTGCCTCTCTCGTCGGTGTCCTGGTAGCGCGCCCAGAGAATGCGCCAGCCGCCCTCCTTGCCTTCGTCGTCTGTGCGGCAGTTGCGGCAGAACACGCCGCGATCAATGAGGAACCACTCGTCTCTTGATAGCCGATGATCGCGAACGTAGCGCTTAATCTCGGCGGCGTTCATCGCGAACGTGCTCATGTCGTTCTCTTTGTAGTCTTCGAGGATCACTTGTAGGGTTTTCGGCGGAACGCGAGCGAGCGAGCGCTCTAGGATCGCTGCTGTATTTTTGCGGTAGTGGTAGCCTTTTTTCCATGTGTCGTCACAATAGCTCAGAAAGGCGGCGATAAGATTGTCGTTCATTGTTATTCTCCGTTGTTGATGATGATCTTCTTGTTGCCACGAAAGCCGATTGTCGGCAGTTCTTCATCGGGAAATAGAGTCTTCTTCTTCTCCTCTCTAGACTTTCGGATCTGGTAGTCTGCCGAGTAGTACTCTCCATGCGCGAGGCTGTACCATCCAGAGGTCGTGTATGTCTGCTGCGTGAGTTGTGTATCGACAGCGATCGAGGCTAAGAAAGAACGCGCCTCGTCTACCGACTTGAATGTGAGCTTCTGTCCCCATGCGTCCTTCATCGGACCATCTTCTGGCGCATGGAGTATGTTATTGTGGAAGTAGTATTTAACTAAAATGTAGTACATTGTTGATCTCCGTTGTTGTTGAGCTTCATTGCTCAGTGTTATTGTACTGCGCATTATATACATATGCAAGCAGAAAATGAAAAAAGTTATTTATCCGCCCAGCGCTCGCCCATGTTGGCGATGTAATTGCTTTGCGCGTTGGCGCTCAGATTGCAGAATCTCTCATAGGTGAGGAGAGAACTGGTCGGCTCCGGTATCGGTGCGCAGCCCTGGACAGATCCAATTCGAATCTCCTTTTCTCCGCTCGTTAGATCGTTAGTAATTGATCTTGATTCTGATTCTGATTGTAGGGGCGCTACAACGTCGACGCCTTGCGGGCTATCTGTACGGCCTTTTTTATTATTTGTATTCGTTTGTTCTGTATTTCCATCCGTTTGCGTTTCTTTGCGTTCTGTTTTTGCATTTGAAACACGAGTATCGACAGGACGGGGAGTATCAAGATTATTTTTTGCGATCTGTTTTTTATTGTTTGCATTTGTTTGTCCTCTATTTTTGTTTGTTCGTTTATTTTTTCGTGACGTGCCGAGCGCCTCACGGGCCAGTCGAAGAAGCCGATATGCTGTCGTGTATTTCCAATTGCGATCCGCGCAGATCAGTTTCAGAGTGTATCGTTGATTTGAGACCTCCAGCATATAAAGCTCACAATAGATTTGTAGCTCTTCTGGTCGTCGTTTGGCGATCAGGCTGTCGGGCACGATCGCGAAGTGTAGCTTGTTTGACATTGATATTTCTCCGTTGTTGTGTTACTATTTGCCTAGGCTGTATTGAGCCTATCCCTATTATATACACAATACAACAACGTAGAGCAATGAAATTCGTAATTATTGATACAGAAACGACGGGGCTAGATCCCGATAAGCACGAAGTAATCGAGTTCGGAGCGGTCGTCCTGATCGATCACAAAGTGGTTGAGAAACTGGAGATCAAGATCCAGCCGCGCGCGATCGACACAGCAGATCCAGAGGCGATGCAGGTCAATGGATACAATGAGTACAAGTGGAGATTCGCGCTCTCTCAGCAGGATGCCGCGCGGATGATATGGACATTTGTAGAGCGTCATCGTGACGGCGTCACAGTCGGCCACAATCTGCACTTTGATCGCAAGTTTCTAGAGGCGTTCGGGCGTTCAAACGGCATCGACATCCGCCTGACGTCTCCATATCTAGACACGAGGGATCTTTGTCGGGCCGTTCTGGCCCCGTATGGCCTTTCCTCGATGCGGCTGGACGCAGTATGCGAGTTTTTAGGATGGAGGCGAAGAGATGCCCATACAGCGCTCTCAGACTGCGAAGATTGTGCGCGGCTGTTGCAGAACATATGCCCGCCGCAGATCAAGTTTTTAGCTCGACTGGAGATCCGGCGCGGCATCAATAGATTCAGGAGTCTACTATGATTGTACGCGTACGGAGCGCAGCGGTCGCCGGCATTGGCAATTCTTTCGATGTTGGAAAAGTGCTGCTCGTTGACATGGGTATGTTTCCGCCCACAGCGGCCTATCATGGATTCGTGTCGATCATCCAGGTACAATGCAGCAACATCAGCAGCGCAACGACGGCAACGCTTCGAATCTGTCGCGATACGGGCGGCGATGAATGCCTCGTTACGGATACAGCGAGCGCAATCTTTACCGGCCTCACAACAGCGACAAAAGGCACGGCCTGCTTTGCGGTCGATGGGTTCCTGGCACTCGAAGAGAACGATCAATTTTATTGTTTCGTCAAGACAAATGCGGGGACGGTCGACGTTGATTATGTCGAGATCGTTTGGGCGGATAAAGGATAGATCATGGCTATCGCAAGAGCATTTAATGGAGACGGGGGAACACTGCCCGACAGCAGCGGATCGGGCGCTGAGGTGACGGAGAATCTTACTGGACAGGTCAATGGGCTAAATACAACATTCGTGACGAGTCAGAAATTTGTCGCAGGTAAGATCCGAGTCTATTACAATGGGATTAGACAGCTAGTCGGCGACGATGTGAGCGAAGGCGTTGAGAGAACAAGTGTCTCTTTTACATTCGCCCCGCTTGCAGGGGATAAAGTCGTGGTCGATTATGAAGTGTCGACGTCTTAACCCACAATAATAGGAGTATGCAATGAGCGTACAAATTAGAGGCCGTCAGATCTTGGATTCAACGATCACGGCCGCAAAACTCGTCCTTTCCGATGATTTCTCTTACTCTGGCGCTGTGTCCGTTGGAACACCGACTCAGTCTCAACACGCTGCCAACAAAGGCTACGTTGATGCCCAGTTGCAAGGACTCTCCCCCAAGCAAGCCGTTCGTGTCCTGTCTGGCGCTAACGTCGACATCTCGAACGCTCCAGCGGCGATTGATGGTGTCACTATGGCCAGCGCGGATCGTGTCGTTTTGACCAATCAGTCGACTGATTCCGAAAATGGGATCTATGTCTATGCCTCCAGCGGCTCGGCCATGTCTCGTGCAACTGATGCCGATACATTCGCAAAGTTGCAAAGTGCCTATTTCTTTGTCAAAGAAGGAACGAGCGCCGATGAAGGTTTCGTTCAGACTGCCGAGCTTTCTAGCTTCGCTGGTCAGAACTACGTGCAATTCAGTTCTGCCGGAAACATCGTTGCTGGAAACGGACTTGCCAAATCAGGCAACACGCTGTCGGTCAATGTCGACGGATCAAGCTTGGAGATCGACTCCGACTCTTTGCGTGTCAAAGCCTCGGGAATCACGAATGCCATGCTTAGCGGGAGCATTGAGAACAGCAAGCTCAGCAACAGCGCGATCTCGATTGCCGGAGCCTCGATC
>CAACVD010000151.1_pt1 | contig 30861 bp, 50 predicted proteins | sample 2381771 | NCBI WGS metagenome assembly CAACVD01 (sample SAMEA5211965, study PRJEB30684) | marine metagenome | biome: Marine; feature: Epipelagic; material: Water | collected 2015-10-15 | depth 15 m
AAACAATTCGAGAAGCAAGAGTGCTAGAAATAATATTTATCATCTTAATGATATTTTGTTATTTACTAGATACAAACCATAAATTTTAAAAAGGAGAAGAAGTATGGAAAAAGAACTAGGAAGTGCAGGATTTTTTGCCGATTTATCTAATGGAGTAATTACTGTTAGACATTGTGAAGGTAAATCTATTCTAGCCCAATGGAACGCAAAAAAAGGAGATTGGAATATTATATGGAAAATTATAAGACATTTAGAGGAGGTGTCAGATGAGTGAATTAAAAAAATATCATGCTCCCCTAGAGTATAAAGAAGGTTGGAGATATGTTGTTTGGGTTGGTGGTTGTGATGATTACTATACTACATACGAAAGAGCTAAAGAACATTATAAAGAATGGATTGAGCAAGGCTATGATATTGTGCATTTAATGGAGGTGTCAGATGAAGTATAAAGTATTTACTAAATGGACTGGCTACTCTGAAATAGAAGTTGAAGCAAAATCAGAAGAAGAAGCTAGAGAAATGGTTGATATGGGAAACTATGAGCCAGAAAATGAAATTCATACAGGTAATGGACTTGAATATGGTTATGAAGATGAAGAAGTTTTAGAAATAGAGGAGATAAAAGATGAGTAAATTAATTACAGAAAATGAAGCATTTATTTGGGCTAGTGGCCACTATTTAACAGAACATTTTCCAGAAAAATGGGTGGAATGGGAAGAAGAAGAGGTTAATACATTTATTTTAGATAATGTCTGGCAACCTTTTGAGGGCTATTCAGCAGAAGATGTTTGGGAAATTATAGACAGTTTAGCTTATGATTTTAGACAAAGTGTGAATTATAAATTAGAGGAAGTGAATGATGAATAACAAGTATGGAGAACTTAATGTAAATGTTTTAGATATTAAATTCTATGTATGTGATGAGGACGGAAACGAAGTTTTAAACAAAGATGGAACTATCAAAGAATTTTATTTCAAGGGAAGATTAAAACCTTTGGAATATCTTTGTGAAGATATGACTGTTGAAGACTTAGAGGAGGTATCTAATGCCAATACCTAAACAAATGTTAAAAGAATGGTGCGAGACTTACGAAGAAGCTATTGAGACTTTAGATTACTTAGCTAATAGAAGTATTGGAACAGCTAAAGAGGAAATAAGAGAAGGGCTTGAAGATTATTTTATTGATAATGGATTAATGAGTGAAGATGAATTTAGACAGGAGGTGTCAGATGAAACCAATTATAAGAGTTGTAGATAGTAGAACAGCTAATAAAACATTTACAGTAATCGCAACAATAAAACAAACTATAAAAGCAGAAAGCAAAGAAGAAGCAATAAACTATGCTAACTCTTTAATAGATTTAAACGGCGGAGTATCATTTAATACAGGTAAAATAAATTATAAAATTAAAGAGGTGTCAGATGACAACGATTGAAATAATGTATTACTCAATACTTGCAATAATATTAGCTACGACACTTTATATAAATGATAACGATTTTTGGAGATAAAAGAATGAACTTATTTGAAATACTAATATTATCTGTTCTAGCCTACTTTGTTGTAGGCAGTATTGTTGGATTTATATATGCTTATTACAAAGGCTTCTTTAATTAATTCTTATCTTTTTTAGATACAGCTCCCGACTTGTTCTCTATAATATTTGCTCCCGACTTATTATCTAAAGCCTTAGTCCCTAGCAACTGTTGTAATCTTCTTTCAACCTCGTCCCGACTCATCTGGTCAATCTTTCCGTGTAGAACTTCTCTCCTATCAACAATAAGTCCCCCGACCTTTAACAATAAACCTTGTGCTTGAATAGCTGCGTTATAGGCCCCAGAACCCCATGCATCATCTCTAAGTTTATATAAGTCTTCAACTGCCTTATCGTGTGTAAGCTCAAACTTTTTCTTAGCTTCCGACATCAGTCTTTCATACTCACGTCTAACATGTGCATACTTATTACCTTCATGCATATATCTACCTATGACTATAGGATTTTTATATCCTGCTTTCTTGGCTGCTTCCGCCCAAGTAAGCTGTGGGTCGTTAGCTGCGTTCCAGACTAATAACCTTTGTCTTTTAGTTAAATGTTTTTCATCGTGATTGACATACTCAATAGGCATGTCATCTGTATTCTCTAATGTTTTCTCAACCTTAATACTTTTTCTTATCGTATGATTTCGCATTTAATAATCTTGCTCCTGGATATTTCTTTATAAATTTTACTACATCTGGTGTTTCAAGCAAATCTACTACATATTCTGGTAATTTATCTCTTAGTTCTTTTTTTAGTTTTGTCATGTTAATTTTAGTTTTGTCAGACTTTTGTCATACATTCCCTGACAAAACTCTAAACCCTGTAACAGTAGGCTCTCTAGAGTAATATATATATATAAATAAGAGTATATATATAGTTTTGTCATATATTCTTATACCTACCCTTACACATATCTCATACTGTTAGGAACATTTCCGACCCTTTTACCACTTAGACCAAAACCCTGACAAAACTGACAAAACGCCAAAACCTTGCGCAGTAAGGCTTTCAAGCCAATAGTTTTGTCATTCAGGTTCATCATCTTTGACAAAACTACCCGTAAATAGAACATCTAGGTCCTTTTTTATACCAAAACAGTTATATAAAACCTCGTCAATAACTTCCGAACCTTCGTTAGGTGTTTCTGCGTAGCTCAATAACTCACATACTCCGTAAGTAAATATAAGGCTTGCCGTTTCTTTGGGGGAAGCGCCCCTAGTAACAAAGTCTTGAAAAAAATTATCAAGTCTTTTTTTTGCTTCCAGGTGGGAGGGTTTGGGACGCTTTGATTCAAAATCTATAATCTTTAGGTGTGTCATATTAAAAGTATAACAAAGATTAAAACTAAGTGGGGTGTTTCGTTGCAAGCCACACCCCAAAGCTAAGTAAAGCAACAGCACGTCTATTGTTTATACAAGCCGAGTGATTGCCTGTTCCGGATTATTCAGGGCCATACTTATACCAATCTATCTCTCTTAGTTCGGTCCATGCTTGTTCTAAGTATTTATCATCTTTGATTATCCAATTCTGATTTGCATGTCTAAGCTTTTTCATTTCAGAACTAAACTCCTCAAAGTCTTCGCAGCCGTTATGTATAACTTCTTCTGCAAAACTATCAGCTTCTATAAGTAAGTCTTTTAATCTGCTCATTATGACACCCTTCTTGATTTGTTAAGCTTGTACTCAGCATCATCTATAGCGTCTTTTAAAATAGCTATAACCTCTTGCTCGCAACCTTCAGCTGTAAACAAGAGACCTATAGATAAATTGTGTACTAATAAGTAAGCTCCCAATACTGGGTCCATCTTCTTTTCACTTTTATCATCAAGACAATTCTTAACATAGTCTTTCATTAATCCAAGAGAAAGATTAAATGCTAAGTCGTTGTTATGTTCTATGTATTTTTTTTTGTTTTTTTCCATACTCTTCTCCATAAATATACATTTAGTATAACTAAATATGTAGACAAGTCAAACAATTTAATATAGTATTTAATTTTAACTTTTGGAGAAGTAAATGAAACAATCAAATAAAACTGAGATGTCTACCATAATTGATAACTCTATGGCCTTGATTATGGAAAGTGTAAACAACCATAACAAAGCTCTTGCAAATGTAAAGCCAGAGCCAAAGTTTTCTAATGCATTCTTAGATGATTCTATGTGTATAAGCAGAATTAAGGCCTTTGTAGAATATGTTAGGCAACACCACCCAAAGCTATTTGAAGATGCTTATAGCTATGCTGATAAGTCTGTTGTAGACAATGAGTAATAAAATAAAATTCTACCCATTTGTTTCTGAAGGGGACCCTTATGGTGTAAGGTTTGTGCCTTATGACGCTACCAAGTTTGAGCTGAAGGCCATAAGGGATAACTTTGACTCAAAGGCCTTGTTCAATAGATTTAAACAAAATACCGAAGGATATGTTCCGACCTATAATCCAAATAAAGACTACGCAGACAATCTTAATGACTTGCATACTAAGCTTGGATATTGGCCTGTTCCCTTGACGCATCAATTTGTATATGAAGATATACCTATAGAGTATGATGATGAATGGACCGAAGAAACATCACAACCAAACTATAAACACCGTTGGGAGTTAGAGGACCGTAAAGAATATTACGAACCACCCAAAGACGACGAACCACCATTTTAAATATGGATACTAGAACTCAAACAAGTATGCGTTTAAAAACAGATACTTTAGAAAAATTAAAAATATTAAAAAAGAAAACAGGACTATCTATGGCAAGAGTATTGGCTTTGATAGTTGATGACTATTTAAAGGAGAAGAGAAAGTGAAAGAAATAAAAGAACTAGAAGCCTACGAATGCGAGGCAAGAGCAGATGCTCTTATATATGCAGATATACCCAACGAGGTTTATCATTCAGAGGTAGGGATAAGCAGTAGCACCCTGCGTAAGTTTGGACATTCGCAGCTACATGCAATCAATGAAGAGCAAAAGACTACAGATGCTATGAACTTTGGAACAGCGGCCCACTATATGTTAGTAGAAGGGGAGGTTGTATTTAATCAAGAGGTAGCTGTCCTTATGGGCAGTCCTTATACCAAAGCTTATAAAGAAAACAAAGCTGACATGTTGGAAAGATACTCATGCGTTATAAAAGAAACAGAACTAAATCATATAAAAGGTATGAAGGAAAACATTATAGATGAGGCCAACATGTATTTGCAGGCAGATGATAAATTGCCAGAAGCTAGTTTCTTCTGGTATGAAGATAAGGTTCTTTGCAAGTGCAGGCCTGACTTAATATGTCCGCCTTTCAAAGGTTTACATAAGCCTGGAGAAATTTATGTTGTTGATTACAAGACAACCAAATCATGCGACCCAAAACAATTTGCTGATTCAGTTAAATACTGGGGCTATGATATGCAGGCAGCCTGGTATAGAAGAGGTATGGAGAAAGCTGGATATAATGTTAAAGAGTTTGCTTTTGTAGCTCAAGAGAAATTTCCGCCTTATGCAAGCAAGGTGTTTATTATTACAGATGAGCAAATGGATGAAGCCTGGAGCAAAATGCAGGGCTATCTTGATGACTATAATAAGTATTTAGATACGGGAAAGGTAAGTATATATAATTCAGAAAATGTAGTTACGTTACAGTTGGAGAAACAAAATCAAGATAATTAAAAACAAACCCTTACCCAAGAGCAGAAGCAAGTACGCTACGTTATTAGAAATGGAAATTGGTGATTGTGTAGAGTTTAGTATTAAAAGTGATTTTGTTGCAGCTACTGGTTTTTTAAGACAACATTTTAAAATAATAACAAAAACAACGCCTTGGCATGATAAAAATTTTAAAGGAACTATTTGGAGAATTGAAGGAGAAACAAAATGATTGATGCGGAAGATTTAATAAAAGCAAGAATAATGCTTAAAACAGAAGCAGAGTCTTATATAAAACAAGGCTTTAGTGAAACAACTATTTATAAAAGACTAGCGATAAAATACACAAACAGCCCAGGAAATTTTGGTAGTTTAAAAAAATTTGCAAACCAAAAATTAGTAAGTTTTAAAGTATCTGAAAGGATGGCAAATGCAATATTGGAGAAACAAAATGAATCTAACTAAAAAAGAAAAAGATGCAATAGCAATATGCTTGAATAGATATGGAAAAACAGTTGAAGCTAGAAACTCAGAAAATGGTAAAACAATCGTAGGTAATCTTGGAATACCTTGTGTGATTATTACTGATAAAGAAGAAGTACAAAAAAATGAAAAAGAATTAGCTTGGATTGAATCTTTAGTTAAAAAAGTTAATGGAGAAACAAAATGAACAAAGCTAAATTAGTAGAACTGGCAGAAGAAGTATTGACTGAGGTTAATGATGAGTCAAAAAATTATTTAAGAGAATGTTTAGAACAAAAAGTATGTGGTAAATTATCAGCTATATTTAATTCTGCTCAGTATGCGGCTAACTATACAAGTGACCAAAAAAGACAAAAGGATTATGAATCTGTAAAACCAATACTTGATGATTGTATAGATAAATTACTTGGAGAAGCAAAATGATTAAAGAAGTTGAAATGATAAAAATGCGTAAGGATATTGAATACCTAATACAAAATTACTTCTTTAGTAGGTCGGGTTTAGCAAAGGCGTTAGATATTTTACCAAAAGTTTTGCGTGATTTTGTTGTAGACAATGTAACACCACAAGATGCAAATTTTTATAAAATGCACAATAAAATTAAAGCAATAAAAGAACAAATTAAAGAAGCAGAAAAGTACCAACCCTTAGAACAACCTCAAGATAAAAAACAAAACCACGAATGGTTATTAATGCACGAACTCCTGGAGAAACAAAATAATGAAAATTAAATTAAAAAGACTGGGAAACAGAAATTATAAATATGGAGACTGGGAGATAACTGATACTACTATATATTGGAGATTATATAAACCAGCAATAGGAAGTGGTATTCCCAGTGAGGTATATTATTTTCAGACATTAAAAGATGTAAGAGATTTTTTACAAAAAAGAAATGATTATTCTGTTGCAAAATCAAAAGGACAAAAACTCAAACATATAATAGAGAGAGTGTATTTTAAAAATAAAAATATAAGTAATAAAAAGTTACTAGATTTTATGGAGAGAATATGACAGATAACGTAAACCACCCCCCACACTATCAAGGCGATATAGAGTGTATTGATGCTATAGAAGCCAGTATGACTCCAGAAGCTTTTGCAGGATATTGCAAAGGCAACATACTTAAATATATGTGGCGTTATGAAAAGAAAGACCAGCTTGAAGGCCTTTTAAAAGCAAGATGGTATCTAAATAAATTGATTAGTCTTCAAGACTAACTTCTAATTCTTTTTCAATATTCAATAAAAACAAAATATTTTTTTTTGCTTCCAAATATTCTTTTGCTTTTTCTAATTCTGTTTCTGCTTTTTTAATTTGTTCGTCAATAGTTTCTGTCATATTAAAATGCTAGGCAGGGAGTTATGGATTAACGGAGGTTCCCTTGAGGCCCCTAGCAAGCCTGTAATGTCTATAAAGTAGGTTTCGCAGGTTTGTTTTCTTCTGCTTTTGCCATACTCGGAGGTACGCTTACCTTTTTAGGTGGCGCAATTCCATTATCTTTTGGAGTACGAAACGCAACTATCTCATTTGTAGTGTCTGGATAGCTTTCGTTATCACTCTCTCTTTCTGAAAAAGTACAAACCAATTGTTTGCCCTGTAATTCAGAAGCATCATCTGGTGGTGTTTCTAAACCAACAGAGTTCAACAAGCGCTTAAAATCAGAAGCAGCGTAGCCTCTAACTTGTTCTTGTTTTTCAGCATCATCATTTGTATACCAAAGACTAAAGTATTTTCTAACAATCCAACCATTATATTTAGGTTCGTTATGTACTTTAACCTCTAGCTTAATGCTTTTATTACCAGCGGCAGACATGTGTGGCACGCATTCGCTAATAATACAATTATAATCACCTTTCGGTATGTAAGAGGAAGATTCCTCTTGTTCTGATTCTACGTTAGTAAAATCAATTCCTTCAAAGTCAGACATTATGCTTCTCCTGTAAATCCTAACTTGTTAATAATATGTGATAAATTAGGTTCCTCTAGGTCATCTAGTTTACCACTCCTATCCTTAGCAATATAATTTGCTCCGAGAGTTGTTTGCAACCACCTTTCAGTAGCTTTCTTTCCTTTCTCGTCTTCCGTATCAAATGTTCTCAAACATAAAACCTCATCAAAGAAGTAAGGAATTTGTGTAGGCAGCTTTGTACCAACCATCATAGGTTGATAATGCAACATACCTGTAGCGTCATCTCGTATCTCTTGCTGTTTAGCAATAAATACAACATGTATTGGAAGGTCCCTGAACCTACGCATAGTTTTAGTCATTATCTGAATGACCTCACCATAAGCTTTTCTTGGGTCCTTGCTTTTCTTTAACTCATTTGCCAAAACAATTTCAGACATTTCTGTAACGCTGTCTAAACAAACGGTATCATAATCTAACTCACCACTTTCTAGTAGCTGTGCTATTTCTTCTATCTCGGCAGCTTCTTTTACTTCAATAGCAGTAACATTTTTAGCGTCCTTAATAGATAACAAACCAGCTTCCATACTTACGACAAGTGTTTTACCTGGAACAGTTTTGCAGAGAGTAGTTTTACCTGCTCCTGAAATACCATATACAAGTAATTTAGCGCCTTGCAATTCAACTAAATCACTTGGGCTTTTTATACGACTTAATATATCGCTCATAATTTTTCTCCTAAAGATAAAATAAGAGTATACATCAGAAAAATATAACTGTATACTTTTAGTTCAAAAAAAATTTATTACAAAAAGCAACTATGAGCGAAGTAAATAAAAACCAATGGAAAGTGAATTACTTATACAGGTTACAAGAAATTTGTAAAAAAGACATACAAGAGTTTTATGATAACAAATTAGAGCCTGAATTAAAGGAGAGAGAAGTGAATAGAATATCTTTAAAAGATTATATTGCCTATATAGGCAATGCTGGTGCAGCAAAATTATTTGAGTGTACCGAAAATACTGCCAAGTCTTGGAGGTATGGCCGAAGACAGCCATCAATAAAACAGGCCAAAAAAATAATCAAAGCAGCCGACGGAAAGCTGGACTTTGAATCTATTTATGGGCCACTTGAAACTAATTTTGAAGATTAATACAAGTGTTCAACGTCAAAGCAACAGCAGAAGACTCTGCGTTGGATTTAGCACTTGCGTATGCAGAATCAGGTTTCAGCGTAGTACCGCTACAACGCCATAACAAAGTTCCGCCCAAGGAACTAGGCAGTTGGGAAAGATTCAAAAGCGAGCAGCCAACAACAGAGGAAATAACTAGATGGTTTAAAGGCCGTGATGATTTAGTCGTAGCTTTAGTAACTGGTAAATTTTTGGTCGTAGATGCAGATACACCAGAAGCCGTCATATGGGCAGCAAATAATTTACCAGTTACCCCCTTAAAGGTAGCTACTGGCAAGGGTATGCACTATTACTATAACAATCCAGAAAATTTTACGACTTATGTAGCAAGAAGGGTAGCAGATTATGACCCCGATAAGCTTATAGACATAAGAGGCGTTGGTGGCCTAATTATAGCCCCCTATAATATACATGCCACCGGCGTCATTTATGAGCCTCAGTTAATAGAAGACTGGGAGTTACATGATACAAACGATTTGCCAGACTTTACAAAGGACCATTGGGTTAAAGTAACTGGCGCAGATAAAATAAATGGTAAGCCAATATCAACACCACTATCTCTTGAGTCTGTAAGTGAGGGAGGCAGAAATGATACTGCAGCAAGAATAGCTGGTTATTTAATAGCAAAAGGTTTAAATGTAGATTTTGCTAGATTCTTTTTGCAGTCTTGGAATACAAAAAATAAACCTCCATTAGATGATACTGAAATAGATACGATAGTAAATTCTATAATGAAGACCCATGAAAGAAAAAATCAAGCTGCTCCAACTTATATATCTAAAAACAAAACAGTATCTGAACCAAAAGAACTTTATAACCCTCCAGGAATATTGAAAGATATATATGAATATTCAGAAAAGATAGCTCAAATACGTCAACCAGCTTTAAGTATGCAATCTGCCCTTGGTATTGGTTCTGTGGTTGCGGGAAGAATGTATAGGTCAGATATGAATAATTATTCATCTTTGTATTTTATGTGTATTGCCAAATCGGGGCAGGGTAAAGAGAATACTAAGACAGTTGTTGAGTCTATTCTGGATAATGCTGGCCATATAGACCTTATGGCTGGAGATGGTTATACATCAAGTGGTGCTGTATATAGTTTACTACGTCATAAACCAACACATATTACTGTAATGGACGAGTTTGGCAAAAGATTAGAGAGTATAGCCAAGTCATCAAACTCCAACAAAGAAGACGCTCTGCAGGTTCTTATGGAGTCTTGGGGCCGTTGTCATGGAACTATTAGACCAGATAACTACTCTCTTATGAATATGTCTAGCAAACAACAACAAGAAGCTATGGATAGGTCAACAATTAAGCCAGCAATAACTCTTATGGGTATGAGTGTTCCTAAAAATTTTTACGGCGCTTTGTCTACAGGCAGAATTGTAGATGGATTTTTAAATAGATTTATTGTCGTAGAATCTAAGTTACCTAGAGTGGTAGGTAAGATGGTGCCATTTTTAGAACCGTCTGATGCAATATGTGAATGGGTAAGAAAGGTTAGAGAAACAAAGAATGAAATGGAGGAGCTTGCTAAAAATAATTCTGAATTAGATTTTAAACAAAGAGTTTTAAACTTTGATAAAGATAGTAAAGAGTTGCTTACTAAATTAGCCTACAAGTTAATAGAAGAACAGGACCAGCTAGAAAAAACAGGGTTGGAGGTTTTATTATCTAGAACCAGAGAGAAAGCTATGCGATTAGCTTTGATATGTGCCTTAGCTGACAATCCAAAAACAAATATTATTAGAGGAGATATAACTAAGTGGGCAATTGATTATGTTTATTACTATGACCAGTTGCTTGTAGATAATTGTGAAGACAAGGTGGCAGGCTCAGAAACAGAAAGCAAGATAAAACAAGTATTAAGTTTTATAAGGTCCCAAGGAGATATAGGTATAAGCAAGCGTGATATTGATAGAAGAGAAATATTTAGAAGTATGAAGTCATACGAAGTAAAAGAAATTATAGAAAGATTGAAAAATTCTGGAGAGATACAAGAGAAAGATGTCAAAGTAAAAACAACTGGTAGACCTACCAAACGTATTGTTGCTATTGACCCTGAGTTTTTTGATGACTAAGGAGGGATTATGTGTCCAAAACCAAAGATGGAAACTATTAGCGACCAGAAACGTGAAGAGCGTGTGGCCGGATTTATTGAGGGGCTATGGGATGTAAGGTGTAATAAACTTCCTGTATCTTACGGTTTAGATTATTGGTGCGAAAGTCAGGAGTCATGTTTTTGGCTTGAGGTAAAATGCAGAAGTTTTGGTATAGATAAGTATGACACTTTGCTTCTTAGCACCTCAAAGCTAAGAATGGGAGCTGCTTTATCTTTAGCAACAGGACATCCTTTTGTATTAGTGTTTGCTATGACAGATAGCGTTTATTCGCATACCTGGCAATCAGGTAAAGAATATGATGTTAGGTTTGGAACAATTGCAGAGCCTGTTTATGAAGAAGATTCAGAACCTTATGTTCATTTAAGTAAAGATGATTTAGTTTGTTTGTCTGATAAACCCTTGGGTTTTGATAGAGAAGAGATGGGATTAATTTACAATAAAAAATCTTAAGCTATTTGATTTAAACTTCTTGCAATGTCTTCATTTGCAGGAGAACCTAACAAACTTCTGCTTATATTTTGTCTGTTTATTGGCGGAGCTGCAGTAGGAATTATGTCTGGTAAATCTGGTACTGTAGTAGGTATTTGATTTGTTATACCTTGAACTTGCTCTTTAATTTTAGTATTTCTTTCTTGATTGCCTTCACCTTCTAGTTGCTCTCTTAATTGCTCCATTATAATTGATTGAGCATCTTCTGATTGTTGAGCTACAGCCTGAGCTGATGCTAGTCTTGCAGCTTTTTCAAAAGCATCTATTACCATCATGGTTGATGTTTGGTCTGTATTGGCCATTAATTTTACAATTCTAGGATTTGCAAATACATTACCAAATATTTTAAGAGCTACAATAGTAGGCAGTAATGAAATATTTAGGGCTTGCGCACCTATAGCTCCAGCAACAATACCACCAGCCGTTAGTCCTTGTGCAGCACCAACTTGTAAATCTAAAGATTGCTGTAGCGCTTTTAATGCAAGAGTTTGTTCTTTGCCAAACATAGCTATCAAAGTGTCATCGCCATATGATTCTAATGTATTTCTTAAAACGTTTGGTTTAAATATATCTGCAAGTTTTCCAGAACTACTTAGCTTGCCTGTGCTGACAGCTTTAGTTAAAAGTTGACCCATAGCATTTTCTTGAATTTGTTTAAATGTTTCTGGAGTATCTGCAAGAGCAGCTTTTAAATAATTAATTTCTTTTGCAGAGCCTGGTCCGAATACATTTGCAACAATTTTTTCAGGTGTATCATTCAAAGCATTTTTCATAAAACTTTGTTTGTTTAAATCATCAAGTGATGATTGTATTTTTGCTTTTTCTAATATTGTTTTTAATATTTGATTTCCGGTATCTACTTGCAATACTTTTGTTCCTTCTCTATCTAAAACATTTCCTGTTTTTACTACGGGGTCCATGCCTAATCTAAACATACTAGGATTAGTTTCTATATTATTAATTAGTGCGTTTAAATCTTTTTTTGTTATTTTAGGGTTAAGAATATTAATTTCTCTTAATAACCCCATGTTAACGTTATATTCAGGACCAAATAATTCTTTAAGAGTAGATTTGCCAAATTCTTTAGAATCATACTTCATAATGTTAGTAGTAAATTTAACTGGGTTAATTAATTTAGTTACTGGGTCAATACTATCTGCTATTACGTTTTTAAATAATAAAGCTGTTAATTGACCTCTAGCTGAATCTGCTTTTGGTCCAAGTGCTGCAAAAATTTCTTGTAATTTTGCTGAAGAAGTAGGATTGTCTATAAAACCAAAAACTTCGTCTACATCAACTTTACCAGTTGTTTTGGCTTGCCTTATTATATTTTGATATAAAGTTCCAGAAAATTTATCAATGTTTTTAGCAAAATCATTATCAGCTTTTGCAAGTAATGTAAAAGCTTTAGAAGCCTCATTTATGTCTGCTTTTGTTATATCATCCATACCAACAAAAGCTTTTTTATTTATAATATCTTTTTGCAGTTGGTCTATCTCTTCTATGACTTCTTTTGCAAGCCTATAGGTAGTTCCTCCTGTTTTACCACTTACTGTAGCGTCTTTTAAAACAGCTCTAAATTCCATTTTTGCATTTTTTAACTGTGTTAAATTATCTATCTGGCCTTCTGCTAAATCTTTTAATTTTACGTAAGCTCCAGAATATTGTGCAAAAACATCGTCAGAATCAAATTTATTTTGCAAATCTTTGAATCTTGATGCGCTATTTTTTAAAGCTAAACTTATTCCTGTATTTACTTTTGTTCCTTGTAAAGCCTTTGTAGCACTTTCATACATTTTATTATTTGATTTATTCCATGCATCCCATATTTTTTTCATTTCATCTGACAAAGCTCTTCTAAGGTTTTCTGATGATTGTAATTGTCCGTTAGCCATAAGACCTTTTGAAACTCCCATTTCATCAACCATCAACCTTAATAAAGAATCTAATTTTTCATCAGATACTTGTATTCCTTTTTGCATATTTGATTGTATATCTAACAATTCTTTTTTTGCTATTTGTCCTACAGCTCCAGATTCAATAAAATCGTCTACAGTTGCATTTTTTCTACCAAGAGATTGAAAAAAACTATTCATCATTTGTACTAGATTTGCTTGCGCTCTATTTTCTCTTGGCTTTGCGCCTGTTACAGCTTCTGCAATTGACTGTCCTCTTGCAGGTATAGTTCTACCTAATGCTGATTGTGGAACTATGCCTGGAGTAAATTTTGGTTTTATCTTTTGTTTTTTAATTTCTTTTTGTATTGCATTTATACTTGCTTTGTAATTTGTTGGGTCTACGCCCTCACGTGCTGCAATTTGTGCATCAAGCTTAAAAATATCAGTTAAATCATATCCTTGCATTATAAGTTTTGAATCTCTTATGGCTCCATGTGTTGCAGTTTTGCCAAAGTAAGTTGCAAATACTCCTCCTAAAACTTCACCTGCGCCCTGTGCAATACCACCAATTAAAAACTCTCTTTTATATAAGTTAGCAAGCTCCTCTTCGTTTTGTAATTGAACACCCCTTGCTATTTCATTTGCTTCTTCTACACCTTTACCTGCTGCAGAACCAGCACCTACTAATAAAGGCCTACCAACTCTAGAGCCTAACAAACCTCTTAAATACTTTATACCTCTTAAATATGGATTAACTGCTGCAATAGCTCCCAATATAGGGCCTGCATATCCTGCCATATCTGCAAAATCTCCAGATGTGAAAGCTTTGTTTTCATCTATAACAATATTTTTATTTGATGGCTCTAAGCCTAACCTGGCTTGACCAATAGGAGTAAGAGCAATGCTACCTTTTGAATCTCTTATAAAACCGTCAGAACCAACTTCTTGTTTTAAATAATTTTCTTTTTCGGATATAAACTCGCCATCTTCATTCATATAGTCTTCTGCTACTGATAGGCCTGCTCTGAGTCTATTATCTTGTATACCTGTATCGTAATCAAAATATACTTTATCGTAAGCTATGGAGCCTTGTCTTTTTGCAATTTCTGCTTTTGCTTTTGCGGTAGCGTCTTCTGGATTATCTGCGTTTACTTTTACAAAAACTCCTTCAGCTAGTTTTACGTTATAAGTTTGCATTATTTTGTAGCGTCTATTTGTATTGCATCATCGCCGCCTGCAGGAGAGCCAATAGACTGACTGGGTGGAGCAAACCCTAATTCATCAACATAAATACTAAATAGTTCGCTATCTCTACTTAAAATGTTCGCATCATACGGAGCTAAAAACATAACTGAATTTTTTATATTTCTTTGAGAATTATCTTTCTTTGTAGTTATTGACCTTAAATTTTCTTGTAATTTTAATTTCATAGTTGCAACATCATCTTCTAACTTAAATAACTCCAAACTACTTATTATTCTTTCAGCTATCTGTCTATCAATATTAGATATTGTTCTTCCTGATTCACCAAGTATTTCTTTAATATTTCTATTAGTAAGAATTTTTAACATTACTTTTGCTCTTTTGCCAGGTTCCATTTTTTCAATATCAGTTGTGCTTTTAACTCCAGCTGCATTTAAAAATTCATCTACTCTAATACCTATTTTATTTGCAAAAGTTGTAATGTTTCCAGAAGAAGGGTCTGCTAAAATATTTAAAACACCTGTTGTAAGCTCTTCAGCTGCAACGGCATTATTATAATCAGCAATACTATCGTTCATTGCGGTTTGCACATCTAATATTTTCTTTCTATCTGTAACGTCTGCTGCACCACTACCAGCTAAGTCAAATAATCTTTTCTTAGCAAGCTCTTCTTCAAGTTTTCTTTCTTCCGCAGCTGCAGCGGCTCCAATACCTATACCGGTTAAATCACCTGTTGCAGTAAGAGCTTTACCAACATTTCTAGCCATTCTTAAATTTTCTTCGCTATTAAAAAAGTTAGCAAAATTACCAAACAATGAATTAGAAATTTCTTGAGCGCCATCGTTGTCATCTTGATTTACAACTTTTATACCGCCAGGTGCATCATCCTTACCTTCTTTATCGTCACCTTCTTTTTCTGGGTCATCAGATGCCGCTGGGTCTGCAGATGTTCCTGTTGTATCTCCTGCTGCTTCATCTATTATTCCTTGTTCTTCTTCAGTTGTTTTTTCTTCGTTAGCTATATCTGTTAAAGATTGTGTAGTATCTTCTCCGATAGATGACTCTAATACAATACTATCAAGTGTTCCTGCTGTTTCTCCTCCAGTTGCTCCATAACCACTTATTTCAGCTAAATTTTCTGCAATAGTTCCTTGAGATGATAAAGGTGTATCAAAGAGGTCTACATACTCATCTCTGCCTGCTTCTTTAGCCTTTTGGCCGGCTTCTCTTCCTCTAAATATACCAACCATTCTTGAACCGCCTAAGCTTCTTAAAGTATTATATATACCCTCTACACCCTCTTTCCCAACATCAACTATAAATTTTAAAGTTTCATCTCCAATTGATTCTGGATTTAAAATAACATTTTCTCCGCCAACTTTTATTTTTTCTTGGTCTACTAAAGTTGACGACCTTCCTAAAGCCTCGGCCTCAATAATGTCTATTAAGTCTTGTCCATATTCTACATTTGGGTTTAACAAAATTCCTTGAATAATTCTTGAAGACTCTTTTGATAACAATTCTTTAAATGCAGCAGGGTCTATATTATGAATTATTCCATCACTTGTTTTGTATTGATTTCCAGACAAATCAGAAACACCAACATCAGGCAAGCCATCATCTTCTTGTTCAGTTTCTTTAACAGTAGTATCAACTTTATCTTTTAAAAACTCAGAAATAGTTGGAGGTTCCATTTCTATTGGTATATCTGGAGTTGAGGGAGCTGGAGGATTTTTCTTATAGTATTCAATACTTTGATTTATTCGGTTTATAGATTTTCTTTTCTGCTCTATTGCTTCGTCATTAACCATTATTGGCTCACCATCCATAGTCATAGGTATTCCTAAACGTTTTTTTGGTTTATTGTTTTCTATAAGTTCAGCTAACTCTTTTTCTAAATTTGTTCTTTCCTCTTGTAACTCAGCTACAGCTGAATTAATTTGAGCAGGTTGAGAAATATCTTCTATAGTTGGTAGCTCTGGTGGTGTTGGTTGTACTGTGGGCAAACCGCCAGATGGTGTTACTACTGTCTCTGCTTGCGGCTCAGGTACGAATACTGCGTTTGGGTCAATTACTGCTGGTGTGTTAACACTAGGATTTATACTACCACCTGACTCTAAAATTAACTGTTCAATATCTTTCATTGATATTCCAGTTAAAGGACTAATTCTTTCTTGAATATCTATAGAATTTAAACCCTGCGATACGTAAAACTCAATAAGTCTACGTACATCTCCAGATGTGTATGTAGGCATGTTAGGACCTATATCTACAGTAGCACGTGAGCCTACATTAGCCACGTCTCCTTTTGCAAACATTTTTCTGCTTAAAACACTCATTAAGCAGTTCCATATCCAGGATTATAGCCATACCCTTGGCCATAACCTTGGCCATACCCTTGGCCATACTGGTAAGTACCTGGCATGCCGTAACCTGTATTTTGTTGTCCGGTTCCTTGTTGTTGACCTTGCTGTTGTCCTTGTTGTTGACCTCCGCCTTGTTGCTGTCCAGTATAAGGGTTAGCATAATTACTATAAGAACTTAAAAATGTACCTAATCCTGCTGATAGTGGGTCTCTAGGCATACCGTATGTAGTTCTAACATCTGAACCACCACCAACGTATTGAGGTGTAAATCCTTTTACATATTCTAAGGCTTTCATTGGAGCAAACCTGTTTCTTTCATCTGCAGCGTATCTAGCATCTATTCCTCTTTGCTTCATATCTCTGGACATTCTATCGTAGTCCATTAATTCTTTTCTTTCATCCCTGCCATACTGTTGATATAAGCCACCAAGACTACCCATATCTCTACCGTAAGCAGCATAATCTCTTGCAAGTCCACCTAAGTCTCCAGATACACCTCTTATATCTCCTGCTACAGTTCTAGCTATATCGCCTCTTCTAGCTCCTAATCCCATTATATCGCTAGCAAAACCTCTTCTTGCTCCTGACATATCTCTACCAAGCCCAGCTTCAAAACTTCCAGCCCTTTCTAAAGCACCTCTGCCAAATTGAGATTCAGCTATAGCTCTGCTTTGAGCTGTGTCAAATCCACCAGAACGTATACCAGCTAATGCTTCTCCCAAACCTCTTCCAAGTGCAGCTCTTCTTTCTTCAGCACTTAATTTAGCTCTAGAACCAAAAGCAGACTCTCCGCCTGTACTTATGTCTCTTGCTCTTTGTCCTATGTCAGCTATTTCTCCCTGTTTAAATACGTCATCTATTGTTTGTTGTACTACTTGTTGCTCAAACGGATTGTAATAAGCAGCTGAAGAACGTGGGTCAAACCCTTTTAAAGAAGCTCTTTGAAAGTCTCTAGCAGATGGCCCTTGTCTACCAAAACTTGATTGCAAGTCCATTAACCCAGTTCCGTATTGTCGTTGAGCTTGAGATAAATATGGCTGTTGCATTTCTCCAGCTCTTCTATAAGCACCTAAAGCTTCATTTGTTAAGCCTCTTTGAATACCAAGAGTTCCCATACCTTCTAATAAAGCATCTTGTTGGAAATCTAAAAACGGCTTATAACCACCAATACCAGAATAAACAGATTCCATAGCTCTGTTAGCAAATGGTGAAAATCCTGCTACGCCTTTAGCTTGAAACGGGTTGTCTAAAAAACCTTTTTGAGCAGCTTTGTAAGCCTGATTAATCATTCCAGGACTATCTGGACCTCCAAAGTAAAGTTCTCTTACAAATGGGTCGCTTGTTCTATCATCTCTTGTAAAGCCAGTAACTATTGGAGAAACTTGATTTGATGGATTAAAATTTTGAACTGCCATTAAACTGCCTCAAATATATTCATTAATTCACGCATGTTTTTTACACCTTCTTCTCTAGATGGGCTACCGCCTTTAACAAGCTCAATGCCTGATTTTGTTTTGTTTAAATCAAAAGCACCAGCTCCTTTAGTTGCTTTAGCAGTCATAACAAACTCACCATCGCTTAACATAGCTGGTATATCATCTGAGGTTCCCGTACCTGGTCCGGCAGATTCTCCTCCTTCCCGCATATCCAATTCTTTAACACTTGCTAAACCACCAGTTGCAAATTTTAAAGATGCTGGGGCATTTCCTAAACCAAACTCTTGTCTATTTCCACCAGTTCCCAAAGCTTTTGAAAGCTGGTATCTACCTAGTGAATCCATTGTTACTGCTGGAGTTGAAGCTAAACCGCCTTGTCTATCTTTTGCTGCGTCGTATACCACTTTACCAAGCAAAGCGCTTATACCTGCTGCTCCCATATTGCCTCCAAGACCTCCGCCTCCTTGACTTCCTCCGCCAAATAGACCTCCGCCTCCAGGACCTGTACCTAAAGCTTTTTCAATACTATCAGGTAAAAATTTAGAGCTTAAAAATTGTAAAGGTGACTTTCCACTACCAAGAAAATTACCTAAAAAGCCTCCTAGTCCTCCACTTCTAGATGAGCCTCCAGATGAACCTCCAAAGGCAGTCATCATTTCATTCATCATTGTAGATGGGTCGTATAAATTACCAGCTGAGTCTTGCATAAGTCCTGGAAAATCTGGGCTATCTTTAAAAAAACTATTAAAAGCTTGTTGGTCTTGTGGACTCATTTGAGATAAAGCTTGATAGGCATTGTTTTGACCTCCTCCAGACATAAATGCAAAATTACCTCCATGAGGCATACCTTGCTCTTCAAAACTAGGCATACCACCAGGCATACCAGGTTGTTGACCCATTTGACCACCGAAAAATTTACCTATACCACTTCTTAAATTTGGACCAAAAGTTCCTCCAAAAACACCTTTTGTTCCAACGGCAGGGTTGAAGAAATTTTTTAAACGAGAGAATCTGCCAGTTGCTGCTGCACCTGCTCCGCCAGCTGCTCCGCCAGCTGCACCTGCTCCAGTAAGAAGATTAAAACCACCAGATAAAGCTCCTCCTATACCTGGAACTGCTTTAAGCGCTCCACTAATAGCAGGTCCTATACCTGGTATAAACATACTTGCAACTCCTAAAACAGGAGCTGCTTTTTTAACTACTTTTTTAATTGATTTAAAAGCTTTTTTTAGAAAGCCAAATTCAGGCATACCTGTAATTGGATTAATGGACATGCCAGACCCTACTGTATATTCGCTTGGGTCTAATCCTGCAGCTATCATTTCCTGTCTTATCTTTGCCTGAGTTTCTGGTTTTAGTACAGGTGGTACAACCATTTCTCCTTTAGCAACGTGAGCCATGTAATTATCTTCATCACGTCCTAATGTAGCTATTCCTTTTCCGCTGTTGTCTATTCTATTCATATTACAATTTTACCCTTAATTTAACTTGCTGTTAATATCTTCATCTATAGATGTTAACCAAAAAACCAATAAATATCTATCTCCTTGCTCTACTGATAGTCCTCTGTGCATGTGTGTGTAACTAGGAAATATAAGACCGTTGCCTGTAGGTAATGGTTTTATTACTCCTTTTTTCCAAAATTCTGTTCCCCCACCTTTGTAATCTCCTGTATTTAAAGGTACTACTATGCTTACATCTGAGCTGCCGTCGTGATGCCAAGCACCTTGTTTTTTATCTTTTAAATTATAATTAGCTATTTGAATATTCCCACCTGTAACATGTCTGTTCCAAATTGTAAGCAAAATAGGGTTTATAAAAGAATCTACTACATTCATTAACGAATCGTACAATTCAGGACATTTTTCATTCAATACTATTTCTGGTATTTGTCTTAAGTTATCTTCATCTGGATTAGGTGTAAAAGAAAAATGTTTTTCCATATTTTTTATTTCATCTAACAATATTTTACAAAAACTTTCAGAAAACAAAGGAACTGTATAAACATCTTTTAAAGGTTCTTTTATAATTTTATATAGAGGAATGTCTTTTGGATTATTAACACCCATGTTTTTATAAAAATCTATTATATTTGGTAAAGACTTTTTAGCTAACTTAAGTGTTTTTTTGTTAACAAACCAATCAGAAGGAAATCCAAGCAATAAGTTTTTAAGCTTGTATGATTCTTCTTGTATTTTTTGTTTTGCAAACATATAAAAATATCCTAAATTTTAAGTTACTGTTATATTTACTGCTATATCACCTTTTGTTATAACAGAAACAGCACCTAAAAAAGCTGTAGCTTTAAAACCATTATTGGGTGAGTTAGGTGTATGTAGTTGAGTCCAACTGTTTCCTATATAAACTTGCAACACTCCTTGAGAAGTATTCCAAATTACATCACCTTCTAAAAAGTTTAATTGCGCAATTTCTGTTTCGTTGAACTGCGGCGTCCGATTTGGGTCGAACTGTCCTAAGTTTAACTCAAGAATCCTAACTAATCTATTAAAAATTTCAGAAGACATGTCTCCTTGAGCAAGGGGAAGACTTGTCGGTAGTAATTTTGCCACTATCTTCTGCCGTCTGGTTTAATATCTAACCTAGTAGCTCCTAGTCTCCAACCTACATTATTATTACCGTCCGCATCATCATCTGACTCTACTCTTAATACGGCCTGACGGCTTCTAGCCCTAAGACTTACCTGTCCTGTAGTTGAGCCTATAGAAGATGTAGAGTTTGTTGACAAAGTTTCACCTGAATTATTTCTAGTCTTTAAAACCACATTAACCTTACCTGCTTCAGAATTAGATAAAAATTTAAAATCTGGAAACATTCTTTGTATGTACGCAAACTGTTGGCCTTCTCCAACCTCAAAATCTGAACTTTCTATAAATACTCCAGTCATAGGATTACCGTCATTGTTAAAACCATTTTCTTGTTCAAATAAATAGCCTCCAGAAGTAGCTCTTGGGTAGTCTTCAATACCACTATCTAACCAAGCGTGTCTTTCTAATTGTCCGTAGTACCATATATTATCTTCATAATTATAAATAACGTATCTATCTATTTCGCTTGCGCTTGCAGAGCAATAAAACCAACCTACTTCAGATTTTTCAGTAATAGTAAAAGCATGAATTTTAAATGATTGACTAAAGTTTATATCGCCATACACGTAATTATGAACGCTACAAGGTATTTTTTTAACGCTACCTGTATATGCGTAAAAGTTTGTTGAAGACATCCAATATATAGATTCCGCTGAAGTGACTACAGCTTTTGGTCCTATAAGACCAGTACCTTCATTAATAAGATTAACTGCAAATGTAAAAGGTGGCCCAACAAACTGCATACTGTATAAAGCAGTATCAGTCCAAACGAGTATTTCTTGTCTAGATTTGGTAGCGCCAATAATAGAAGAGCCAGATGATAGTCTTAAATCTCCAGCAGTATTAGTAATTAAAGATTCAAACTCTAATTCATTTTCTTGGTCGCTAAAAGCTATAAGCATAGGGTCTATAGTTCCAGTTCTTGCTCCGCTTGATATTGGGTCTGCTCCTAAAACTATTAAATGCCTATCAATTTCTGATGTAATAACTTGCAAACCCTTTGTTGGTACTAAATTAGCACCAGATACAGTAGAAAGATTTACAGCTCTTGTTGTAAGGCCATTATTTTCTACCCATCTATATATACCTCCAGCTCTAGGATTTATTATAATGTTTTCGCCAAAGTGGTCATGTGTCCAAAGTCTTAATTGATTTATTTCGCTTAAAGCGCTAATACTTCCAAAAGTTCCTTCTCCCCAAGTACCAGAACTCCAACCACTTGAAGGCACATAAACATCTAATCCTACATTGACTTGATATGCTCCATCTCCTCCAGACCCTCCGTTACCTGTATCAGAGCTATTTGCTGTAACAGTAACACCAGAAGTATTTTTTGCTTCTATGGTATAGCTATTTTCATTAATTTTAGTTGCTATTTGATATTCTTGATTTAATACATTTGAGTTTACATTGCCACCTAATGATACAGCGCCTGAAAATGTTACAAAATCATTCTGAACAGCGCCATGAGCAGTATCAGTTACAGTTATAGTAGAGCTGCCATCACTAGCAGAAAAAGTAACACTATTAGTTGTAGTCTTTCGTATGGGGGTAACATCTGAATAACCGTCTCCTTCTTTAATATAATATTTAAAAGTAGTTCCTAATCCTAAATACTTTGTACCTTCTAAAGAGTTCCAAGCATGTAAAGCCCTTGCAGTTCCTAAAAAACTATTAGGACTATCTTTTGACCAACCGCCAAACTTTTCTGGTCTACCTTTTCTAAAACGTACAAGATTTACGTCAAACCAACCTCCAGTATTATCGTATTCAGTCCCTTCTCTGTTAATACCTGGCTTAAATAAAATCTTGTTAAGTGGCATTAGTTACACCTCATGCCATTCTTTGCCTTCAAATAGCAAAGCTTCTGCTTCTCTACGTCTAATAAGGCCTTGTAAAACTTTTCCACCAGCTTTGTTCCACCTCTTAATTTGATTTGGAACATCTGCCCAGTCTTTATTGTTGATTCTTTGAAGTAACGTACTACTAGAAAAGTTTGATGGACCTAGATTAAATACCCATGCAACCAATGCATCAAACTCACATTGTTTTAAATCTGTTGTAACCATGTGATTTACATAGCCTTCGTATTCATCCATTTCATGTATAAGTAAATCTTCTGCTTCATTCATACTAATCTTCATACCGTCTTCTACAGGCTCTCCTTTGTACTTAGTTGACCCATAACCTATTGTAGGCACATTTGCGGCACATCTATAACTTACAACATTACCCTCTTCATCTGTTGGACAACCTTCAAACTTTTTAATTAGCGATAAACCTTCTTGTGATATTTTCATATTACTCCTTTTTGTCGCTGGTATTAGATGCTCCAAAATAGAACGAAATAATTGCACTTGCTAATCCTCCAAGATAACCAAGCACTAAATTAATAAGTGCTTCGCTGTTTTGTTCGGGTGGTTGAATAGTTACTAAAAATATGTAACCCATAAAGCCACCTATAGTAAATAAGCCTATAATTCTAGCAGTCCAGTCTTTGCTAAACATACCTCTAGCGTGTTGTTTATCTGCTACTTCTAACTTAAAGACATCTACATCAAGCTCTTTCATTTGTACTTCAAACTCTTGTTCAGCTTTTTTAAGCTCCATCATTTGTTCTGGTGTAGCATTTTGTATTGCTTGCTGTATAGATTTTTGGTCGTTAGAAACGCCTAAAACTTCCGCTATTTTACCCATAGCCATATTACCAAGAGGTCCCCCCATTGCTGAACCTATTGTAGGTGCTACTGCTCCTACTATGTTTTTTAGTAATCCCTTCATATTAAAAACCTCGTTAAAACTGCAATACCTATAGCACCAATAAAACCAAACACTCCAAAGGTAGCTGCTTTTATAGTCGAATTAATATAAGTTATTTCTTGTTTGATGTCAGCAAACTCATTAAAAGCAGTTTTCCAACGTTCATGCGATATTGTTTCTAGTTTTGTAAGTCTTTCTGCAACATCATTTACTGTCATTTTTTTATTATCCATTTTGTAATGTATATATTTTAATTGGTTTTTCTTTACCTTTTACAAAAATACTATCAAGTTCTTTTAACAATACCTCGTTGCTAAAATTACTTGAACTGATAGTATCATAACCTATTACAATATCTTCTCCAACTTCCTTAGTTGAGCTTTCTAGTCTAGCTGCAAGGTTTACTGCATCTCCTATAGCCGTATAATCAAACCTATCTTCAGACCCACAGTTACCTAACAATGCAAAACCTGTGTTGATTCCCACGCCTATTTCAACATTAATATCTGCTTTTTTAATATTTTCTTGAATATCTCTAGCACATAATACTGCGGCAGTTTCATGTCCTGGTAAGTCAATAGGGGCATTAAATACGGCCATCATAGCGTCGCCTATATATTTATCTACCATACCTCCATACTCTTTTACTGCATTAGCTTGTATTGTTAGAGCTTTGTTCATAATTTTAGTAACTTCTTCTGGCTCTAGTTTTTCAGACATAGCAGTAAAGCCTCTTACGTCAGTAAAAAGAAACGTGCAGTATCTACGCTCACCACCAAGCACTAAAGAATCCGGGTTATCTTGTAATTTTTTAACTTGTCTTGGGTCAAGATAATGTTCAAATTGTTTTTTAATTTGCAATCTAAGTTTAAATTGTTCTCTAAATCTTAAATAAAAAGCTATTGCACTTGTAATAAATTGTGAAATTAATGTCCATGTAACATCAATAAGATAGCCACTTTGTATCAAAGAGTTACCGCCAAACCCTACACAACACATTAGAAAAATACCCATACTTACACCATAGGTAATACCTAAATAATGCAACACAAGCCACGACAGGCTTACAAAAAATAAAAAAATAGCTAATTCTGCCGATAAACTCCAATCTGGAATAGTTGGTGAGTTTTGTATTAAAATTGATTCTGCTAATGCAGCTTGAATTTTATGTGGTTCCAATAAACCGACAGGAGTGGAAATTTGCGGCATAACTCCATTTGCAGTAACACCTACAAAAACAAACTTACCATTTACATTCATTTCTTGTAAATTAGTTTCTTTTGTATTTACCCAACTAATCCATTTACGACCAAAACTATCTGTTTTTACTGGTGGCAAACCTCTAACAGCTATTTCTTGTATACCATTTTCGTTTGTTGTAAGTATATATGTTGGTGTGTTTGTTAATGTTTTAAGAACTTGTGTACCGAATGAAGCTGACCAACCATTAGGGGTTTTTAATATTAGAGGAATCCGCCTTACTAATTGGTCAACTTCTGTTGGTGCTATCGCAACACCCTGTATAACTTTATCATAAGTAGAATAATTTTGTTTTATTCCTGTTGATTGTAACCCACCAACATCCGGGCCTCTAATAACTGTACCTGTGGTTTTAGGATATACGCCTTTACCGTTTTCAAACGTAGCTATTACACTTGGAGCATAACCTAACGAACTGGCAAATCTTGCATCTCCTCCCATTCTATCTGCTTGTGGAAAACTTATTACCCATCCGACACCTAACGCACCCTTGCCTAATATTTCTAGTTGTATATCTGCTAATCTTTGTCTAGGTAAAGGCCAGCCTCCCTCACGCTCTACATCTTCTTCTGTAATGTTTAGTATTATAAAATTTCCTGATGCCTCTGGTGTTTTAATAAAAGTATCAAATGTTTTAAGTTTTAATATTTCTGTAGGCGTGCTTTGAAACAATAATGGTAAGCTTAATAATATAAGTATAGGTAATAATAGTCTTTTCATTTAATCACTTTGCCTTATAGTTATTACAGAATCTCCTCCGCCGTTAATTTTTACGATATTAGAAACTCCATCCTGTATAAGTATAACTGTATAACCACTTGCTGTATTTAAATCTAGTCGTACAGATTCACTTACGTTTCTTCTCAAACTTATCGTTTGACCTGTAACAATAGTGGTTATTTGTGTATTTGCATCCTGGCCAATTAATGTTCCTGTTATGTTTACCCCAGTATTTGAAACAAGCTGGTCCTCTTCTTTTTCAACAGCTAAAGCATCTAACACATCTAATAAATCTTCTAAAAAATTTATATCAAGATAATTTATATCTAACTCGGTAAATTCTAAACTGCTATCTTCTAAAAAATCTTCTGCTAAATAATCAATATCAAGGTCGTTAAAATCTAATAAATTTACTGTTTTGGTGCTTGTAGTTTCATCTTGCGTAAATTGTTCTTCTTTTGGTGGTGTAACAATTAACATATTATCTATAATATCTAGCGTCAAATCTAATATTACAGGTTTTGAAGGAGCATTTTCAAATACGTTTACAGTAGTAGCTTGATATGGTTTGTTAAGTAAAACACTACCTGTAGCTGTAACTACTTCTATTTCTCCACTAGAAAACCCTAAAGCGTCTGGTAACAATATTATAAGGCTGCGCCCTAATTCGTCTACTGTAGCCGTAAAATCAGTACCACGTATCGCTATATTGGCCGTGGGTGTTTTAAGAGTTATATTTTGTTTGTCTATACGGTTAAGATTGCCTGTAATAAACCTAGCTGTACCCAGCCCAAAAGTAAGAGCCATTTTAGATTTACTCGGGTCAGGGTCATAAATGTATTCATCTATTAGCAGTTGAGAGTGTTCGGTAAGTTTTACTGTGGATTCATCTAAAAAAGTAATAGCCATTCTACCATTTGTAGTAATAGCTTCATCATTGCTTTGGATAGCAAATTCTAAATTAGCATCGTAAGGCTTGTCTCTTACTATTTGTGCTGAACCGTTTAGTTCAGATATGTCTCCAATATCAGCAGCTTGTGCTTGTACCTTGGTCGTTTTGAATGACGCAAACAGTACCACTATTACCGATAGATATAATTTTAAGCCAGTCATTATCTAATGTGCTTGATTGTGTTATGTTAAAGGTTCTGCTGTTACCAGTTTGGTCTAAATAAAAATAACCTCCGGCATAACCAGACCCAGTAAAGTTTAAAGTATTACTGTCACCATCAACATCAACATAGTTAGTAGCACCATCATAATTAATATCAAAGTCAAAAGTGTTGCCATCACCCTGTATTATCCAATCTAAATCAAGAGTCGCAGCTAAAGCAGTTGTGCCGTGGTCTAATGTAAATGTGTTGGTACTACCTGTAACATCAACATTATAGTCTGTATTGTCAATACCATAAGTATTTGTAGGGTCACCTTGAATAGTAAAAGTATTACTATCGCCATCAAATTCAAAGAATCCTGTGACAGTATCACCAAGAATATCTCCTAAAAACTTATTAGAATCGCCAATTTGGTTAATATCTAATGTCATAGTTGTACCATCTAAATCTAAAGCAGTTAACGTTCCTGCAACAGAATTTAAACCTCCAATTATATTCCCAGAACCAAGTTGTTCTAAATCTATATTAGCTGTTGCCCCGCTTTGGTCTACATAAATTTCGTTATCAGCCGCGTAACTTGTCAATACACTCAGCATCACAAGTAGGCTTATCAATTTTAATTGATTCATTTTTAATCTCCCAAAAACCTTTATCATAACCTATTTTTACTATTTCCAAAACTGCTTGCTCAATAGCTTTTTGTAAAGCTAATGTAGCTGGTTCGTTTTCAGCATCTCCCATTTCTATTTCTACAAGTTCTGTGCCTACCTCTATAAATTTAAAAACATCTTGTGATTGGCCATAACTATAGATTTGTTTACTTACTAAAACATCAATTAATACTTCTCCTGTAGCTATAGAAATCATACGTAAAGCAACTGTTATATTATCTATACGATATTGTTTGCTTGTACCTATTCCTAAATATCTAGCACCGATACCACCACTTTTTATATTTGTATCATAGCCAATGACAGCACCTTCCATAAGCACACCTGCAAACAATAAAGGCATAATAGGTTTAGGTCCATCTTTTGCTTCATTTTGTTCTCTAGCAGAACGTATAAGTTGTCTTTCTTTAGTTAGGTTATCTAACCCAACTCTTTCAGCTACTCTAAAAAACTTACCATTTGCTGTATGTTTTAAACTTCTAATTAATAAATGACTGGGAGCTTGTGTAAGCGCTGTAGAAAATAAAGCAAACTCACTATTGCTTTTTCTTTGTCCTGTTTGGTCAGTAAAACTATTAGGATATACTGCTACAACTATAGGTATTTTAGGTTGTGATACATTTAATAATTCTTCAGATTGTATTTGTAAAATACTAGGTAAAGTTTTACCTTGTTGTAAATTAGTATCTACAGGAGCTAAACTACAACTAGAAGCTAAAATCACCAATAGGCAGCTGTATTTGAGTGACATTTCCGTTTTCATCCGTAATAATTAGAGTGATAACGCCATCTTCAATACTATATTGAATAGTGTTTCCCTCAAGTGTTAAAGTTCCTTCTGTGCTTGGTGTCTCCCCAAATAAATTTTCTACAAGCTGTCTTGATAGTTGTGCGTATATTCTTGATTCTAAATTTCTTATAAACCTTGCTAGTGTTGTGTTTTCTTTATCTCTTTCTAGCTGTTCTTGAATAGCTTTTATTTCTTCTTTGATACTCATTTTTCTATTAAACTCTTGGTTTTCAATAGTTAAATAATGAGAAGAGGTATTAATACCACTAAAAGATGGGTTTTTAAATTTATGAGTTATAGTATCTGCTTTTAAATTTACAGCAATAATTCCAAAAAATAATACAAAACCTATAAAAACTATAGTTATTGTAAGTCTGTATTTTTCTAATTCTTCTTTATTAATCTTTTCTTTGGTCATCTCTGTCCGCCTTTGCTAACCTGTCGGTGTGCATTAGTTGTGGTACACCAAGTATAGTCTTTAGCAGAGTATCTTGTCTAATTATCTCATTATCTACAGACCGCACCCTATCTATAAGAGCAACCAAGATACCGTGTTGTGAGTCTAGTTTTTGACCTAATCTTTGTTCTATTTCTGATATTTGTGCAGAGACTTTTTCATCCAGGACATCTACTTTTGTTTCCATACCATCAATAATTTTATTGATAAGTTTCCAAATAAATAGACCTAGTCCTATTGCTGCTGCTATAGGAAAACCAACTTCATTAATTAATTGAACTGCTGATTCCATTTGGGTTAGTAATCACCCCAAACTTTAGTTTTTGTACCTCCATGATACTCAACTGCATGACCTTCTTTAATAAGAATTTGACAAATATCTTCACCATTTTCCGTGTACGGTATACCTATTATTCTACCGTACTTTCCTTTGCCTAATGATTTAATTTTGAACTTACCAAAGCAAAGCTCTTTAAGTCTTTCTTTTGCAGCTAATCCAAGTTTTTTTTCAGCTAAGTCTCTTGTTCTAGATTCAGGAGTATCAATTCCTGCTAGTCGCACTCTTTGTTTGTGTAACTTTACATCAAAGCCTAAATCTAAAATGCAATCAAAAGTATCACCATCTACAATTCTATCTAGCGTAGCATTATATACAAACGCATCTGGAGATTTGGCCATTATTTTTTAGATGTTTTCTTAACTCTTTTAGTAGTCCAAGCTTCATTTACATCTGGTGTAGATTTATCATCAGCTACAAACTTACCCTTTTTAGTTCTAGTCCTTACTTTAACCTCTTCTGTACCAGTAAGTTTGCCCCAAAATCTTTTTAAAAAACTCATGTTATTTATCCTTAGCCTTTAAAACATTTAAAGCACACCAATCAATAACTTTGTAAAGTTTTGATAACCACCAGTTACCTTGTGGTGTTGGTGTGATAGCCGCAACTAATGATGCGATAGCTACTATAGTTGTTATCCATGAAAATATATTAAGTATTGTCATTTAGTTTCTCCTTTAATTTAATCTGCATTTACAGACTTAATATTATTATAGTATATAAGTGTAAAAAACGCCTAATCGTTTAAGAAGTTGAACCACCCTGTAATAATATACTTCTCTTGGTTTTCAGATATTTGTCCTCTATGAGTGTGTGTCCAACCTGCGGGAAAGATAATTGTTGAACCTTTTTTAGCTTCGGTAACACAATCTTGATATAAAAATTCTGTTCCTCCATTTTCAACATCATTAAGATATGTGCTAAAAACCAAGTGTCTGTTTATAACAGTAGGAAAACCATCATTTTCCATGTGCCATTTATAAAAACCCCAACCCTTGTCGTAATATTGTATTTTAGTATGATGGTCGATACCGTAAAATTCTACCTCATTAGCAAATTTATATTTTGAAACATATTGTTCTAAACATTTTAACAATTCATCTCTATATAAAAAGTTTCTTAAATCTTCTGGGGTTATCATTACTTCTAATGATTTTTTATGTTTTATATCTACCCTATTATCACCTATTGTACCGTCTTCTGCGTTAGTTTTATTGTTGTTCCAATACTCTATTAATTCATCAACAGCATCTTCACTTATTTGATATTCGCCTATAAAGTTCATTGTCTAAAATAAGCAGGCAATCCAATTATAGGTCTAGTGTCGTATTTATTTTGTTCAGCATCTTTACTGCTTGCATCGTTGTAATGTAGAAATACTTGTCCACAATTTTCACCCTCAAACGGTTTTCTCCAATGTTCTAAATCACAACCACGATACATTAACATATCACCTGGGTTTAAATTTATTTCAATATTAGGTTCTATGTATATTGACCAATCATCACCGCCAAGATTCATAGTAGTAGATATTTCACAAGAATATCTATCCTTATGTTTTTTTAACTCATCACCTTTTTTATAGATTCTAGCGTATGAATATGTTTCAATAAGTTTAACTTTTGCTTGTTCTTCCATTACAGGCTTTACTTTTTGTAATAAAGTTTCCATAACTATATCAGCGTAGTGTGAATATGTTTCTGGTATTTGTGTATCATTCCAAACTCCAAAATATTGAGTAAACTGTGAAATATACTTTTCATCAAACAAATGTCTTGCTACTGCTCTTTTATTTAAAAAGTATTGATAACAAAAATCTGCTAGTTCTTTTGATATAGCACCTTTAATTACTTGGTATTTAT
>CAACVD010000153.1_pt1 | contig 30711 bp, 22 predicted proteins | sample 2381771 | NCBI WGS metagenome assembly CAACVD01 (sample SAMEA5211965, study PRJEB30684) | marine metagenome | biome: Marine; feature: Epipelagic; material: Water | collected 2015-10-15 | depth 15 m
TGCAGGTTCTCAATTTGATGCAGAATTGCAAGGTGAAGTACAAGCACTAGGTCAAATAAAATTAACACCTGAAGAAACACAAGGTTTATCAATTACTTCAGTTTGCGTATCGCGCAGTAGCTTTTCAAGTTTATCTTTTTCAATAACCATACCAGCTACTTTATCTTCTAGCGCTTCGTTTTTAGCTTTTAATGATTCTAACTCTTCAGGATTCTTACCTATAAAAGTATATATCACTACACTTAAAGAACCAACTAACATACCAACAATAACTTTAAATATATCGTTATTTGTTTCAGGTATTTCTTTAAAAGCTAAAAATAGTAATAATCCCATTACCATTGCAAATACTGTGGCGGCACCTATATAACCGCGCATTTCTTTATTTCTAAACATGTCTAAAAGTTGCTAGCTAAATTAATCTCATCTATTTTTTCTTGCATTTCGGCCAACCCCACAGGAAGGGTGAGGTCAAGACCGGCTTTAAATATTTTTTCCATACTACCAGACTTAAAAACAAGCACAGAAGGTACCATTCGAACCCTATACTTCTTTTTAGCTTGTGGCGCTTTTGATATATCAACTCTGTAATATGATGCATTTTTTATTTTATCCCATTCGTTAAAACAATTTGCTTCATTAAATTTAGCCCAGAACTCAACAACAATAGTATCATTATTGTCATCCCCAAAAGCATTATTATTACCTACAATATCTTCAAAGTTACTGTCATCAATCCAGTATTTTTCTGGCACTTCAGACTGTGTATAGGCTAAAGCGCTTATTAACAATAGTATTAAATTTTTCATTGATTTTTTCTTATTTCGTATAAACGCTGCTCTATTTTTTCAAGTTCTTCTAGTATTTGGTCAACATCTTCTTGCGTGTCCATTATTGTTTGGCGCACTAGCTCATCTTTCAAATCATATTCTGTTCTTGAAATTACCGGCTCAGGAAGTTCCTTAGCAAGAGCTATATCAGATTTTAAAGTAAAGTACATAGTGGCTAAGGAAATTGCACCACCTATGATTATACCTATTGTCTTCAGATCAAGAGTTACTTTCGTGTTTTCTCCTATTTGCTGCGCCATTACCTAAATGTTATATTGATTCCAAAATTAGAGTTAAATATTTCTGAGTCCCAAAATTTAGTATATTCACCCTCTACAAATATTCCTATTGATTTAGTTACTTTCCAACCAAACATTAAACCTGCTTGATAGTCATCCCATTGCTCACCACCTAATAAATCGTTGTGGCCACCTTTGCCCCAGCTGTTACGATGCAAATAACTAAAATCCTCATTACCCTCTACATAACTATGATGCGGCATTATCCAGTTACCATAAGCGTGCAACCAAAAGTTATTTTTATAATGGTAAAAATCAAATCCAACTATTGGTGCAATCTCAGCAAACGCGTCTAGTTCAGCCCAGGCTTCTCTATTGAATCTATTCATTAAGCTACCAAATATACGGTCTCTAAAATCTTCATCTGTATACGCAACTATATCGCCTCTGTCGTTTGTCCATAAATAATTATATATTTGTGATGTTGTTCCGTCTGAGTTATAAACTTCTGAAGAATAAAATGCGTCTTGAAAACCATATTCATAACCTAAAGAGTACCAAGGGTTAGCTGGTATTTCTTCACCTGAATATTCATCTATCATTGTTTCGTTAAGCCATATTTCAATAGGATTATAGCCATATGCTTTTTGGTGAGTACGATATATAATACCTGCAGATATGCTTAATTTATTACCTATAGGCAATCTAGCTCTTACTTCACCAGACATATATTCAAATCCAACATTTCCGGATTCTCTAGATTCAAACTTACCGATATGGTATTTGCCGGTGTGTCTTACAAATAAACGTCTATTGTCAAATTCATTGCCATCTATTCTTTGTTTTTCCCAGTGCAATAAATACTCTAAACCTTTTACCGCAGCTGTTGGTGCAGATAACCCTACGTTATTTTCTGTGCCATTGTAAAAATTTGGTTTGCTTTCATAGCCAAACCTTGCTAGCTTACGTAATCCAACGCCAATGCGATAGTTATTTGGGTGATAAGTTGTTTGATCTACAACACGAGGTATATCATATAAGTTATCAGGATTAGTTCTAACAAAATACTTTGTTTGCTCTAATTTAGCATTACCTATATTACCTGCAGCATATACGGTGCCGTATTTTAAAAAGTCATCATATAAGCCTTTAAGGAACTGCGATTGTGCATTAAAGGACAGTAGCACTACTATAAGCAGAATTAATTTTTTCATATTACTTCGTATTTTGTTTTGTTGTTGGAATCTCTATAAGCTTTTAAGCATCTGTTTCTATTAGAGTCAGGAGATACATAACTAACATGTAGCCAATCAGGGTTGTTATCTGTTCCAAACTCCCATATGAGCTGATCAAAATCAATATTGTTTTTTATGTAGTTATACATTTCCGCGTTTGTTTTGTGACCATACGTGTCGTCAATATCAATTGCGCGGCCTTCACAATGCTGCGATTTTGAACTACCTCCGATTGCTTTATTAAGCTCAACCGAACGAAAAAATGAATTAATTTTTATAGGGCCACCTACCCATTTACGTAGCGGCTCAAATATATTTTCTGCAATAACTTGCATATTAGTCTTTTCATACTCGTTAGGTATATTGTTTATACCTTTTCTTTTAGCTGTATATGAAAGCGTGGCTTCTTTATAACTAATGTGATCGCTTATCATTTTTTTCTTTTTACAGATTTAACACGACGAGGCTTACCAGTCGGCTGCCCCAGCCTTTTCTTTTCAGCTATTTTTTTACGCTTTTCAGAAGAAGACATTTCAGATGCTGTTTTAGGTGTAGCGCTAGATACACGTTTTTTAGGGCGGCAATACGGTACGCCTCTTTTTTCACCTTTTCTTCTACCGCATGGTTTACCTGTACGAACGTCAATCCATTCTTCCTTAAACCATCTTCGCAGAGCAGCACCTTTTTTAGTTTTTCTTACTGCCATTATTTAGGTTTCTTATGCCCACACCCTTTCTTTTTTAAAGCAAGATGTTGCGCAAATGTTTTAGCCATATAGCCTTTCTTTTTTTTACCACAGTACATCATGTGAGGTTTGTATTCTTTTTCCTCTTTTTTCATGTACATCTTATCCTTTGCCATCTTATTTCTTTTTAGATTTATTGCCCCAGTTAGCAGCACCAACTTTACGGCATTTGCTTAGCGCTCCGCTTGCGTATGCCGATGGGAACACCTTATATCTTGCTTTTACTTTGTGATAACACGCGTCTTTCTTTCCCATCAGTTTAATTTTTTACGTTTTAATTTTTTTCTTTTAACTTTCTTTAATCCCGTTGTGGATGATTGCGGTTTTTTAGCTTTTGATTCTATTAACCCAACATCCCATTTGCTGTAACCTAAAGCCAGCGAAACAGCTTGCCAAGTTTCAACATCTTGGCGCACAGGTGTAGAGAGGTTATCTAATTTACGTATTACGCGATCTGCCGGTAAATTAGTAGTGGCAGATATAATTTTTCCTGCTGATTCAAATATAGGGTTGTCTAATGTAAACCCAGCATTTCGCATCTGTTCACGTGTATTACGATATGTAAACATCCTACCTGCTGATGCTAGCTTGTCTATTTTAGAACTAATCGGAGGCGATAGCTTTAACGCTTCATACGCCACCTCTTCGTAATCTGGCCTTGCTAATTTAGATTGTCTAATACCTTCAAGAACCATATTTTTACCAGCTGCAACCGCAGCGCCGCCAAATCCTAAACCTCTAAGCAGACCGTCGGCTGTGCCATTCGCTATTCTAAAATATCTGTTTCTAGTTTTCTCTTCTTCTTCGTCATCAAACGCTAGTGCAAATAAAGCTGTTTGTAAAGAAGAAAATATTACGTTTTGCACAGCACCGTAATACATTAATTTACTAAGATTTGTTTTCCAATCACCTCTACGATTAATCAAATCTAAAGCAGCCTTTTTTGTTAAGCGAGCGTATTGCATAGGTGTGTTAGCAAAAGCTAGTATAAGGCGCCCTAAACCACTTGCTTGTTGCATAGATATACGATCAGGTCGTGAAGATTGCTGTGTTTCTTCAGCTATTTCTTGAAAATCAACAAACGCTTGCTTAGCTGCATCTTCTTGCGTCATTCCTTCTTTAATATATCTATTTAAGCGGTTGCGATAAAATGATGCACCACCTAATGCTATTGCATGGGAGTCAGCAATCTGCGTTGGCAAAAAACCTTTTTTAAGTAATGATGCTATGACAGCTCTTACAGGGTTTCTGCCTTCTTCTGCAGCTCTTGCAATTTCATCTGCGTTTACATCAGTTTTCAAACCTGATCTCCTTTCTTTTAAGAAATCAGAGTTGAATAATGATACATAATCACTCCAAAATTGCGGTTGATTCATAAATGCACGGCTTGCTGCTAGCGGATTATTATCACCAAAGTTAACAAAGTTAACAAAAGATAATTGCTGTAATAATGCAGATCTTGTATTAAAGAACATAATAGCGCCAACAGAATCATTAATCCAGTTTACAAATTGATTTGTCAATCTATTTGAGCCGGTAATTCTGCGTCTACCTGTTTTCATTCTATATAGTACGTCGCTTAATGCTTCTACATAGTTATCTCCAAATGCAGCGCGCAATCTATTTGCAGTATTACCTTCTATTTCACCGCTTTGCCCAAACTTACCAAATATTTCTTCTGCATTTGAAAGGTATTCTTCTAAAAACTTTTCTCTTGACGATGTATTTAAGTAATCAAGAATATCCGTAGTTAGCGTGCCCCCGTCCCAGCTTTTTTCAGGTGCTGGTGTTTCTGCAAAATTAGTTAGGTTTATAATTTGACCAGCAAAGTTTCTTAAGCTTGGATCATTAGAAACAATATTAACCATTTCTTTTACTTCCGCTTCAGAAAGACCGGGTACTTCGTGTCCGTTTGTAGCCCATACATATACTCTTACTGCAACTTCATTTGTAAATCCGGTAGAGTTTTTAGCTTTTAGTTTTACATTTTTACCCCTTAGAAGTTTTTTCATTTTTCTAAATTGATTCATTGTAAACTGTCTGTATGTGCTAAACTCATTTATACCCTTAGCAAAAGGATCAAATAAATTTTGTTTAAACCACGCTAAATCCTCATCCCCTTTTTTGCCTTTACCAACCATATAATACATAAGCCCCGCGAAGTCATCAGCGGATGGCGGTATGAAAAATTTCCATTTACCCTTACCCTTGCCTAATAGCCTTGCTTTCTTTTCAGATATTTCAGCGGTAGCATTAACATCAGAAACTTTACCTATAAGGTCTGCTAGTTTACTGGCCCTGCTCAACTGAGAATCTTTTGAAATTAAACCATTATTTTGCATATCCTGCAGCACTTGTAACTTTTGAGTATCATTCAATACTTCATATGATCTAGCTCGCCCAGCTTTAACTGCATCACTATTTGCTTCGTTGGGAAATAATCGCTTAGCTACAGTATCTGCCATATCAAACCTATCAAATTCGCCTACACTTTTATCAATTAATGAAGAAAGTTTTAAGGCTCTACTTTGCTGAGTTCTAGGCTCATACCCTTTTTCTAATATTTTAACGTCATCAGAGTTAGGTATTAATGATTTTTTAACTTTTTTATTACCAGTTTTCCCTCGTGTAGTAGAATCTATGTCTGCCTGCACCACTGAATCATTATACCAAATTTCAGGAGTTATGATATGTTTTTTGTTCATTACAATATTTGCAAATGCCATTGTTTCATTTTGCAAAACTGCCGGGAAATGTTCAAATCTATAAACTCTTTCATTATCAGGAACGTTTTCATTGAATATACCACCCGAAAAGCCCATCAATGTTCTTGCACCTCCGGCTATGTTTGAATTAGTACCTTTTAGTTTTTTAACAAAAATAATACGATCTACTTTCTCTTGTGTTGAAATGCCTTCTTCATGCACAAAATCCGTAAGAATAAAATTTAGTGCATTGTACGCTAATATTCTAGTTTCGTTATCAGGATCATTAAATAACTCTTGCATAACAGATTGGAAATCTTCAAGATTATTTATTGCTGCTAATTGTTTTTTCTTATTTGAATTTCTTTGAGGGCTCCAATATGGTAATTTTTTTCTTTTACGCATTGCTTGTTCAACTAAAGAAATCATTTCTTTTGTTTCTGGAGTAAAATTAAAATTGGATTCTTTGTTCGCGGCTTCGTTTAATGTGTCTGCAGATTCCAAAGCTTTTAATTTAGATATTTCGCTGTCTTCAGGAGCTAAAAATTTATTTGTATTATCTTTTGATACAAATTGCTTTTTACCATCTTCATAAATTTTTATACCAAAACCATATCTATAATGGTACCCAGCAAAACCTTTTATAAAAGTTAATGATTGTGATATACTTTTAGGTATTATATCCAATAAAGACAATTGCATTTGTCTTGTATTTAATAAATCTTCTATAATCCATGTTTGTTTACCACTAGAAGAATTTTCTACAGTATCATTTAAATTTTGCTCTGTTATAGTTTTTTTAGCTTCGTCATTAATAGGGACAAACGGAACATTTATTGGTATTGTAACTTTATTAATAATGCTATTAAACGCTATGTTATACTCGCTATTATTTAAATCCACATTGTCAGGCAAGGCGTCTTCGGCATTACCAAAATTCTCCATAGCTTCTTGTAGTAGCTTATAATGTGATTTTTGAATATCAGATTTACCAGCGGCTAAGTCTTGCACTTCTTCAGAAGTGTATTCACCGTTTTCAACGCGCTTAGCCATTTCTGCTCTAGCAGCCGTATTAGTCATTAATCTACCAACTAACCTTGCAAATCCAATCATAGATATTGCCTCACGCGAACCATTTGCTAATTTTTTAAATGTGCCATTTGTATTAATTCCAAATGCACTTAAAAAATCTTTTTTAGTTATATTATCTTTTAACCTGTACGGCTCTAAGCCTGCTCCTTTGCTTAGCCTTGCTTGTTGATCATAAAAAGCTTTTTGTAGGTTTCTTGGTATTCTAACACCGGTACCTTCAAGATCTTTGCTTGCAGCGTCATTTTCAAGTATTGCGCCCTCAGGCAATAAGGATATAAATAAATCAGCATTATCATATATAAGCTGTTGTGCTTTTGTTTTATCACCTGAAAAGTTAACAGATGTTGGCTTGCCCTCTTTATTAATACCTAAGTAAGCATTGAGCTTCATACCAAAAAGCTTCGCTGTTAGCTCAGGCGCTACGTCTTTAGCGTTAGCCAATGTTAAGCCTTTAAATTCTAAAGCCGCAACTTTTTCAGCAGCAGCATTGTAATATATTTTAGAATCTTGCGCGCCTAGCAAATCAACAGGGTCTGCTAAGCTTTGCACTCTATCCAGTTCTGCTTTTCTAATATCTACCATAGTGGTAGACTCAATATAGTCAGACTCTATTTGTATGCCACCTGTTTCTTGATCGTCAAACGCACTTAAACTTTGCTCAAATTCTTTGCCTGCAACTTTACCACTTTTTAAAGCTGCATTTACTTTATTTTGCAATTGTGAATTTATCCAGCCAGAAAGATTATCATTAATTTCTGGATTAAAATTATTTATATGAGGTATAAGTTCTAAAATTGTTTCTGAAATAAAATCTTCTTCGCTAAATTTAGGTAATGCTCTTATCTCTGGTGTTATTTTGCTGCTTATTAACTTGTCAAGTATAGACATACCTGTAGGGTCGCTCCGCATAGGACTTGCTAAATCTGATATTGCTTTATTAGCCCCGCTAGAATCCCACTGTTGTTTTGTTTGGTTTGCTCCTAAAGCTTTTACAATATTTTCATATTGCGATTTTTGTTCTGCTTGCGATACACTTGCTGTTCCTACTTCTGCAACTTTAATGCCTCTTTGTTCTTCTCTTCTTTGTATTATTGGACGCAAACGTTGATCAAACTTACCGGATCTTAAACCTTTTGAATATGCGCCAATAAAATTATATATACCTTTGCCAGAATCAAAATCAATGTTTTTAAAACCATTTTTTCTAAATAATGATTTTAATAGGTTACCTATATTATTAAATACGCCATCAACATATTTTATTTCGCCTCTAACTACACCGTCTGCAAAAACATTTATATACTCGGTGTCATGCTGGCTTTTATCCACGTTTCTATCTAAAAACCCTTGTACCCAGTTTTTTTGCTTTTTAGTAAGCTGAGCTTCAAATTGGTTCCTTAACCTAGATTGAGCATTAGCATCGCCAGCTAAAGCATTTAATATTGGATGCAATAATTCGTGACCCCCAACAGCAAAATCTAAAACACTATCAGCTTGCTTTTGATTAATGATTATTTCACCATTACCTCTAAATTCACCATTAGCGTCTACAGCATCACTAAAAGAAATTTTAGTATCAAAATTTAAATCTTTCATTAAAGATTCTGTGGCAGCTATATTTTTATCTCTTAATATTTTATACTTTGTATCAAAAGTTTCATCAATCTGATCTTGTCTGTTTTTAATTCTCTGCTTTCTGTCCTTGCGCTGTGCCTCTGACAAATTAACATTTCTCATTTCAGCCTCAATCTCAGATATTTCAGATTTAAGCTGTACCATTTCAGCAAGTTCTTGATTATTATAAGTATCATATACAGTTTTAACTCGCTTTCTAATATTTTGTAGTTCTTGCTCTATTTCGTCTATTTTTTTTACGTTTTCTTCAAAAACTGGACCAGACGATTGCTGTGATTCATTTTCTGATTTTAATGTTTGAGCTACTCTACCTGCTTTAGAATATAAGTCTTTAGCTTTAGTAGGAGTGAGCCTTTCGTACATTAATTGCCTTTGCCTTCCAGCAACACCACCCGCAACAGTAGTGCCACCACCTATTAATGAGCTAACTAAAAAAGTATCAAAAGATCTTTCAAGAAGTGCTCTTCCGTCAAAATTACCATTTTTATCTGTAAACCTATTTATACCAAACCTAGTATCGAGTACATTATTTACTTCCTGAGCTGCTGTTTCAGAAGCTCCCTCAAAGAACATGTTTTTAGCTAGTATTGTTGCTGTTTTAGCAATAGCTGGTTTACCTCCTCCAAACGCTTTTACAGTACCATTAAATAACCCCCTTGTAAGTCTTTCAGAAACTAATTCAACTGTACCTTGAGCAATTGCGTTAGCGGCCATTCCAAATCCCACACGATCAGGCGCTGCTTCAGAAAGTTCTTCATAACTTGAACCCGCAGCTGAAAATCCAAGCGCGGCTAACCCAAATGGATTTAATGATGCTATTACCGAAGGAACACCTTGAAATACACCACTTATTGTTTGATCTATAGCCGTTAGATAATCTTTATCTTCTATTCTGTCAAGAATACTTTTATCATCTCTTACGGTTTTCATTTTTTCAAATTGATTACCTACAGCGCCAAACAATTCGTCAAAAACAAAAATATCATCTATTTTTTGTCTAATAAAAGTTTTTTCTTGCGTAGTAATATCATCTTGTGAAAAATAGTTATATACATCTATAATTTTAGAAGTTGCTAAATCTACAGGCATTTCAATAAAATCGCCTACACCTTCTAATATACCGGCGGCTCCGGCACCAAGACTGCCTACCTTATCTGATATAAATTGTAGCCCTTGATTTTCAAATAGATTTTCTCGTGATTCCGAAGAACCAGCCTCCGATTGTAATTCCGTACTTACGAGATCGGGTGCTGCAGTTTCCTCCACAGCCACACCCGGAGCTATGGGGTCTATCTTTCCCGGCATAACCAATGCTGAGAACTGATCTTTGTTTCCAGAATATCCATCATTAGAAAACAAATCAAACGAATAATTCAGAGCCTCTTGATCTTTACCAATAAGTTCTTTATATTCGTCTAATGTACCTGTATATCCGTCTTGCTGAAACAAGCCGAATGCATATTCCAATGCTTTTTCGTCCATACTATTTAATTTGAAGGATTAAATCTTGCGGCACCTGAGGGGTTTTGTGCTCTTTGTTGTTGCGCAACTTCACCGGATCTACGCATACCTTCTAACTGATTTTTATAATAATTTTTAGCGTCTGTGCTAATGTCAGCTAAATCAAAAAACGCGTTAGATACGGCGTACGCATCTGTAATATCTATATCAAATGGATCATTATCATAAAAAATACCAGCATTACCATACGTGTTAATAAAAGCTTCTCTAAGTTGATCCGGGTTAAGATTGCGGTCTACCACCTCTTTGTTATTTTTAAATAAGTCAAAAACTTCTTCTCTAGTTTGTAATTTTCCCCTTTCGCTTGGAGACATTTGATTTTTTATTAAATTAACAACTTTTTGTCTGTATTCTGGAACTTTTTGCGCAAACAAAACTTGCCTTTCTCCTTCTGGTATTCTTGTTTCGCTTAATAATCCAGATATTTCGCTAACTAAACCTTGAGCATCTCTCATTCCTTTATCAGCCAATCCGCTAAAAGTAAATAAATCGTCTTTTAAACCTTGACCCATTTTATATCCCGGTATACCTGCAGCACCACCCTTGCCAGCTTTAGCAACCTGTGCTGCTTTATATTGTTTTAACCCGTCAGCATTGACAGTCGATATATGACCCATAATGCTATCAAGGATCATATCTTTTACCTCTTCACTTCTGTTAGGATCGTTGGCTATTTCGTCAGGTATATCAATAAGTTTAAAACCATCGAATAAATCGTCAGCCATTAAAGACTTAATAGTCTCAGGTCCGCCTTTATCTAATGCGTTTGAAAATTGTGCTTTTAGTAATTGAAATGCAGATTGATCTTTGCTAAGATCTAAACCTTTAGAACCTTTGCTATACATACTTTGCGCCTGTTTCAACACATCTAGCGAGAATGTAGAATCTTTAAGAAAATACTTTGATATATCTTCTTGTCTTAGTGCACCATATTGAGTTTGATACAAAGGCGATCCATCAGGCATAAATTGCATTGTGTAGTTCTTATTAACAAATATCTCATCTAAGGCTGCTACTTTTTCTGCATTCATACCTTTAGACATCATCTCTCTGTTTTCTACATATTCATTCGTAAGGTTTTGTAAATCTACTAAATTAGTATTTAAATTTTCAATAACCTTTTTAGACCGATTCATGCCGTCCATAACTTTTAAATAGTCAGGAGTACCAACTTGCCCCTTCATACCTGCTAGCAATCTAGCTGAATCTGCATATTGTTGTCTTGCACTTAATATAATTGGTTGTATTGAGTTTTGAACAGCTGGCGGTAATTTTTCAGCTGTGTAATCTTCTGGTAGATCGTTTATTTTTGTTAAAACAAAATCATCTACTTTTTGTCTAAACTGTGTAGCTTCGTTTTCACGACGCATTTGCTGATAGGCACCTATTCTAGTTTGTTTAGGTATATCTATTTTTATGCTTGGTGTTTTGTAAGCCTGAGCAGTTTGCCCTGTAACGCTATAAACCGATGTATTTATTCCTCTCATAACTTATTATTCTAACTGCTCCCTAAACCAAATCCACTTAATATTTTATCACCAAGACCTTCACCTGTACCTGCTTGAGCTGCACTTCCAACGCCTCCAACAAGATCAGCTACTCCGCCAACTAGGTTTTGTGTTGCTGCGCTTCTAGCTGCTTGTGCCGCGCCAAGTCTTTGGCTAGCCATACCTAACATCTGAGATGTTTTAGCAGCTTCCATTTGTCTTGATTGCATTTCACCTGCAGCAACCATTTGTTGACGTTGTTGCTCGCCCTGAGCGGCCATTTGTTGATTTCGGCTCTCTTGTTGTGCGATTGAAGCTGACGCTGCGGCGGTTTGTTGTGCTTGCGAGTTCGCTAAGCTTTGCGCTAATGCTGCAATACCTGATCCTCCAGCCGCTGCACCTAAACTACTCATAATGTTAGCAGAAGACTGTTGGCTTTGCTGTGCTGCAAAATCTGCTGCCTGTGTATTTACAGTCAGGTCTTCATATGCGTTACCCATGTTTTCATAAGGGTTAGACGTGTCTAATTGAGAATAACGATCTTTCATAGCGTTAAATTCAGCTTGTGCTCTACGCTCTTCTCGTCGTCTTTTTCTACCGCCTATAAGACCAGCGCCCATTTTTATTAGCCCGCCAACCGCGCCAACTGGATTTATCATAATTTACTATATTTTTATGTTATTTTAATTACGTGTTTATTAACTACTTAACACGACTTCACTGCCTACGGCATATAACTCTTTTTTATCAGTAGAGGTTATTTCCATATCAACAACCGCATGATAGCCTATAATTCCCGATGTATTTGCTCTAGCACTTTTAGCAAAAAATATAAAATCGCCTGCTGTAGGTCTGGTTGCGCTATCTGTTGTTTCACAAACTAAGCTATTACCGGTTATTGATTTGCAAGGTCCTATTTTATATATATTGCTACCACTTTTAAAGTATACAATATCAGCTCTATTACCGGCCGTGCTATCTGCTTGTATAGAAACGTTAAGCGGATTTTGGAAGTTTAATGTTATATCTGGCATTTTTTATATTTAATTTCGTTCGTATGGGAGTATCTGACTGGGGTGCATTTTTCGTAATTGAACGGTTACAGGCGCATAATTAAAAATGCTAGTATATGCACTATCTAAATTAAGCTGAATCCTTAATTGTAGTCCATAATAATAAGTCCCTGCAGGCAATTTAACAAATGCTAATGTGGGGTAAGCTCCATATATAGCTCTTTGTTCATCTTTTTGTTCATATATTGATAAAGATATACCATCAGAATTATCTTCAACATACATTCTCCTAAAGCCTGTTGATCCTTTAGTTATATAAAACGGCATACGATGCCTGTGATATAAAAAACTTCCGTTAGAATAATTGCTTAATCTTGCGACCTGCCCAGTCATATTACTTAAAACTCTATGTGATTGCCTCGTATTTTGTGAATTACTTAACCCCATTGCTCCAAGCTCAAAAGCGTCTTTAAAAGCGTCTCGTTGATTAATTGTTTTAAAAAGCCTAAAATCTATATATGAAAAACGAGCACCATCTTGCCAATATGTATCTGGAACTCCCTGCTGTAAAGCCGATGCATCTTCCATCTCAGGAATTGATAAATGAAGACCTAAAATAGCCCCTCCTGTTCCAACCACTAGTCTTCCCGCTGAAGTACCTATTGATGAATAATTAGCAAACCAATCTTGTATCCCACCAACCGTATAAATAGGCGATGCATTAATACTAATATTATAGGTGCCTAGAGAAGCTAGTGCGCCAGTGTCACTTCCTCTTTGCAAAGACCCTAAATAGTTTGCTACTGGTGGGGTATTTACGGTTATAGAAACTGTTTGGCCTCCGCCGCGCGCGCCATGCTCATCTATTGGTATGTAGATAAAGGTATCATCAACACCTGTTGAGGGGTTAGCTGAATTATTTTTGTAAATTACATTAGAACCGCTTAAGGAATAAGGAACCCTAACAATTTCTGTTCCGTTAGAGTCAGTTAAAGTACCGCGAATAGGGAGTCTTTGGATTTCAAAACTTACAGTATCAGATTCGGCGTCAGTAGCTGTTAAAGTTATTTCTTCGCTATCACCTTCGTCTATTGTAAGTTGAGTTAAAGTAGCGGTAGGCGCGGTATTTACATTAATAGTTACTGTTGTTTCGGGGCTATCATTTTTACCGTCGCTTGTTTTAAATCCAAAAGAAGTGCTACTATAAGTTCCGCTGCTATAAAAAAATACTACAGTATTTTTAGAATGCCTCCCTCCTTCCGTACCTAATACTCTAGGGGTTTGGTCTATAAGTCTATCCGAACTATAGCTATTATAATAATAACTTGGAACAGAAGCTATACCATAAGGGTCGGAGCTGGTCAAGCTGTTTATTAAAAGAGCATTGAATAATTTACCGTTGCTAGGTATTGATGTTATTTTAAAATCAACTTCAGCACCTTCTGGATCTGAACCGACTAAAGTTATAGCAATCCAGCCATGCTGATTAACCTCTACGGTTTGAGGATCTGCGGAAGGTGGATTATTTGTAGCTGCAATAGTACCTGTTACAGTGCATTCGCTGTTGCTGTCTTGAAAGCTATCATTAGCTTTATATTTAAAAGTAGGTGAAAAATTTGTTGAGTTGTCATGTTTAAACCTAACTTTATTTTTATTACCATCCGTTAATGAATGAGGCGCGTTTATAGGTGTTGAAAACGTAACGTCATCTTCTTCATATAAATCACCAAAAGTAACATTTTGAGTTATTTTAAAAGCAAGTGTGTCATTATCGGGGTCGGTGCCTGTTAAGGTTATAACCTTGCTAGAGCCCTGCTGCCCATTAAAAGCTTGTGTTGAACTTACGGATGGTGCTCTATTTATTAAATTGTCTAAATTTAAATCTGAAAATACGTCAGTTACCCCTACTATTAAAACAGAAAATTTTGCACTTATAGTTATTTGATTTGTACCGTCGCCAGAAACATTCATGTCTCGAATGTTAAACAAAGTACCTCCGTTTGAATCTTGAATAGAATTTGTAAAATCGCTTTCATTTGAATAAGCGGACGAAAACTCTACATCTTTTCTTATATATAAATTAGTTGTTCCATTTATTACTATTGAAAGATCTTCCTCTTCAAATGTATCACCGGTTTCATCAGAATAATCAGCACCTAATTCACCTATTAAAGAATTATTTGTAATATCAACAGAGTTTATTAAAGATGCAACATTAGTATAAGCTGCGCCTATTACAACTGATATTAATTCTGCAGCTTGTATTTGCCAAGTAAATGGATCATTATTAGTTAAGCCATTTTTTGTGGTTACAGACGAAGGGGAAGTACCCCCTTGTAAGCTTAGTTGGTATTTTTCTTTGCTTATAACCGCAGGAAATTCTATATCAATTTGCTCAAATTTTCCAAATTCATCTAAAACATCAGACAGATTTGTAGGAGGTAAAGTAAATTCATTTGATTCAAAGTCGTATGTATAATTATTATCATTAGTTATTGAAAATACAAACGAAGCTCCAGGAGTTCCTGTTATTGTAATGTCTCTAACAGCACCATTTTTAGGTATTATTGAAGTGTCCATTTCAAAATTATCTATAGCAAATAAAGGTGCGGTTTCTTCTACTACATTTGGATAAAATACTATATTGTGCCCGGATAGGTTTTGTTTTAAAAATTGCCATTCAACTTTTATTTTAACAGATGTTAGGTTTCCATCTGTATACGCTCTATCAAAAGCAGTAAAAATATAATTATCGCTATACGATTCACCTACTAAAATTTCATAATCTGGAACATCGTTTAAATAATAACCTGTAGACGTAGCAAAAGTTAATGTGAATAACGTTTTTATTTGATTGTTTTTACCAGTAGCAGAATAAGAGCCTGCTGAAGGCGTTATTGATATATTACCTTGCTGCTGAAAATAATAACTACCCGCTATTGAAAACGTAAGATCGTTCACATGAATTGCGCTACCATCTATGTCAATTGTCAATTCTGTATTAGAAGATGGAGAAAATGTATCTAACAGATCTATATCTATACGAATTCTATTGTCAGACGCATACGGTGTGGTAGTATCGCTAAGTTTAATTCCATTAACAAAACCATTACTATTATTACTGGTATTTATATAAGTGCTTAGTCCGGAAGTATTGTTTTGAAAATCTGCAGCCGCTACAATATAGTTTGAATCAATAGGGTCAATAAACATTACCGCATCTGTACTGCCTAAATTCTGGTCTTTTGAAACCGTAATTGAAACATCTGATATTTTTTTACAGTTTGTTAATGCCATATTAATCGTTATTTTCTTTAATTGTTATTGTAACTTCTGTTTGACCAACCGCGTCTTCTATTGACTGCAATGTGTCTATACCTTGTGTTGAAAATTCTTTAGTATCTAACCCCCCTGCTTGCGTAATATTATTCCAAGAGTTTTCTATACCTTTGATAAAATTGTAATATTTACCCTCTTCCTCTATAAACGTTGACACATCACCATTTTGTTGATCAGTTATTATTGATGAGCAAGTCCATCCAGTATCTCCCTCGTAATTAACAGTTTTGTAATTTTTAATTTCTGAAGGATTTGAATTTAATATTAGTTTAACTGAAGATTTTTCTGCAGAACCTCCGTAAAATGTATTACGTATTTCATTATTATGTGAATATAGTTCGCCATTTTTAAAAGTATAGTAAATACTGTTCAATGATAACCCAAACTCTGGTATATAAGATTTTCTACTTGGCCAGCCTTGAGCCTCCTCTTTATAGCTAACAGTATCTAATGATTCTAAAATTTCACCATCATTACTTTCTTCTACTAATGTTAAATTATAATTACCTTTTCTAACATCAAATGTTCCAATTATTCTATTTGATAAATTTAGCTTATCATAAAAATAACTTTGCATCCCTTTTGCTGAAATAGATTCAAGGCCATTCCTGGAAAGCCTCATTACCATTCCTCTAGATTTATCAGCAAAGTACATTCTGTAACCATAAGAAGCAAAGCTTTCAGGGTTTTTAGATATACCAAATTCTCCTACAAACGGTATAGCCTGCCCTAAGACTGCTGCATTTGAAGTAACATTAGCATTTCCATCTGCATTAAATAAAGCATCTTTTTGCGCTAATACTTTTAAAACTTTATCTTCACAAAATGTTATAAGATCCGTGTCTCTTGTATGAAGTTTTTGAATTGAACCATATTCAGGATTTAAATCTTTAGTTATGTTTTCAGCTGCAATAAACTGATTTAATCGGTTTATGCCACTTGTAGAATTAAATATACCTGAAAATATTAATCCATTTTTACGTCTTTCTTCTTTATATTGTTCGGCAAGAGGAGCGGAAACTTTTACACCCTTAGAAATAATTGGAGCGTTAAAATCATCTCTAATTCTGTTTGATTCAACACCATTACCAAATGAAAAACAATTAAACCAATCTAATTCTTGAGTGCCTCCGTGCTCACTTATGGGTAAAGCATTACTAGCCTCATAATATATATCTATATCAACCGCTTCTTTTGGTTCTGTTTCAAATATTGCAGGGTTAAAACTTCTAAATTGCTGTTCGCTAGAATACTCTTGCAATATTTCTATATTAAATTCTTTATCTTTGCCTATTCCAAATTGCAACAGAGCTACATCTAATTTATCCTGGCTATCTGCGTTTACTTTAAAATTTTTAACTCTTTTATCAAGCTCAAAAACAAATAAAATTTGCATATTAGATTTCCAATCTAACTTTCTGTTTTTATTTTCTTTAGCCATTGCGCGATAAGCGTAGTTTTTAATTGTGTATACATTTTTTTCAGGGTCTTGTGAAAACCTAATTTTTGTTCCCTTAGTAGTCATAGCGGTAAGAAAACTTTGGTATCGCCCCTGCGAATCAGCTTTTGCGTCGGCTAAAGTATGAGCTGAAACGTATTGTAAACATATTTTATTTCTTCCGGGACCTATAGGTTGATCAGTCCACCAGCTATAATATTTATTCCCGCTAGGCATTAGACTTAATTTAGTTCCTTTTCTATCGCCCATCCATTTTTTTGGGTTATGTTGATCTACAAAAAATCTATTATGCCCCCTGTCTTCTCTCCAATGTCTATACGCCGACTCATCACCCCCGAACCCATACCTATTTAAAATAGCAGTTGACTCTACTATGGAATATTCGTCTTCTGTAAAAACATTTGTTATATTTTCATTTATAACACCGTCTCTATGTATTTTTGCAAAAAACCTACCTAAGAATTCTTTTTTATTTTTTAGCTCGCGCTTAAAAAATTCTACGCCTATGCTTGCAACTCCTTCCGCACTGTTTACGTTAGTTTCGGTAGGGAAAAAAACGTTGAGATCCTCTCCAAATTTTTTTTCAATGTTTACAGTATAAACGTCCTGTTTTGAAGCGCTACCAAAAGGCTTTGCTATTGACGATATTTCATAAAATTGTGTTTTTCCAAGAGAGGGTGCATATATTTTTAAATACCTACTAGAGTCTAGTAATAAATTTGTCGAGTCACCAAAAACTTCGTTAAATGGGTCTTTTCTTATTTCAAAAAAAGTAGCATCTTTTTTAGGAAAATTAATATCATCAAATATATTTGCTCCGGTTGTTGGGCTTTGCACAACCCCATAAGAACTATAAAATAATTTTAATTCCTCCGGAGCCTCATTTTTAATATCTATAATTTTATATTTTGCAGTATTTGTTATTAAATTATCTGAGTTATGTGCTTTTTTAAGTATTATAAAGGTTTCTTCATCAACTTTATTTCTTTCAGACGATGGAAAGCTAAGCCAAATATTACCGTCTTCCGCGTCGTACCAGCGGTCCATAGCAAGGTTATAGTACTGATTGCTTGTTTCTTTTATATAATATTTAAAATTTGTCGCAAAAGTAGGGGGATCATTATTTACGGACACTTCAAAGCCGCTATATTTATTTGAATAATCTTTATTTAGCCTCAACACTCCAGAGTCATCAGTTTGAATGGGGGTTTCACGACCGTACTGATCTAAATAAGTCACACCTAGCTGGTATGTACGCATTGATTTTATAGATTTACCATATTTTTCTTCTCCTTCGGGCTGAAACCTAGAGCTGTTAGCGCTACAAGAAAATTGCATTGCTACATTTTTATTTAAATTATCTATTAAATTAAAATTTTGTAAATAATTACCATATATTAATCTATTAGCAACAATCTCTTGAGCTTTTGCTTTTTTAGGGACGTTATCATATGGCCTTAACAACTGATTAGCAGGTAATACTTTATGTATTAATTCAGATTCAATTTCATAAAAATTTTCTTTCCATTCCTTATCTTTATATTCAAAAGATTTTATACTATATATATTGGTACTAGAATCTTTTTTAAATAATATTTCTACTTCAGTAACTTGGCTAGGTATATATGAATTAATAAAATTTGATATTTTTAAATATCTTAAATTATTTGACATACCCGTATTAAACCCTCTTGCCGAATCATACTCAAAATCTCCAGGCGCGAAAGCAGACTGTGTAAAGGGACTCATCGGGGAATACTCCCCATCTTTGTACTTATATCTATAAGCAAATCTTGCAAACTCTTTTTCAAATAAAGGATCCTCTTGCACAAGCTCAAAAATATATAATTTTTCTGAAATAGGAGTATTTTCAGAAACAGAGTCTACTTTAAAGCTGTAAGTATAACCGGTTTGAGGAGTGCTCCTGCAAATAGCATTAATTTCTACGCCTATTTCTTCATCAGAAACTTCTTCTGCTAAAAATATTTTTATTTTGTCATTTTTTTTAAAATTTGGTTTAGCTAAAAGATCTACACTAAAAAGAGGATATCTTGTGCTGCTTCTAAGTGTGCCGCTAACCGAAAAATTAACCGTCGCTGATGCTGTTATTACGGAGGGTGAGCCGTCCCTTTCAAACCTATTGGTACTTGCTATTGTAAGCGTAGGAGCCTCTGTAGGCCCGCACTTTATAACCGTTATATCTTTTTCTTCAAAGTTATATTCTGTACCGTCATATTTTATAAGCTTAGTGTGTGTAGAAAAATCTCCACTGCCCCCTTTGCAATCTTCTATGTTTATTTTTTTAGGCTCTGAATTGTTATCTGTAAAAAATAATAAACCATCAATTATATTAACGCCTGTTATTAATTTTGATTTATCAAATTTTAAAATATTAACAGTTGGTGTTTTTACTGATACTAGAATAGGGCTAACAAGTCTAGTCGACTCGTCATATTCGGCAATAGCGTCAACGCTAGTTCCAGCTATAAACCAATATATTTTATTATTTTCTGTATCTGCTACAGACCCAATACATTTACCACCTGCAATGTTTATCGCTGAATCATAAGCAAGTTTATTACCTAAAACATTTTGCATAACACCAATATCTGAACCATCAGATGTTGATATCTGCACATTTAACGCATCTCTATATTCGCCATTAGGAACTATTCTTTCATCAAGGTCTTTATTCATTTTACCTTTGATGAATACGTTTTTGGTTATTGGCATATATTAGTGTTTAATCCATTTAGATTTTCCTCGTAGTCTTTGTGTAAGTTCTTCTGACTTAAGGTTAGATAAACGCAGCTTAGCTTGTCTTACGGCTGCGAATCTTTCTCTTTTAAATCTTGCTACAAGATATTCGGGAGTATTTTGTCGGGTTGACAATATTGCGTGAGCTATACTTTTGTACATTGCCTCTTCAGCAAATTTATGCACAAGCTTTTCCTCTTCGGTTGCAACACCGTCGCTAATGTATTTAAGTGTTATGATTTTACCGGACACATGGCTTGAAAAGAATATTTTACCTCTAACGTTGTCTATAAAGAAAGACCCGTTGGCATTCATATATTCACCCGATGTGCCAAACCTTCTGCCGTAAAGAACTTGGAAGGTATTATTATCATCTATGTAAAAATCATGCTTCGATGCAGTGTTTGAATCCTGCGATTTAAACTTCTTCCACGTTTCTGAAGGAGTTGCAGTTAATAAGTTACCATCACTGTCAAAAAGATAATTGTAGTTGCCATCTTGTAGCAGCGGTGTTGGATTACTAGTCTTTATAGCAGGGTATAGCGTTCTTTCTATACCACTGTCATCCACCCAGCTCAATTTAACGTAGTTTACGTAGTCGTGGGGGAGTTTCATTTGTAAATCAGTAGGAACTTCTATCTCTTGCGATTTCTCGCTCTTAAACGTGTCGTAACTCAATTCTTGAATTGCTCTTTGTGCAAAGAACAATACGTTGTTTCTTTTGACTTTTGGTATAATTTTTTCTTCACCAACATAAGCAACTATAAAGTTGTTTACAATATCTTTAAGTTTTATGTATTGGTAATTACCAAGTTTATCTTCAGCATTTATTTGAACAGCTGTTATTAACAAACCGTTTTTTGGAGCTCCGTCAGCTTCTAATACGTCAGTATTGTTTGTATTTCCTGTAAATACTATTTTATATGGGGTTTGACTCTCATTATACGTATAGTTTTCAACACTTATTTCTTCACCGTTAACAAATACATCTAAACTTGCTTTTGTTGTTGGTCTTGGCTTTAGCTGCGATACTAATATTTCAAATTCTGTATTAGTACCGTTACCAGTAAAACTTGCGCTGTTATTATAATAACGTTCGTGTGTAATGTTAAATAATGCCATCTATTATGCTTTTTCTTGTTGAACGTCTTTTGCTTCTTCGGCAGAACCAACTTGATAAACACTTGGGTCTTTAATTGATACACCTGCTAGTTGTAATATTTTTATTACAAGATCAGTCTCTTCTGAATCATGCAGCTCGAAATTTACGGAGCCAGTTGCATTGTAAAGCAAATCGCTGTTTACTTCATAATAATTCCAAACAACCTTGGCTGGTTTTTTAATATAATTAAAACTAACCAAAGGATTGTGTTGATCGTTTGATGGATCTGTAGAATCTTCTGAAACAATAGCGCTGTTACCATATATTTTTACGCCGTTGGTATCTCTAGTATATATAGGAAAATCGTTTGTTGGTTTTGAAAGAGGTGAAGATGTAATGTATAAATATTCGTTTTTATTAACGTGCTCGGCTTCTACACCGTTATACAATACAGCGCCTAATCTATATAGATCAGATGGAATGGTAAAGTAACCATTAGAGTATTGGATTAATCCCGCGTCGCTGGCAGAGCCATCAGGCTCAGTATCAGATACTTTGTTGGTTTCAAATATACTTATTTTTTCTTCAAGTATATCAACCATATCCGAGTATTCCGTGCTGTTACCCGGTAGTCTACTAAACTGATTTAAATCGTAAAAATACTGTTCGAATATATCTAGCTGCGCTTGATTGGCAAATAAGTTATACTCAACTGGCGCTAAGTAACCGCGCTGCTCTTTATTAAGTATTGCCAATACTCTTTGATATACTGTATCTACACTTACTGCCATATTAATATTTTAATAAAAAGGCCCACAAAGCTGTGAGCCTTTCACAACTTCTAAGCCAAACGTTTTTCTATTGTTTGGTAAATTTCAATACCATCATCTGTTTTGAAGTATGCAGCTAATGCTGAATATGGGTTTTCATCAAATGGTACAGTTATAAGCTTTCTGTCGTTACTTCCCCAAGTAAACGTACGCTGATCATTTGAAAGCTTGATTATGCCTTGCTCTACAGCTTTGATACCCATGTTTCTTACATTAAGGTTTTCATCTGATACAAGCTCCATAAATAACGCTGGATTACTACGAGCAAAAAGCAACAAATCTCTTTTTAATTCTTTAGACGTCATATCTGAAACAGCATTACCTAGTTCGGTACGCATAATAGCCTCCATGTGATCCACGTCTAGTGATTTAGCAATTGATAACGCTTCTATTTCTAGCTCTAAGTAATCAAGATCACTTTCAGCTTGCTTTGCATTATCAACTTCAATATATTTTTTGTTTTTTAAAGGGTGATATAAAGATAGCAATTTTTGTAATGTTTGTTTTTCTTTTGGAACAGCCAAAACGCCGTCGTTAAAAACAATATGCTCAAGTTTTGCGTCACCTTTAAATTCATCAACAAAAGGACTTCTTTGATTTACAGCGTATTTTAATTCACGCTCATATCCTTTTTCTTCATCAAACCAATACAGATTTCTTGATTGAATTGTTGCTGTAATTGGCGTTTTACCGTTTTTAAGTTTATAAATGCGGTCTTTAATTTCCCATTTAGGAGCAGTTACTACTGCTTTTTCTTTTTTTGCCATGATATAATAAAATAAAAAAATTAAAATAAAGCCGGAGGTGCTGTATTAGCACCCCCAAGCTTTAAAAAATATTATGCATTAAACAATACGAAATTGTTTGCAGCTTGTACAACTAAACATCTTTCAGATAAGTAGTGTACCTCCATTGCGTCTAGATCGCTTGTGGATGCCCCACCTACAGATCCAGTAACCCAAGACTTCATTCTTCGATCATCAGCTTCAGAAGCACGATAACGTACGTGAAGGAATGGTCGGCGAATATTCTTGCCCATTACTTGATCATATACAGATGAAGTACCAGCAGGCACTAACACACCTTTAATGTCATTGATAAATCCACGAGTTTGACCGTCGTTCAAATATTTCCAGTCAGTTTTATAGAAGTCATAAGAACCTCTGCGGAAACCAGAGAAGCCTAAATTCAATGCCATATCCTCGCTGTTTTCAAATACTCCGTAAGAAGTACCTCCACTTCCGTAAGAGTTTTGAGAAGCTAGCCAGTCATCAAGCGCTAGGTTTCGCTCACGGTTAAGGAAGAACATATTTTCTTCAATAGCTCCTTGAGCGTCCAGTTTAGCAATAAGCTCAGTTATGTCAGCCGAAGTTTCAGAGTTTTTATTAGCTCCAGAACCATCAAACATAGTGGCAGTATGTCCACGTGTTTCAATAGCAGAAAAAAGACCTTCTGTACCAACAGCGTCTCCGTCTGTTCCAAGAACAGAATCAACAGTGTTTCCAGTTCCGCCTTTTTCAGACTCAACTAGTGTCATTTCAAGATAATCCTCAAAACGAGTACGAGTTTCACCTTCAGCTTTGATATACCATAGGTAACCAGACTGTCCAGCTTCACCAGATACTTCTACCCAGCCAATTTGAGCTGAATCAGAACCTGAGATTTCAAACTTGTCTTTAATGATAACAGGCTTGTTTGTAAAAGTGCTAAAAGAAGGAGAGATTGTATCGCCCTGCATTCCGCTTTGTCCTTTTGCAAACTCAGAACCAAATACAAAAAGCTTGATTTGAGCACCATCATTGTAATTAGTGTCTAAATTAGCAGCATCATAAGGAAGAACAGTTAGCGTAGTGCTATCTGTAGGCAAAGAAGGGATTGCAGAAACATAACCTTTAGTGGTAGTAGTTCCATCAGAAATAATAACCAACTGACCTACGCGAATAGCGTGACCGGCAGCAATAGTAACCAAACCTGAAGCGGCAGTTGTAATAACACAAGTGTTGTCAGATCCAGTTCCGTAAGAAAGGTGAAGTCTATTTTGCTCAGACCAAACGATTTGATCAGAAGCCATAGGCATTTCAGCACCTACCATACGTAGGAAAGAAGAGATAGAACGATTTCCATATCGCTCTACTTCTTGCTCATATAATTCAGGAAGGTACTGCTGAGACCAGTCATTAGTACCGTCTGTAAAGTTTAGGTAATTAGAAGCTAAAGCCTTTTTTACTGGAAGGGCTTCAGTTCCTTGAAAAGTAATTGCCATTTTTAATAATTTTTAAGTTTAAGTTTAATTTTAGAAGTATCATCACCAACTAACGCTCTTGCTTTAAAACCGCTCGGATCATTACTTTTTGTATAAACCCCTCTTGGGTCCATATTAATGTTCTTTGCTTTTTTCATGCTATCTTTCATTGCATCGGCTTTGCCTTGCTCATAAAAGTGATTTGCAATTGTGTCAGCATTCATAGCTGTGAATAAAGACTTATGGTAGTTTTTGGCGTCATTCATAGTGTTGTCTTCGTTTAGAAACTTTCTAATGAAATTATTAATGTCGCTTTGTTCTGATTTTACCTCAGCCGCATCTTTTACATTAAACCTATACCGCTTGTCTCCAACCTTATATTCAAAACCTTTGAATTGGTCATTAAAAACTTGCTCGGTTTTTTGTAAAAACACAGACTTTTGTCTTTCAGCTATTTTTGATGTTTCTTCGTTTTCTTTGTTATATCTATTGAAAAAGTCAACAGCCTTTTGTTGATCTTGTGTTAACCTAGATCCAGCTTTGATTTCCTCATAGTATTTGTTTTTTAGCCCTTCAAGCTCAGACTTAGCGCTTGCTACTTCTTCTTTGAATGCTAATTTCTTTCTTTTCACATCACGTTCGTCATCAACTTCTTCGTCAAATGTAAACTTATCTTCAATAAGAAAATCAATTTCTTCAGATGATAGATGTGGTTTTGATTGTTGATAGTACTCTCTAAGTAACGCAAGATCATCAGTATTTGAATAATCTTTATTAAGCGCTACATAATCTTCAAGCGTTCCGCCTGTTTCGTTTATAAAATCAACAACCTTTTGAATATTTTCAGGAAGCTCTATACCTTGCTCCTCTTCTTTTTGAAATGCTTCTTCAACTTCTTCAGCAAGATCTTCAACTTCTTTAATGGTTTCTTCTTGCTCTTCTTCAACTTCTGGAAGCTCTTCTAAAATTACTTCTTCAGCTTCTTCTTGGTTTTCTTGTCCCACTTCTGGCAATTCCACTTCGGCTTTTTCCCCTGTTTCTTCAACCGGTTCATCTCCGCGTAGCACGCTGCCCTCTGGTTCTTGTTCTTGAACGGCATTTTCTTCTTCTTGTTTTTGTTCACTTGCAGGCGGTTGACTTAAATCAACTTTGTGTACTCCATCTTCAAATGTAGCACCTGCTTTTTCTTGCACAAGTTGTTCTTTTTCTTGTATTGATAGCTCTTCGCTTTCAACAACTTTTGCTTCAATGTTTTCAGACATAATAAAATATTATAAGATTATACACTATACATTACTTGGGTTCAAAAGAACCTAAGTCAAAATCACCACTAAGTATATCATTTCCTGCAGATTCAAATATTTTTGGTGGTAAATTGTTTTTTCTTTGATTAATTAGCTCACTCTGCTGTGATGCTTGTATTTTTGTTCGTTCGTCTTTACGATCTTCTTTTTCTTTAATAGCAGACTTGGCAGTTTCAACTTCCAATCCTTTGAGCTGCATGTTCATTTGAAATTCAAGCTGCATCAAATCTTTCTTAAGCTGCGCTTCGTTTGCTAGCCTTTGCATTTCAAGCTGCGACTCTAACTGTTTGAGCTCTGCTTTTTGTGCTGTTAAAGCTTGCTGTTTTTGAACCTCTGCTTGTGCAGCAACTTGTTGGGCCTGAGCGTTAGCTTGTGATTGTGCTTGAATATTTTGCTGTTGCATTTGTTGATCGCGCTCAAGCTTTTTCTTTCTACGTATTTTTAGCATTTGATTTGCTAACTGTACGTTTTTAATTTCGCGTAAATCAATAGCGTCTTCTAGTTCAATAAGACCAGCGCTTAATGCTGCTTGTATATTATTTTCAAGCTTTTGAGCTTCTTCTTCGTCTGGCATCAAATCAATAAATATACCAAAGTCATGCAAATGTAATTCGCTAAGCTCAGATAAAGTTGCAACATTATGAATGCCAATAGATTGTATAAAGGCTTCTTTAGCTGGTGAGTATTCAATTACATCAGCAATGCGCAGCGATATCTTTTCAGCTGTTTCCGCAGTTAAGAATAAACCACTTTGCAATATATGTCTCGTGGCGGTATTGCTATTTGCAGCCGCTAACTTTTGTACACCTACCAATGCTTTTGGATCTGGCGATGTTCCGTCTCTTGCTTCATTTAAGCCTGTAGCATCCCGCATCATTTGTAAATAATAGTTATATGTACTTACAAGCGAAGCTATTTTGTTGCTGCCACTATTTGAATTAATCTCTTGAATAGGCACTTTACCTGGATTCATATCCCCGTCAGACGTAAATGATCTACCAATTACAGAACCAGTTTGGAAAAACATATTTAATGCTTCCTGCGGATTATAATTTGTGCCATTACCTAAATCTATTTCAGCGAGTCCATCAGCGTCTAAATAAACACCATCTGGTACCATACGCGACATTACTTGTTGTAGCTTTAAGTGAGTTAGCTGTATCATGTCAGCAAACGTAGTAATGCGACTAACCAATGATTCAATACGACCATTATACATTCTTGGCGCAACTATAGAATAATTCATTCTAACTTTCGCAGCATCACTTTTCGGACGCAACATATTTTCACATAGCTGCCATTTCAATAATACATTAGCACCTGGTATGTACGCGCCTTCATAAAGCACTTCAATATTTCTAGCTAATCTTTCAAACCTAGCCCTAGGGTCAACTGGTGGATTAAAGTTTTCGTCTTTTACTATAATCTTTTCCGCGCCTGTAGCTGTATTCTTTAATTTATAAATTTCATTATGAAATGTTTTATAATTAAAATACAATACATCTACTGTGTTGATATCGCTTTTATTTGAATCAGGATTAAACTTGTTATAAGCTTTATAGTTTGAGTACCCTTTTGAGTTAAGCTTTTCTAATTCTTCGTTTGTTAAATCAGGAAATTGCTTTTTTAATTCGTTTAATGGTATTGTTTTTATTTCACCTATATAATACACGTCATCAAAATAAGGCGACTCTGTATATGAATAAACTAAATTCGTAGGATCAACATATTCTATTTTAATACCTTCGGAATTTGTATATGTTGTTTTTACGGCAGCTATACCTAATACTGCTAGATCGTAATAAAAACGTTTTTTGGTAAGCTCGTATCTATTTTTTTCAAAAGTAACCGTGATCGCTTGTTCTTCTGCAATTTCTATAGCCTCTTTGTAGCTTAGCTGCATGTGAAGGTCTAACTCTTCTTGATTAGCCGGTAAATCGGTTAATCCGCTTTCCTGTGTATTTATACCAAACTCTTGTTGTATATAAGCGTCAAGCTCTTTTGCTTGCATATCGCGAAGTATGCTTTCCATATATTGCGTACGCTTTTCAACGCCAAACGGATCTTGTGAATATGCTTTTATATCATAAGTTCTATTAGCCATACCATTAACAACTATATCTACAAATTTAGGTATAATTGGAACTGGTTTCCAGTCTAAATTAAGATAAGACAGATCACCATTAATTGATAATTCATCTTTATATTTTTGCACGGACTGCTCGCCGCGCGCATACAATCTTAACTTATGATAAGAATTCTGATTGATATAAAAACGATTGCCTGATGAATCTCTTTTAAACCATTCATGCTCAATTGCTTTAGCCACGCTTAACCCAAACTCTGAGCCAGCCTTTTCAATATCGCTAAGCGCTTGACTTGGAAAATGACTTTTTGAAACGGATTCAGCCATAATTTTTTATTAGTTTTGATTTTATGCCTTCGTTTTTATATTTAGCTATATTAAAACTTAAGCTTATTTTTTGTCTTTCTTGATTAGGAGCATACATGTGCCTATTACAGGCCATAATAGCAAGCCCCGAACTTATCGCAGCATCAAACTTAGTTCTTTTAGCTAAATCATATTTTGCCCAGTCGTTTAGTGTAGCGTTAAAATACATTTGGCCATATGAGCCATCTTGCTGTAAACCTACATACTTTTGTATATAAGACTCTATTGCCGCTGCATGAGCCTGTTTGATATCTTCACTTGAGTTCGGCATTCCGCCAATTTCTTTTTCAGCAGCAGATAATTTATTAAATACCTTGTCAGGTCTGTTTATTGAAAACTTTCTATAACCTCTGCGCTTTAAATAATATAATAATCTAGGTTTATTATTTTCTGCAAGTATTGGCATACCGTAAAAGTGCAATGCCATTAACACGTCTTCAAAAAACATTTCAGCTGTTTGTGGCCGTGCAACATATTCAAGAAAAAACATATTAGAAGGAGCTTCGTCCATATTAAATTTAGTTAACCCGTGTAAAGCGCCTTTTGATCCTTTACCATCCGTTGTGCCTGATATATCATATGAGTCACAGCCAAATGCACCAATATGTTCATTAGCAGGGTAAAGCACCCCTCTTTTCTCTATTACGCGATTTTGAAGATTTGTAGGTGGAACCCAGCTAACTTTAAACCTCCCGTTTTGATTTGGATTAAATACTACTTTGCTATCTTTGATGCCATCTGCCCAGCTAAAGCTTCCTTGCGTTACACCCGCAGACGAATATACGTCATCGTTGTAATCTATCTGTTCGTATATTTTTGCAAGATTAAATATGCTATTTTGTGTTTCGTCCCTAAAAGCATGCTCCTCTGTACGCGGAAACTGCCTATACATCTCGTTTAAGGCATCCTGGTCTCCTTTTAAGCCATCAACTTCATTGTTCCAATGATCTATAACTCCGACCTCAATAAGGTCTCCATACGGACCTTCAATCGGTTTTTGCGGCGTATCAAAGACAGGGTTTCCAAAAGAATCAATGAATCCTTCGTAGTTCCATTCCATAGGTATGAACAAAGAATATAATCCTGAGCGAGTCTGTCCATTGGCGTTTCGTTTTGTAACGTCCGAATCATAATATAGTTTTTTAAAGTTCTCGCCACCCTTATCTAAAGAATTGCTTGTAGACCCCATCATACATTTTCCTATAATCCTGCTACCTAATCTTAGCGTTGTCTTCGTGACTCGCCAGTTGTTGAGGATGTTGTCCGGCCGTTCCCATTTGCCCGATTCGTCGTGTACGAGGAGCTTGAGTTTTTCACCGTCATAGGAGTTGTCGCCTGTGTTCTTCCAGTCGATTGTTGTGTCAAGCCCTTGTAACTCTTCCCGCGTCTGCCCTGACTGTATAGATTTACGCGTAAGTTTTGAGGCGGGTACTCTATACGCGAGCTCGGTTTTGGGACGATCCATACCGTCTTGTATTGGTTTAAAAAAGAACGGGTAGTTGACGGATATTGGAACAACTTTATCTGTGAACATTTTTTTAGCGTCAGACCCAGATTTGGACAGTATGCCAAACCGTGAATCGGACGATATTGTTGCCATGTTAACAGCTTCTGATGACGCCATGAATGAAAAGCCAGAGCGTCTGTTTTTGAGATAGCACATTCCATAACACCGTGAATCGGCTTTGCATGCTTCCCAAAATATAAAGAATAATCTATTTGCCTCTCTAAATTCAGGGGCCCCAACGTCAATTTTACTCCACTGCAGGTACATGTAATGAGTACCAGTAATATAAGTAGGCTTATCCTTGTTATAGAACCAATGGCCTTCATCACGTCTTTTAAACTCTTCATCTATATACGGTTCCCATTGATCTTTGAATTCTTCTGGGTAACTTTTCCAATCAAAAATTGTTTTTATTCTATTTAATTCTTTAGGGTGCTCACGTCTAACCCACTTATTTTCTCCTTTGGTAATTTTAGCCGGTGTAGGAGGCAAAGCAATCTTTAAATTTTGTATGCTATACACATCGCCAATTTGCCCTGTTTTGCTAATAACTACAATATCATTTTCTTTATCATAGCCATATTTCCATCTACGCGCTTTGTTATGGCGTTTGAGCGTGTTTATTTTAATCGGTTCAATAACCTCAAATAAAGTTTGCTCGTACATTACCTTGATCTTTTTTCTGCAAAACCGCTAAACGCTTCTTTTTTTTCTTCTTTAGGTTTGTTTAACAGTATTGATTTTTCTTCCTCTATTCTATTTAAAATTTCAAAGGCATCAAATATCGCGAGCTTTTTAGTTGCTGCCGCATTTTTAAGCCTATCTGCAGAAACATCATCTTCTGTGTTTGTTATAATTTTTTCTTCTGCAACATGAATAAGCTCATCAACTGCTTTGTAGCCAGCTCGGATTATATTCTGTTTCGTCTCCTTGATATTCATATTTAATAGAAATTGAATTGGTTAGCACCCTATACATTCTTTCACCATCAACAACAAATTCATATTCGCTATCAGGCTTAAAACCTACAAGATCATTTTTTTTAATACCGTTTTTCTGAAGATCTTTATCAACAAACTTAATAACGCCTATTAAAGGCTTTTCAGGGGAGGTGTCAAACTTATCTGTTGATTGAATAGGTTTTACAAAACAATACCCTTTAGGCGCGTGCCACAGCTTATTTCTTTTATATAAAAATATTTGTTCGGCGTCTACAA
>CAACVD010000155.1_pt1 | contig 30498 bp, 55 predicted proteins | sample 2381771 | NCBI WGS metagenome assembly CAACVD01 (sample SAMEA5211965, study PRJEB30684) | marine metagenome | biome: Marine; feature: Epipelagic; material: Water | collected 2015-10-15 | depth 15 m
AAATGATATTGACGTTTCAAGAAACAGGCAACGTAGAACTAGAAAGTTATAGTGACTATCCGTCTGGTGTAAAAAACAATGCAAAACGTGCGTTGGACTGGGCAGAAGAAAATGGTTGGGGATCTTGTGGAACTGGTGTTGGTAAGCAACGTGCAAATCAATTAGCTAAAGGAAAACCTATCAGCGTATCTACAATTAAACGTATGGCATCCTATTTAACAAGACATAGGAAAGATCTAGACAGCAGTACAGCATATGGCGACGGTTGTGGAAAACTTATGTATGATAGTTGGGGTGGCAAAGCAGGACTACGTTGGGCAGAAAGTAAACTCAAAGAACTGAATTTAGCCAGTATAATTATTGACGGACGTAATGCTTTTGATACAAAGGAAGAAGCAGAAGCAGTTGCTCAAGAAATGGGTTGTCAAGGATATCACACTCACGTAGTAGATGAAACAACGTGGTATATGCCTTGCGAAAGTCACGATCTTAAAGCACCTTGTTGGAAGGGTTATGAGCAAATAGGTTTTAAAAACAAGAATGGTAAAAAAGTACCTAACTGCGTACCCATAAAACGTAAGTGATGAGGAATAAATTAGAATGGAGAACACCAAGTAACACTAGTCCAGTACGACACAATCGTGCCTGTTTATGTGAAGATGAAGATACTTATAGAATTGATTGTTGTGAAGGTTACATACAAAATCAAGGTATTGGCAATATCAACAGAAATTCTTAAACGCCCAGTAGTTAAATTTTAAATGTTATAATAGTATGAAAGCAACCGATATTTTAAAACGTTTCGAAGCATTTTTAAAGAGGTACGAGTTTGCTCAACTAAAACTAGACAACGGCACAATCCTAGAAGCAGAAGAATTTGTTGAAGGTAATGCTATTTTTATAGTTACGGAAGATGAACGAGTACCACTGCCTATCGGAGATTACGAATTGGAAAGTGGATCAAAATTGATCATTGCTGAAGAAGGAGTAATTGGCAGCATTGGATCTGAAAGTGCAGAGGAAGAAATCACTGAAGAAATGAGTAAAGAAAACTTAGAAGAAATTAAAGAAGAAGAAAAAGTTGAAGAAACTTTGTCTTACGTATCACGTGAAGAACTTGAAGAAGCCGTATCTGAAGTAAAAGATATGATTGAAGAAGTAAAGGCAAAACTGGAAGAAGATAAAAAAGAAGATAAGCCAGTTGAAGCAGACGAGCATAAAGAAGAAAAAGAGGAATTATCAGCAGCTATGAATGAGCCGTCTGTTCAACCTTTAAAGCACAACCCAGAAGCGACAAAATCTGTCGGTCTAAAAAAGATTGGAAGAAACAGATCAGCCAATTCGCCTATGGATAGAATTTTAGAACGAATTAGTAACATAAATTAAATTATAAAAAATGGCACAACCACAACCAACAATAACAACTACCTACGCAGGAGAATTTGCAGGAGAATATATCTCGGCAGCACTTTTGTCTGGTAACACTTTGGCAAACGGATTGATTACTGTCAAGCCAAACGTGAAGTACAAATCAGTACTAAAAACATTTGCTACTGATACATCAAGCATCGTAGACGCAAGTTGCGACTTTCAAGACACAGCAGACATTTCTTTAAACGAGAAAATTCTGTCGCCTACTGAATTTCAACAAAATATGATCTTATGTAAGGATCAGTTTCAAAGTGACTGGGAAGCAGTACAAATGGGATACTCTGCATTTGACAATTTGCCACCGAAGTTTAGCGATTTCTTAATTGCTCACGCTTCACAGCAAGTTGCACAATTTGTAGAAAACAATATCTGGTCTGGAACAGGTCTTACAAACACGTTTGAAGGTCTAGTTTCATTAATCGATAATGACGCTTCAGTTCCTGCAGGACAAAAAATTGGTGCAGGTGCAGTTGATGCTTCTAACGTAATTGCAGAATTAGGAAAAATAGTAGATGCTGTTCCTAGTGCAGTATACGGACGTGACGATCTATTCATCTATGTATCTCAAAACATTGCCAGAGCATATGTAAGAGCATTAGGTGGCTTCGCAGCAGGTGTTGGATCAAATGGTACAGACGCTAAAGGTACACAATGGTACAATGGTGGTGCGTTATCATTCGACGGAGTAAAACTTGCTGTCGGTAACGGACTAGCAGATAACACAGCAGTAGCAGCACAGAAATCAAACTTGTATTTTGGTACTGGTCTTTTATCGGATCATAACGAGGTACGTGTGATCGATATGAGCCAGATTGACGGAAGTCAACAGGTTAGAGTGGTTATGAGATTTACGGCAGGTGTACAGACGGGAATTGGGTCTGACATTGTATTGTACTCGTAACAAGAATTAGTTAGTAACCGAAAAGGGTAGGTTGGTAATTCCTGCCTACCTTTTTTTAATAAAAATAAAAATATGGCTTGTAATATTACGACAGGAAGAACAGAACCTTGCAAGGATAGTGTAGGTGGACTTACAAAAGTTTACTTTGTTAACTTCGAGGACTTTAATCCATCTGGTGTCGATTTTGTCAGCAATAGTGATAGTATAGATACAATCACACCTGCAAATACGGCAATAACGGCATTTCAGTACGATTTAAAGGGTACTTCTTCTTTTGAACAAACAATAACATCTAGTAGAGAAAACGGCACTACATTTTACGATCAAGCGTTAAACCTAACGTTCAAAAAATTGGACGCAAGTACGCACGACGAAATTGCACTATTAGTAGCAGCCAGACCACACGTATTCATTGAGGATAATAATGGAAACATTTTTGCAGCAGGACTTGAATATGGTATGGACGTGAATGGTGGTACAATTGTAACAGGTGCAGCTATGGGAGATTTATCTGGATATACCTTAACGCTACAAGGTATGGAGAAAAAACCTGCAAATTTCTTGTCACAAGATCTAGCAGCTACTGGTATCACAGTTAGTGCGACACAAATTGACGCATAAATAATTGATTAGTTAGATGAAAGGGGACGTATATCGTCCCTTTTTTTTTGTCTTTGAGCCACTTGTCATTATTTATTTGTTATATAGGTATGGAGATAGTTAGCACAACAGGAGATAGTAGAATAACCATAGTCCCTAGAAGTTTTGAGCCACTTATATGCGTAATATATCGCAATGTTTCTACTGATGAAGAAATAGTTACCGATAATTTTGCACCTTCACATATATTAAATAATACAATAACGTACCCTTTTCTTCAAACGGAGAAAGAAGATCTTAATTTAAAAGAGGGAGAGTTTGTCAGTTTTGAGGTTTATGGTGCAGAAACAGATCAAGATCAAGGTCTTTTGTTATATAGAGGTCGAATATTTTGTACTGATCAAGATATAAGACAGTCAAGAGATCAAACGTACGATATAAATCAAGGCGAATACAAGGAAAATGAAAGTGATAACGAGTTCATTATATACTAAATTATGAGTGAAATTAAAATTGTACAATTAAATTCTTATACTTCGCCTGTTATTAAGGTTGATAAAAGAGATAATTACGTTACATACGGAAACAAAAACGACTACTTTCAATACTTAATAGACAGGTATACTGGTAGTCCAACAAACAATGCTGTCATCAATGGGGTGTCACAAATGGTATTTGGTAAAGGTTTAGATGCAACCGATAGTAATAAAAAACCGAATGAGTACGCACAAATGGTAACATTGTTTCATAAAGATTGTGTACGTAAACTAGCATACGATCTTAAACTTATGGGACAGTGTGCTATCCAGATCATATATAGCAAAGACAGGAAACGAGTTGCACAGATTGAACATATGCCAGTAGAAACTTTGGCTATGGAGAAGTGTAATGAGAAGGGAGAAATAGAAGGGTTTTATTATGCACCAGATTGGTCAAAGGTAAAGCCGAATGATGAGTTACAACGTATACCTGCATTTGGGACTAGTAAAGAAAACATCGAGATCCTATACGTAAGACCTTATGTAGCAGGGCATTATTATTATAGTCCAGTTGATTATCAAGGTGGCTTACAATACGCTGAACTGGAAGAAGAAATAAGTAACTATCATTTGAACAATATTATGAATGGTCTAGCACCTAGTATGCTAGTCAATTTTAACAATGGTGTGCCAAATGAAGAAGAACGTGCAAACATTGAACAACGTATTATCCAGAAATTTAGTGGTACTAGCAACGCAGGTAAGTTTATCCTATCGTTCAACGAAAATGCAGAAACGGCAGCCGATATACAGCCAGTACAATTAAGTGACGCACATAATCAATACCAGTTCCTTAGTGACGAAAGTATGAAAAAGATAATGGTAGCACACAGGGTAGTTAGTCCAATGCTATTAGGGATTAAAGATCAAAGTGGTTTGGGAAACAATGCTGATGAATTAAAAACAGCCAGTACGTTAATGGATAACCTAGTTATACGTCCACTGCAAAATCTTTTGATCGATGCGTTCGATAAAATACTAGCATATAATCAAATCAGTTTGCATCTATATTTTAAAACGTTACAGCCGTTAGAATTTGTAGATCTTGAAAATGTAATTGATGAAGAAACTAGGGAAGAAGAAACAGGACAAAAAATTGAAGAAGAAGTTAGTACAGTACTAGCCAAACTATCGGCAGAGGAAAAAGGTCAGATAGAATTACACGACGATGAGTATCTAGGCATACTGTCTGAATTACACGCAGACGTTATCACAGATGAATGGGAAATGGTTGCTAAACGTGAATACGACGTTTCTAACGACAGCGATGAGGAATGGGCAACAAAACATATTACTCCTAAACAAACTACGCTACAAAAGTTTGCAAATGTGATCACATCGAAACCGAGTGGCTTTAGTTACCTTGACAAATCGTTTTATAAAATACGTTACAGGTATGCAGAAAAATATAGCAATCCAAATTCTAGAAAATTCTGTAAAGCAATGATGCGTAGAGATAAAGTATATCGATTAGAAGATATTGATCAAGCCAGTATAGCAGGTGTAAATCGAAGATTTGGTCACAAGCAAAAACCATACGATTTGTTTAAATTCAAAGGTGGAGTAAATTGTGGTCACTATTGGGAACAAGTATTGTATAGATTAAAAACTAAAACGGACGGATCACGCTATGAAGATAATGGCAACCTTAATCAGTTTGAAGAAACAGGTAGTATACCAAAAACGTATGAAGCAAAACCAAGAGGTACTGCAAGATCACAGCAAGTAGAACGAGATAGAGCAGATAGAGGACGTTATCCAAGTAAAAGTTAAAATATGGCAACAGCATTATTAATTAGCAGAACAGATCTAGTAAAGAACACGATAATTGACGGCAATGTCGATACAAATAAATTCATTCAGTTTATACGTATTGCACAGGAAATACATATCCAGAATTATTTAGGTACGTCACTACTGGAAGCAATACAGGCAAAGATCATAGCAGGTACTTTAGGCGATCCTGCAAACGCAGATTATAAAGATCTAGTAAATGATTATGTAAAGGATATGTTGATCCATTATGCAATGGTAGATTACATTCCGTTTGCTGCATACCAAATACAAAATAAAGGTGTGTTTAAGCATACTAGCGAAAATGCAGAAATACCAGAAAAAGCAGAGTTAGATTTTTTGATTGACAAGCATAGAAACTTTGCTCAATTTTTTACTCGTAGATTTTTAGATTACATACAAAATAATATGTCGAAGTTCCCAGAGTACAATAGTAACAATCAAGAAGATATGTACCCAGATACAACGGCAGATTTTACAGGTTGGGTATTATGAAACGAAAAAGTAAACCGAAAAAAAAGAATGTTGAATTATTACAGCAGTTTTTAAGAAAAATTAAATTAAAACCATATGAGTACACTCACAGGATCAAAGATTAAGGACACCTACGACGGACTATTAAAAACTCAAAATAGTGCCACACTCCCAACGTCTGGTCGAGTTATTATTGAGGACGGACTTGGTGTAGATAGTGCCTTAGAATTAGGCAGAGTAAATCAAGGTATTCAAGTATCTGGAGGGATCAATGGATCATTAAGAGGCGCAGTAACTACCAGTAATATAACTGCAATCAGTACGGATATTGACGTTGACGCATCGTTAGTAAGTTTTGATAGTGTAGTTGAAATACAAGATCAATTAAATTGTATAGTAGATTGTAATGTACAAGGAACAGCAGATTTAGGTGCATTAAAATTAGGTAGTGATCAAGTTAATGCAATTATCACTGAAAACGAAGGAATAGGTGCAAATGACAATGACAATTCTTTACCTACATCAGCAGCAGTAAAAGATTATGTAGACAATTTTACGCCTTCAAATTTCAAGAATGTAACAATGTATGGAATGGTTAATAATCTAGCTAGTCAAGCATCTGGTGGATATGACTATATGGAATGGACTTCAAACGCCACTCCAGAAAATCAAGTTCCTGCAATATTAATGGTTGAAGATCTAAAATTAGTTAAAGTTGGTTTAGTTTGGCTAGGACAATTTGGATTGAATTTAACAGGTAATGAAAAAGTTGAGTTTACACTACGCAAATGTCTAGCAGGTGCAACGTCGCAAATTAATAATTATTCTACTTTAGGATCATTGTTTGATATTGACGCTAACGATAGTGGTACGTTCCCAAATCGATTGATCACTTTAGCGACACCTATTAATGTTAATGCAGGAGATATAATTGCTTGTGTAGGTCAAGAAACAGGAACAGTAACGCCAAATAATGGAGAACTGGCAATTACATTTTTATTTGAACAGGTTTAAAATGGATCACACTACATTGAAAATATACGGAATTAATATGAGCAGTTTAGCCATAAGTTTTACTGAAATTGATATGGTTTTAAAATTATTGTTGTTAATTGTAACAATAGGGTACACTATTAACAAGTGGTATTTAATGAATAAAAATAAAAATAAAGAATGAGTTACGGAGAAATTTACAAATCGACTTGGTGGGGTACAGGAGTGCCTAATTCAATATATTGGGGATCTGTTTATTCAGATCTAGCATCAACCTTTAACACAAAAGCAGTACAATTTGACGGCGTTTCTCCTGCTGAAAGTATATTTATCTCAGATATTGGCTATCAGTTTTTAGAAGCAGAAGGTATGTTAATTATGGCTTGGGTTAAAATAGACGATGTTTTAAAAACATTTAATAACTTCGGACAGAGATGTATTATAGATTATTCGTCAAGTATAACAAGTACATCAAGTGGAAAAGGTTATTCTATTTATGTGAGAAAAACAACAACGACTTTGACGATCAATTGGTTTTACAAAAGAGTAGGTCTAACAAGATCGCAATGTAATGTAGATATTGATTTAAACCAGTTTGATTTTAGTAAACCTATGTTATTAGTAGCAAGTTTATACCCAGACAATATACAGGGTGTGCCAAGTACTCATCAAGATTTTAGAATATATCAAAGTGGTGTTAATTCAAACGATTATGTAGATGGAACATCAAATATTCAAACACAATTAGGAAGTACATTCCCTTCATCACAAAACGTATGTATAGGTAATACAAGTGATACTGGTACTGTTAGTTCAGAGTTTGCAGGTATAGTAGATGAAGTTGTAATATATAGTCAAGATGATGGTGATATAGGAGAGGACTATCGACAAATAAGTGATGACTATTTTCGAGGAGATAATGGTGATGCTCAATTAGACATTTCGCAATTGCCATTTTACAATTTAGTAAGGGGTTGGTATCGTATGGGAGATAATTTTAATGGTACTCAATTCGTAAATGCAAGTGGTGGATCTGGTGCAAATGCAACTCCAGACATCGACTTTAGTGAAAGTCAAATAGTTAATAATATAATTTAAATTATGATTAAATTTTTAAGATCAACAGCAGATTTTTTACAGAACATTAAATGTGATCTACATTTTAAGTGGAACGCAATACTAGAAAATTTAAAAATAAATTGTCAGTGCGAAAGGTCAATAAAATAATTATACATTGCACAGCTACGCCAGAAGGTCGAGATATACCACTCGAAGAAATACGCCGTTGGCATCTCAACAGGGGTTGGAGAGATATTGGGTATCATTTCTTAGTTCAGAGAAATGGAGAAGTCGAAGAAGGTAGACCAATAGAACAAACAGGTGCTCACACTAAAGGAGAAAATTTTGACAGCATCGGTATAGCATATGTAGGTGGTGTAGAAAGTGAGAAACAAAATGGCAAATGGATAGCCAAAGACACACGCACTCCAGAACAAAAAGACGCCTTAGAAGATTTGTTATGTCGACTAAAAGGATTGTACTCTAGTGCAGTGATTTATGGTCATAATAACTTCAGCACAAAAAGTTGTCCCTGTTTTGATGCGAAAACAGAATACGAATGGATAAGTAACCAATTTTAAATGAAAAAAATACTTAATTTTCTTACAGGTAACGTAATTAGTAAAATAGGCGAAGTAATCGATGAATTATTTACGTCAGATGAAGAACGTATTGAAGCAAAGAATAAAATCTTTGAAGTGATCCGTCAAAAGGAATTAGAACTCCAGAAAATGCAAACAGATATAATTATAGCTGAAGCGAAAGGTAACTGGCTACAAAGATCTTGGCGTCCGATCCTTATGTTGGCATTTGGTTTTATCGTGATCTACGTTAAATTTTTAGCACCTTTGTTTGATCTTAAAATACCAGAATTAGAAAACGAGTTTTGGAATTTACTTCAGTTAGGTATAGGTGGATATGTGATAGGCAGAACAGGAGAAAAAATGATGAAATCCTTTACTGAAAAAAAATCTTAGCAATAATTTGCTTTTTTAAAATATAATCTTATTTTTTACTATGGTATAATAGTAACTATGGTACGATAGTACTATTGTACGTAAGTACTATTATACGTATAACTATTATACTAGACGTATTTTAAGGTGATTTAAGAGTACTTTGCATATTTACATAACATAATACACTACATATGCCACGAAAAGCCAGTAGAAAAGGTCTAATTAAGAAACTAGATGCTATATTCAGCGAGTATATACGTCTAAGAACTGCAAATGCTAATGGCTTTGTAGAATGTGTGACGTGTGGAAAACAAGATCACTGGAGATCTATGGATTGTGGTCATTTTATATCACGTAAATTTATGAGTACTAGGTGGCACGAAGATAATTGTCAAGTGCAGTGCAAAAGTTGCAATGTGTTCCGTTACGGAGAACAATACAAATATAGTTTGTGGTTAGGTGCTGAAAAATCAGATCATTTGTATCGATTATCTAAGCAGACATTAAAATTGTTTGACTATGATATACAGGATATGATCGAAATATATAAAGAAAAGGTTGCAGAATTAAAAAAAGGTGTATCTTTACGTTAACTTTGTTGTGTTGATCATTCACAGCACTTGTTTTTTTTGTTTATAGGAAAGCCATTCTTAACAGGGTGGCTTTTTTTATTAACTATTTTTTCATATCTTTATAAAATATAAACTTTAAAAATATAATAAAATGAATGATTATTTAAGAGTAAGGATTGACACTCTAGAAAAAGAAGTCAGTCGACTAGAAAGCAAAGTAGATTTTCTACAAGCACAACTAGAAGTAGCAAAAGAGGCAATGTTTAACGACAGAAAATTTCAAGAATTATGATCAAAGACAAAGTTATAAAAATTAAAGAGGACGGCGAGTACAATGGACGTCCAAAGTGGAAAGTACAAACCCAGAAAAACGGCGAGTATACTTTCTTCACAAACTTTACTGCAAAAGAAGGCGAGATAATCGAGTTCACAGTAAACAACGAAAAGTACAAAACTGCAAAACTATTGAGTGTTGTATCTAACGTATATAAATACGATACTGCTCAATCAATATTACGTCAAGTTGCTTTTAAGGGTGCTATTCAGTTAGCAGAAAAAGATCTTTTAGAAGTAGACGATATTGAGCATTACACTAACCAATTCCATAAATTATTAAACGCACCAGTAAAATGAGAGATCAAAAAAACAATTTCGTAAATAGTATAAATGTAAAATCTAGTCAGTTAGATTTTGTTGTATGTCAAATGAATATTAAAGTTGCTGAATTACAGGAGTTCCTTAGAAGCAAGGAAGATTTTGCAAAAGACAATAATGGCTTTATAACCATTGACGTTCTTCGTGCAAAAAAAGATCGAAATAAGATCTACTGCAAATTTAGTGAGTGGAAGCCACAGAAACAAGTGACTTCACAAGAGCATATGCCAGACCGAGATACAGCAGATGTTCCATTCTAACGAAAGGGGGGGGTATTTTACCCCCTTTTTTTATACCTTTAAACAAAAATAAACAGATGATCATAAATACAGATAAAACGTTTAGTTATTTAACTGACGTTAGAAACGGCAAAGTCAAAGAAGGAATTAAACTTGATGTGCCAGAAATAGATCAATATCTAAGGTACAAGCCAAGTAACTTTAATGTCATATTAGGTCACGCAAATGTTGGTAAAACAACAGTGATCCTTTACTTGATGTTATGCTATACGCAGAAACATAATTTAAAGTGGCTTGTATTCAGTAGTGAAAACGAAGCACATAGTATAATAAGAAAGTTAATAGAATTTTTAGAACAAAAGCCAATTAATAAAATAGACAATGAAACATTTAAGAAACATTTTAATTACGTTGTTAACCATTTTAAGGTTGTTAGTAATGATACCCTTCATACCTATCGTACTCTTTTGGAGTTTGCTAGGTCATTTAAAAAAGATTTTAACTATCAAGGTTTATTAATAGATCCTTATAATAGTTTAACAAAAGACGATGAGATGCTGAAGAAGTTAGGGGGACACGAGTACGACTATCAAGCGACAACAGAAATGAGAATGTTTGCAAAAAAATACGGAATTAGTATATGGCTAAATACTCACGCAAATACAAACGCTTTGAGAATTAAGCACCCCATAGGACACGAGTATGTAGGACACCCTATTCCACCACTTGCGTCAGACGTTGAAGGTGGTGGCAAGTTTGTCAACAGAGCAGACGATTTTATTGTGATCCATAGATACGTTCAGCACCCAAACGAGTGGATGTTTTCACATATTCACGTAAGGAAAGTAAAGGAAGTAGAAACAGGTGGACGACCAACACCCATTGACGCACCCATACGTTTGAAATCAATAGTAAATAACGTCGGTTTTACCGTTGGCAATACTTCTATATTAAAAACCGATTTAACAAACCCTAAAAACGTACCATTTTGAGTTTAAGAACACAGCAATCAGCACAAATAAAAAGATTAGAAAAAGCAATAGGAGAATTATATGCAGTATTTCAAATTCTGGCAAAGAAAATTGAAGTACTAGAACAGGACAAAATACAAAGACAAGTAGATAATAAAACAACTGAAGAAGATGTTTAACGGCTTACATATTGAAATAGTATGGATCAAGGGTATTCTATTAGGTTTCCTATATAGCGACTTGGTAGAAGATGATCCGTACGATTACATTGTAAAGCACGAATTACTATTCTGCATTTATATTGTAGGCATAAAAATAACTTGGTGGTAAACATATTGGAGAAGTTAGCAAAGAAACATAATGACTGGTTACGAATAGTCCAGAGTTTCGGTTGCGACTTAATGTCAAGTGAAGATTTAGTCCAAGATATGTATATTAGAATACACGAGTATTCGCAGAAAAACGATAATTCAATTTTGTATAATGATCAAGAAGTAAATTATTATTTTGTGTATAAAGTGCTTAGGTCAATATGGCTTAATTCACTGAATGAAAAAAATAAGTATGTCGATAGTGATGTATTTAAACACGAAAAAACCACAAAGGAAGAAATAAACGCTAAGGAATTAGCAGATCTTATTGAACAAAAGTTAAGTGGTTTGTACTGGTATGATCGTAAGATCTTTGAACTGGTATATAAAGACGGCATTAGTATGTTACAAATAAGTAACAAAACTGGTATCGATTATTGTAGTATAAAAAGAACAATTAGAAAAGTAAAAAAACTTCTAAAATGAATAAGTATTTGACGTATCTCAATGATGAATATTTTAAAGAAATTAATTATGAGTATATCGAAAGTAAAATAAATAAAGACAAAGAAAATGAAAAAAGAACATCACGCATTTGAAAATCAAATTTTTGATCACTTCAGAAAACAAGAAGCAGAAATTAGAAAAGCAATTAAACTGCTAAAACAAAACAAGTATACAGTTTATAAAAGAACTAAAAAATAAGTTTATGGGATTAGGAGATATAGTTTTCTACTTCACTAAGTACACAGGTATTAGGTATATCTGGAAAAAAATTAATCCAAATTGTGGTTGTGATCAACGCAGAGAGGATTGGAATAACATAACATTCAATAGAAATGGAAAAAGCAGACAAGAAAAAGTGGAGTAAATTTAGATCACAAACATCTAGCCGAGTAAGTAGACAAGAAGTACGTATGATTGCCGAACTTCACGCAAAGTACTTTAATCATAAACTTAAAATACCTTGCAGTTGCAGTCCCAGACAAGTACAGGGATATATCGACGACCTAAACAAGGTTTATGAAAATTGAAAGTATACATAAACTAGAAAAGGCAGTTATACTTTTTCTGAATACATTTGACGATTGGCAGTTAGAACATACAGGATCGGAGTTTGATCCGTATGATGCTAAAGGTATCACTCCAAAAGGTAGAAAATGCGTAATCGAAATGAAGTTTCGTAAAACGTATTACGATACTAAAATGCTAGAAGTAGCCAAGTACAAACGTTTAATGTCACTCCCAGAAGATGTAGTAAAGATATATTTTGTAGCAGATCCAAAAGGAAGTTATTTTTTTTGGTTGGACGGAATAGACAAATTAAAATCTGTAAAAAAATTCTGTCCGAAAACAACGTTATGGGGATCAAAAAAACAAAAAAAGGAAGTGTACTTATTAAGTGAAGATCTTGCTAGTTACATCACTAAAGTAGATCCAGAATAAAATATATAGTTGATAACTAGTTTATATCATTTATTTTGATTAGTTTTGATATATAAACAGAAAAAATAAAATTATGCCAGAAACATTGTTAGTGCAACTTTCTCCAAAACATCATAAATTATTGGAGTTAGAAGTAAAGAGAGATTATCCATTTATGTATGAATTAATTGTTAAGTCGCTACAAGAAAACTTTTTTTATATAGATTTAACGTATTCACAAATGTCACACTTAATTCGTTTTGTAGATAATACAATAGAAATGGATCAAGTATATAAATTTTTTGAAAATGAATAAGTATATAGAAAATCAAAACGATCTTAGTTTTTATACTGACTTAAATTTGTGTTGTGAGTTAGTTAGAGATTGGCTCAAACAAAAGCCAGATAATAAAGAGTTAAACGCTATGTCAAAAGCATTGATAGGTATTACGTTTTACACTAACAAACTGCAAATGGATCGTCATAGTTATAATCAAATAATTAGTATGTATCGTCAAGACAAATGTCGTGCAGTCGAACGTGCTAGATCTTCAGAACAAAAAGTAGAAAAATTAGAGGAAAAAATTAAATTAAGTAAATATGAATTATGATAATTGGTTAGTTGAGCAAGAACACGATGCTAGAGGTTGGAATGATCCAGAACACGAGTGTATGCATTGTGGTAGTCCGATTGACAAAAAAGGATATTGTAGTATGAATTGTTTTGACGCAGATATGTTATGAAAACAGGAACAGTATACTATCCACACTTAATAAACGAACAAGCATTATATGTAGGTGGACTTCGTGACATTACTAATTCTTATATGAATGAAAAAGCACCCAAGTACAAACGAGGTAATTTGCAGGTAGACCAGTTAGGTTGTAAATGTGAATTAATTGCACAGTTCCACTTCTGGAAGAAAGGTGTAACATATAAAGCAGATCAAATGTTAGGTGGTAGAGCAATCCAAAATTATGATATTGAAACATTTGGTTATAAAATTGACGTTAAAGGTATATGGTCTTATCAAAATGAATTACGTGTAAATTATGACGCACACCATAAAGATAAAAACGTATCTCATTATATGTTTATTCAGCCAGTTTCAGACACGTTAGAAAATTGTCACGCAAATTGGTGGATCTGCAAAAAAGAAAATGTTAATGAATGGAAAGTAAAAGAGTTAAAATATAGTAAAGCATATATATTAGAATTATGAAAATACAATTACTAGACAACAAAAAATACGGTAAGAAGAAGTTACTAGAAAAAATGTATGACGATAATTTTTATTATGGAGAGTTATCGAAAACAGCACTTTCATCTTCAGCAATCAAGTTGCTATTAAGTAGTCCGAAGAAATACTACTATGTAACAAAATATGGAGAGAATTTAGACACGCAAGGAATAAGGGACGGCAGGTTGCTTCACACCTTAATTTTAGAGCCAGACAAATTTGAGCAATTTCACTTTGTAGATGTAGCCAGTAAAAACACAAAAGCATATAAAGAAGCAAAGTTAGAATACGGAACAGTATATACCAGAACTGAAAAAGAACAAGCAGAAAAATTAGCAGACGTATTACTACGTAATGATCAAGCCACTGCATTATTTAAAGACAGCAAGTTTGAAGTACCTGCAATCGATATGATCAATGGACTTCCATTCAGAGGTAAAGCAGATATATTGTCTGATAATTTAATTTGTGATCTAAAAACTACAACAGATCTTTCGGCTTTCAAATACGCAAGTTTACGCTATGGATATGATGTACAAATGTATTTGTATTGTGAGTTGTTCAATAAAATGTATTATGACTTCAAATTTCTTGTAATTGACAAAGGCAGTTGTGATGTAGGCATATTTGACTGCAGTGAAGAATTTTACCAACAAGGTAAAAACAAAGTCGAGTTTGCTGTTGAAAGATACAATGAATATTTTGCAGGTAAGGACTGGAATACAACAGAAATAGCAGAGGAATTAGACAATTACGTAATCAAAGATATATTATGAATTTAGCACAAAAAAGAATAGCTGAAAGCGTATGCAAAGTAACTGGCGTTAACGTATTTGAGAACACTCGAAAACGTGAAGTAGTTGAAGCACGTGCAATGTTGAATTACATATATAGGAGAGTTTGTGGGTTAACGTACTACGCAATCAAAAGAATATATCTAGGTCAAGGTAAGTCGATGCATCACGCAACAATATTACACTCTGTAAAAAATTATGAGATGTATGAAAAGTACAATCCGTCACTTCTAGAAATGCGTATGTTAGTTTTATCTAGTGATCGATCAACAGCAACCGATCCATTACGTAAAGAATTTATTAGGGAAAATATTAAACATATGGATAGCGAAATAGTAGAAAACGTTTATGAAATTATTTATGAAAATTATATATGAAAACAGAAATTAGAAATGTAGCACAGTTGCAAGGCAACCCACTCAATCCAAGAACAATAAAATCTTCAAGATTTAGTAAGTTAGTAAAAAGCATCAAGGACTTTCCAGAGATGCTACAAACACGTCCCATTGTTGTTGACGAAAACAATATGGTGCTAGGTGGGAATATGCGTCTAAAGGCGTGTAGACAATTAGGAATGACTGAAGTGCCAGTAATTGTAGCCAAAGGTTGGAACAATGAACAGAAGTCAGAGTTTATTATTAAAGACAATAATTCTTTTGGCGACTGGGACGTAGATCTATTAGCCAATCAGTATGAAAAGGAATTTCTCCTAAAAATGGGTATGGAAGAAAAAGAGTTAGGTTTTTTTATGGATCAGTTTGAAGAAGAATTTTATAAAGTTGACGATACAAACGCAGAACTACCTATTGTCCCAAAATTCAGTGAAGGGTACACTGCTGTTATGATCTTCTGTGATAATGAAATGGATCAAAACTGGCTAAGAAACGTACTCAAATTAAAGAAGGCACGTGACTACAAAACAGAACGAATTAAGGAAACCAGTGTTATAACAGTTAAAGAATTTCAGAAGTTATGGAAAGACAGATAGTAAGGATAGTAACACCAAGTAAAGGTCGTGCAAATAATGTGATCACTAAAAAACTTATCGATGACTTAATTTTAGTAGTACCGAAAAAAGAGGTAGAGGAATACGAAAAATACAATCCAGAGTGTACAGTTATTGCAGAGCCAGATCACGTTAGAGGTATAACAGCAAGTAGGCAATTTATATTAGAAGAATTTGAAAACGTATTTATGATCGACGATGACATTACAAGTGTTCGTATGAATTGGATTGAGGAAGGAGAAGAATACTTAGTTACCGATCCAGATGAGGTACGTGACATTATCCAAAGGGCAGCCGATATGGCACAAGATCTAAAAGCAAAGATGTTTGGCTTTGTAAATTTAAGACAGCCACTACATTATATCAGCCACACCCCTTTTGGTTTCACAGGATATCTCAATGCTTCATATACTGGCTACCTTAAAGGGCATAATCTAGCATATGACGTTAGTTATTCTGAAGGAGAAGATCATTATATGTCTTGTTTGAATGTATACAAAAATCGTTATATGTATATTGATCAAAGATACTCGTTTATATCAATAGGCAATTTTTCAGCAGAAGGTGGTTGTAATTTAGACAGGACAAAAGAAGATATGCTGTTGACTACATTGAAGTTGCGTAAAACTTTTGGAAACGCAATCACTATTAAAAAACCCACAAGTGGCAAAGGTAAAATTCGTGAAGGAGAACGTACTTGTAAATTCCCATTTTGATGAAAACATTAATAGCAGTACCTTCATATAATAGACCATACGATATAGAAAAAACTACGTTGCATTGGCTAAAAAAACTTCCAGATGATATAGAGTGGAAAATCTTTGTACGTGAAGAACAGGAGATGTATTACAGTCAAGTAACAAAGAACACCATACCTATTGTAGCCAGTTCATATAGAGAAACAGTCCAGTCAATAATAGATTACGCAAATAGTAATAATTATGATCTAGTATACAGGGTAGATGACGATATGTCTTTTAAAACAAAGAAACATAGCAAGAAGATCGACGCACACAAGGCATTTTTAAGTATATATAACGACGTTAAAGATGCTTTTGAAGAAAACCCCCACTTAGGTGCAGTAAGTGTGTCAAAACCTATGCCATTCCTTTACTGGAAGAACGATCATAAGTTTTCAAAAAACAAAATAATATACGGCAATCACATATTCCGTCCAAAGATCCATTCAATGCCAGAAAAGGTCGAGTTATTAGACGATATAGTGTTAACTTTAAATTGCGTAAATCAAGGATATGTATGTTGGCGATATATGGGTGGTTATGAAAATGCAGTTGCTCATAAAAATGCAGGTGGACTTCAAAGTGTAGACAGGGACGATATTACTAGAAAAACAATAGTTGAACTTCAGAAATTGTTTCCAGATAATAACGTCCAGTTTGGAACATATAAGGATAGTAATAAAATAGATGTTGATGTTAAACAATTAAAATTAAAATGGAGAGAATTTATTTAGGCAAAGATCAAATTGAGCAAACACTAGAAATAATAAGATTTCAAAATCATATTGAACGTTACCAGTTAGTTAAAAGATACCTATATGGAACAGTCCTAGACGTTGCTTGTGGAGTTGGATATGGAACGTACTTAATGTCTAACGTCCCAGATGTAGATCTTGTTATTGGTGCAGATGTAGATCCAGAAACAGTTAAAGAAGCAAGTAAGAATTTCAAAGTACCCAAAACATCTTTTTTAGTAGAGAGTTTAGAAAAAATAAATTTGATGAATAAAATTGATTGTGTAGTCAGTTTAGAAACGATTGAACATTTAAAAGATCTAAACGTATATAAGGAATTTATACACAGGCACTATCCAGAGTTAATAGTATTGAGTTATCCAAACAAAAAATCTACGCACTTCAATAAGTTTCATTTTCAAGATCTAAATAAGCAAGATATAATAAACCTTTTGCCAGAGTATCATATTGTAAAATCTGAAAAACAACAATACGATGTAAGTATTTTAGTGCTAGTTAAAAACCCCCCAAAGATGCCTAGTCATATATTTAGTAATTTTGACTAATTGTACAAATTTGTAAAATTGATATATTTTTATTAAGTTTGTATATATAAACACAAAAAAACAATTATATGTCTTATCAAATTTTAACACGCAAAAATTATGACTTCTTTGAGTGCAGTAGTGCATTCCAAAAATCAATTCGTCGAGGTGAAGAAGCAGATGCTTTATTTTTCGGCACAGAACTAGCAGGTAGTGGCTATGCTCAATATCTGTGGAAACGTATGCTTATTATTGCTTCAGAAGATATTGGTCTTGCCGATAACAATGTAGCTGTACAAGTACAAGCGTTATATCAAAACTGGTTGATCATATCAGCCAAAAATCACGAAGAAGGTATCATTCCAATTGTACACGCAATCTTACTTATGTCACGATCCAAAAAATCACGTATCGTCGACAATGCAAAAATGGTTGCCTGTAAATCTTCGTATCGTCCAGATATTCCAGATTATGCACTTGACACGCATACAAGACGTGGAAAGAAAATGGGCAGGTCGTTACAATTTTTTCTTGACGAAGGTAGCAAACTAAACAATGTATCTGACGTTGACGATCCGTATGCCGACTTCTTTACTCAATACATACAAGATTACGCAAACAAGAAAGTGCCTATCACTGGTTATGATCCAGACAATGTGTATCACAAAAACACAAAAGATATGGGCAAGTACAAGGCAGAAAATTCTAATTTATTCAGTCAGTAATTATGGGTATGTCAAAAAAAATGTTCACTGAAATGAGAGAGCAAGAAATGGAACAAGATCCAGAAAAAAGAAAACAAATTCCGTTGTATAGTGGTTTGTTGAAATACTTTCCAGATGCACTTTGTGAAGTAGCAAAGGTTAGTTATGCAGGAAGCAAACAACATCACGCAAACGAGCCGTTACATTGGGACAGGAATAAAAGTAAAGACGATCTCGATGCATTAATGCGACACTTGTTAGATGCAGGTAAGTTTGACAATGACGGCACAAGACATTCAGCGAAAGTCGCTTGGAGAAGTTTAGCAAATCTACAAAAAGAAATAGATGAAAAGTAAAGAAAAATTTTTAGATAACTTTAAGTTGTCTTTAGGTAATATCAGCATCAGTTGTGAAGCGTCTGGCATATCACGTCAGACGTATTACAATTGGTTGAAGCAAGATGCAGAGTTTCAACAAACGTGCAAGGATATTGAAGAACGTAATTTGGATCTAGCAGAAATGAAATTGTTAAATGCAATACGTGAAGGAAAGACAGCAGAGTTATTATTCTACTTAAAAACCAAAGGTAAAAAAAGAGGTTATGTAGAACGACAAGAAATAACAGGTGCAGACGGACAGCAATTATTTGAAGTAAGAATTATAGATACAGCAGATCAACTTGAAAGTATTACACACGAACAAAGTGTTCCGTCACTTACAGACGGACAGGAATAAGATTATAGTCGAGCAAGGTGGAACACGATCTGGAAAGACGTATAATATTTTGTTGTGGATCATATTTGCCTATTGTCAAAAAAATCAAGGTAAAATGATTACAATCGTTCGTAAATCATTCCCTGCTGTTAGAGGTACAGTGATGCGAGATTTCTTTCAGATCCTACGTGATCATAATATGTACACTGAAGATGTACACGCAAAGACCAGTAGTGAATATAAGATCGGCACAAACACTGTTGAATTTATATCACTTGATCAGCCACAAAAAATACGAGGTAGGAAGCGAGATCTACTATTTGTTAATGAAGCAAATGAATTAAACTTCGAGGACTGGCAACAGTTGATTTTTAGAACAGGAGAACAGATCATAGTCGACTACAATCCTTCTGACGAGTTTCACTGGATCTATGACAAAGTACTGACTAGGGACGACTGCTCGTTTTATAAAACTACGTATAAAGACAATCCGTTCTTGCCACAACCAATAGTTGAAGAAATAGAACGTCTTAGAGATACTGACGAAAATTACTGGCGTATATATGGTCTAGGAGAACGAGGTCAAAGTAGAAGTTTAGTGTTTTCATTCAGCACAGTTCCAAACATTCCAGAAACAGCGAAGTTGATCAGCTATGGTTTAGATTTTGGTTTCAGTAATGATCCAACAGCTATGGTAGCAACGTATATGCAAGATCAAAACATCTATGTTAATGAATTAATATACCGTACTGGTATGACTAATCAAGATATAGCACACGAGTTCGATAGGTTGAAACTTGATCGACGTGATGAGGTGTACGCAGATAGTGCCGAGCCAAAAAGTATTCAAGAAATACATAGAATGGGTTGGAATGTAAAGCCGACTAGCAAAGGTGCAATTAATCAAGGGATCGATATGTTACGTAGATACAAACTTCATATAACAGAAAGTAGTAGTAATGTGATCAAGGAGATGCGTAACTACAAATATATTGAAGATAAAAACGGAGATCTAACCAACAAGCCAATAGACAAATTCAATCACGCCTGTGACGCCCTGCGTTACTCTGTTATAAACAAATTGAGCAGACCTAACTATGGTAAGTACGCTATTCGTTAAATATGTTAAAATTTTACAACTTTGTAAAACATATTAAAAAAATAGTTAAGTTTGATATATAAACATAAAAAACCAAAAAAATGATAAATTCAAATTTAGTTAATCTTTACAAACGACATCTTCAATTTGTTTGTGGATATGATACAGAAGATCTTGACAATCTGTCTGATGAGGAAATAAAAAAACTATTCTTAAAACATTCTTAATGACAAAAGATATTTTCAAGGTATTCGGTTATCACAAAGATTACTGGGTAAACAGCAAATTTGTCGGATCAATTCGACTAGAAACTCCAGATCGAGATCTTTTGGGGTATGGTGGCAGAATTTCACACCAATTAGAAACTTCAGTAAAACTTGACAATGGCAAGATCCTACCTGCAGGGGTGCAAGTAACACACGAATGTATACCCTTGTGTGGCAAAATTAACGGCAGTACACTAAAGGAACGCATAGATGTATTGCAAGATTTTTATAATCGTGTTCCATATAAACGCTAAAAACAGAAAAAATGAGTGAATACAAGCAAATTAAAGACCTTTGGGAATTTACTAGAGATAATCTAGATGTAGAGCCAGACAAAGGCGACATACGTGATCTAATTGATCTTATGTCTGAAGAAAATGACATTTACTGGGAATGTGACGGACAAGAATATCGTATTATCCATATGGACGAAATTGACGATATTGCAGAGGAAGAAATTAAGGAAATTGTACAGGACTGTTATTTAAACGGCACTGACTTAGACAAGCATTGGTGGATTGCTATTGACTGGCAACAAACAGCAGAAAACTGCATATCAGCAGACGGCTACGGACATCACTTCTCTACATATGACGGCAGTGAGGAAGAATGGGATAACTGGTATTTTTTTAGAACAAATTAGTTTACACATTTGTAAAATTAAAATATTATGCCTAAGTTTAGGGTATAAACATTAAAAATAAGATTATGCAATTTGAAAAGTACAAGCAAAATTTAAGATTAGACGGTGACAAAGTTTACAGCTATAATACTCACGTAGCTACAATCAAACCCCACGAAATACATCAGTTAGGGTACTGGTCACAAACGACGCAGAAACATATCAATTACGTCGCAAAAGAATTAAATCGAAAACTGATCAAGTAATGAAAAAAGCACGAACACAGTTAGACGATTTAAAAGACGAGTTAAAGGAAGTACAACGAACTATTGCATACTGCAATTACAAAAAAGCAGTAGGTACTCCTTTATATAAATTTTTAGTTAACAAAGAACACGAAATTGTTAGCACTATAAATAACATACGATGAAACAAGAAACGCAGTATCAATTAGACCATAAAAAAGTGATGAAGGTTAATGACGGCTTTATGACTAGAGCCACGTGGAATTTACTTGTAAGCATCAGAGATGTAAAACTATGGAAGGCAGGACTTCGACCACATAGGGGTTGGAAAATATCTCAAGTTAAACAATACTTCGGACTAAAAGGTAATACAGATAAAGTAATACAAGGTCTTGAAGATCTTAAAGCAGAATACGAATTAATCCAAAAAAATCTAGAGTTATGATATATACACATAAAATACTGCCAAGTGGTGTACACGTAGTGATCCTTCACGATAAAACAGTACACGTTTTCACTCCAGAAGAATGGCAAACCCAACAGCACAAATATTGGTGGAAAGAAATAGTTAGCAAGTACTTTTCGTAAGGAAGAAACTTGACAAAGTTGACACGTATAAAAAAAGAAACAAGTAATGAAAGAAACATTTATATTAAAAACAATATCGTTGCACTCAACAGCAAGTGTAGTACATATCGAAAGTATAGGATATGATCAAGATGACAATGCTTATATAGAATGGGACGCACGTAGTTTATTAGAAGATTTACCTTCGTTATATAGAATGGCACAACAGGCGATAAAACAAGGCGAAGAATACGAACTAAAGAAGTACGTAGATTTCAAGAAGCAATTAGCAAACGACTGGAAAGGAAAGAGAGGAAAGAAGAAATAGATCATTTGTTTGTTAAGAAAGGGGTAGCAGAAATGTTGCCCTTTTTTTTTGGTCTTAATAATTGTCGTAAATATTTTGTTATATGTATATACAAGCGATTTAAGATGCGAATAGAAATAAACATACCTAGTACCCTATCGGAAATAACTTTACAGCAATACAAACGTTATTTGAAGATTATCGAAAACAACTCTGAAGGAGAGAACGCTGAAAGGTTTATCCAGTTGAAGATGCTAGAGATCTTTTGTAATGTTCCGTACAGCACAGGTATGCAATTACGTATTAAAGATGTTAATAGAGCCACTGATCACTTAGCAAATTTGTTAAATGGCAAACAAGATCTGGTGCAGGAATTTGTGATAGGAGATACAACGTTTGGCTTTATACCTAAGTTAGACGATATGACTTTCGGAGAGTATATTGATCTTGATAACTCGCTTAATGACTGGGATAATATGCATAAGGCAATGGCTGTATTGTATCGTCCGATTACAAAGCGAATAGGCAAGTTTTACAACGTCGAAGCATATAAGGGGGATAATTATCACGAAGCAATGGACTTAACGCCGTTAAACGCAGTATTTGGATCAATAGTTTTTTTTTATCATTTAGGGAACGACTTGTCACAACTTATGACGAATTGTTTACAGGAGGATCAGCAGATGTCACAGGAATTACAGCAGGGTTTGCAAAAAAGTGGGGTTGGTATCAATCAGTTTATGCACTCGCTAAAGGAGATATTGGAAGATTTGAAGATATCACAAGTATGAGTATGCACACCTGTCTTTTAGCACTATGCTTCGAAAAAGAAAAGTCAGAAGTAGAAAGTAGAAACATAAAATCAAAATTCAAAAAATGACAAACGGAAGTAGAGCATTTTATACAGCAACAGACAAAATAAGAAACTTCTTAAAGGGAGTAGACAGCGTAAACACTGTTACCTATGGAGATATAAGAGATGTTGACTTAGCAAAGCAATCAATTTTTCCATTAGCACACGTAATGGTAGATAATGTTCAGCTACAATCTGGAACAATGACTTTTACGATCACAGTACTAGCTATGGATATAGTACACGTGAATAAAGATCCAAAAGTACAAGGAACTAAAACACCAGAAGGTAGTATAATAGAAGATATTGTTGGAGTTGATAATACGTTTATGGGTGTTGACAATGAACAGGACGTATTGAACACTATGTTAGCAGTAGTTAATCTACTTAATCAATCCTTGATGCGTAACAGTTTAAGAAACGATCATTTTGAGTTAACAGGTCAAGGAACTTGTGAGCCGTTTACTGATCGATTTGAAAATAAGTTAGCAGGGTGGGCATATACCTTCTCGGCATTTGTAAAAAACGATATAGACATTTGTGAAAATATATAATGGACTTACTAAACACTGAAGAAGCACTACGTCAATACGTAAACATTATAATACAGGAAGCCAAAGGTAATCTAGCCAAGCAAGGCAAAAATGCTTCTGGTAGTTTGAGTGATAGTATCAAGCCATTGCCAGTAGAATACAAAGAAGGTGGACTGGAAGCAGGTATAACAATGAATAGTTATGGAGAGTTTATTGACAAAGGAGTAAGTGGGATCAAGAAAAAATACAATACGCCATACTCGTATAAAAAAAAGATGCCACCCCCTAGATCACTTGACAAATGGGTAGTGCGTAGAAACATAGCACCACGTGATGACAAGGGTAGATTTCTGCCACGTAAATCAGTTTTGTTTTTAATAGCTAGAGGTATATTCCGTAATGGTCTGAAACCCAGTTTGTTCCTAACAAAACCATTCGAAAAAATGAGGAAGGAGTTACCAGTAAAATTAATAACAGCATTTAGGGAAGATGCTAAAGTAGAACTAAAAACAGTATTTGATCAATGAGTACAATAATTAATTCAAGAAGTCCGTATTATATAAAGTATGATAATTCGAATGATACAGGAAACAATGCTTCAGATCTTTACAATGTAGAACTAAGTATTTACATATACAACGGAGAAAAAATAGTGGATCGACCTGCAAGTCCCCAGTATACAATTAATAAAATAGCATTAACAGGTACGCTATATATAACAATAGAGATTAGCGAATTAATACGTGATTATTTAAAAACAGAATATTATAATCAAGCCGTTGATGCCGTCTGGGTTGAAGTTATTGGTGACACGTTTGACAATACAGGAGATCAAAAGAAAGCATACAATGATATCTACTTAGGTTTAGACGGTTGGGGTTATTTTGAGGAAGGTATCAATCCTAGATCAAGTATTGATCCTACACAGCCAAGTTTTACGCCTATTGTATTACAAGATAATATGACCGTATACTTTGTTAAAGGTAGAGATATAAGAATACCATTGTTTAGTGAAACCGAGCCAACAATAACAACAAACGTAACAAGTGAGTTATGGAATTTAGTAGATAACTTTTGGGAAGTAGAGGACACTTTTTGGAATGGATCATCGACAACGCAAAACATCGTAGATAGCGACTTTAGTTATGATAAAATTCAGTATCTGAACTTAACAACAAACAACGCAGCCACAGGCGACACGATACGAATTGAAAGTACTATTGGCACACTACAAAGTTTTACAATTACTCTGGTAGAAATATGTGAGCCACGTTTTGATCAGTATAGGTCTGTATTCTACAATAAATATGGTGCGTTACAAACGTTCTGGGTTAATAAAAAATCAGTAGAAAGTACTAAAGTTAAAAGTGAGGAATTTCACACAAACTTAGTTGACTTAGATACCGTTACATATAGTACTACAAGACACAATAAAAAACGTTTTCAAGTAGAAGCGAATAAATCTATATCTACAAACACTGCGTTGCTAGATGACAGTCAAAATAAGCCATTAGAACAAATGTTGGCATCAGAACAAATATGGTTAGAAAAAACACAAAACGCATCGGAAGTATATCCAGTAATCATACGGACAACAAACTTGACGCATAAAACAGGAGTGAATGATAAAATGATACAGTACTCAATAGATTTCGACTTTGCAAACAATATGATCAATGACGTACGATAATGAGGGAGTTACAATTATATATAGAAAGCGAACGAATAGAGTTGTTTAAAGATGAGGCAATTTCAATTACACAGTCAATCCAAAATGTAAAAGATATTGACAGGGTGTTTACTGCATTTAGTAAGTCGTTTACCATACCTGCAAGTAAAACAAACAATCAAATTTTTAAGCATTATTATAATTATTCAATAGTAAATGGTTTTGACGGAAGAAAAAAAGTATCGTCAACAATAGACATTAATAGTTTGCCATTCCAGAAAGGTAAAATAAAACTGGAAGGTGTAGATATGAAAAACAATAAGCCATACGCTTATAGAATAACATTCTTCGGAGATATTGTAGAATTAAAAGATTTAATCGGAGAGGACAAACTGTCTGACTTACCATTAAGCACGTATGATGAAAATTATTCTTCTTCAAATATAAAAGCCAAGTTAAAAGCAAACCCTTCAAGTAATGATGTTATAGTTCCTTTGATTACGCATACAAAAAGATTGTATTACGATAGTGGAGACAATCAAGCGAATACAGGAAACTTATATAACCAACCTACAATTAAAAGTGGCGTTGCTTTTAGCGAATTAAAATTTGCATTGCGTCTAAATAAAATTATTGAGGCAATAGAACAAAGGTACGATCTTACGTTCTCAAGTGATTTCTTTAAGAACTCGTCTAATCCAGATTTTAATAATTTATTTATGTGGTTGCATAGAAAACGTGGATCTTCAACTTCAGAAGGTATTGCAGACGAGGTAACCATATCTCCAGATTTCTTTTTAAACGAGGACGACACAGGAAATATGACTTGTGTAGGTAATCAAATTATATTAGCACTACCTTATGTTGATAAACTAAACAGACCTGCAGGAACTAGTAGGTGGGACGACTTTGATTTAGATATCAATGTAGATGCTGCCGATCAGTCAAAAAATTATACTTTACGTGTTCTTAGAAATGGGACGTCTATTTTTTCTACTGGTGTAACTTCTGGTAATGCTAATTATAACTGGAACGCTGTTTTCAGTGGTATTGAAACAGACAATGATATAATACCTGCAGGTACGTATACTATTGAAATAATTACATCTCAAGATATTACGTTTACCAAAATTGATTTTGATGTTATTATAGACGATGACGATGACGATTTAGATCAAGCAAGAGCATTGAATATTAATACGGCTAATTTTATATTTAACGTGCAACAGCAAATTCCAAATATTGGTGTCTTAAAATTCTTGACAGGTTTGTTTAATACTTTCAATCTGACTGCCTTTTTTGAAGACGATGTATTGGTAGTCAAATCACTAGACGACTTTTACTCCAATCCAACAGTATACGATATAACAGAATTTGTAGATGTAAATACAAGCAAAGTAGATGTAGCGTTACCTTACAGGGAAATATCTTTTAAGTTTAATGATACTAAAAGTTTCTTTGCATCAATACATAATCAGTTATTTAATACGGAATGGGGAGAATTAGAATATAGGGGTGGTGCTAATGTTAATGATGTTTTAGCAGGTCGTAGATATAAAGTAGAAAATGTTTTTGGTAAAATGAAATATGAAAGGTTAGTTGACAATGACGACAATTTACAAACAGGAGTTATGTGGGGTTGGTGTGTAGATGACAAACAAGGTCCAATTTTAATTTCTCCTTTAATCTTTTACCCAGTTTATTTTACGCCCTTTAAATCTGGATCAAACATTTCTTTGAATTATGTATCGGTAGTTGATGACGACGGAACGTATGATACAGTAGAAACACTTACTGGCGCTATAAATTATCCTAGTAATTCTCTTAGTATAAATTCGTCTACGTCAACAGTAAACATCAATTACAATAACGAGTTAAATGAATTTACAGGGACTAACGATTTTACGGACACGTTGTTTCAAAAAAGATACAGAACTTATATTGAAGGGGTATTCGATCCTAAAGCAAGGTTGACAAAATTGAGTGCATACCTGCCTTTGAACATTTTAACAAATTTACGTTTAAGCGATTTAATTATTATAGGATCAAATTCGTACAGAATTAATAGTTTGACTACAAATTTATTAAATGGTAAAACAGATTTTGAATTAATTAACTATCAACAGCCAGAAGCATAATGTTACAGAATATATTAGATTTATTAGGCGTAGAATTCAATACAAGCACATCTAACGTAGATATTGCAAAGGGTAAATACAAAATACCAGAAACAAACAAAGAGTTATTAAACGCACTAAAAACAATTAAAAAAGAATGGAAAAGTTTACGTTCGAAATAGAAGCCAAACTAGACAAAGCCACTAAAGGTGTGGAAAATCTTACGTCTAGTGTAGAAGAACTGAAGAAGGCACAGGAAGAACAAGTTAAAGGTTTGGAACAGCAAGTAAAGGACTTGCAAAAAACAAACAGTAAAACTACTAAAGCAGTAAAGGGACTTGCTAAAGGTTTCAAAGGTGTTGGTCTTGCAATGAAGGCAGCAGGTATTGGTATAGTACTAGCACTTGTAAACAAACTAGGCGAAGCATTAATGAAAAATCAAGCAGTAGCCGATCTTGTAGAAACTGCATTTACGGCAATAGGTATGGTTTTCAAACAAGTTAGTGATCGATTAATTGAAACGTTTAATGCTGTAAGTGAAGCGACAGGTGGTTTTGATGCTTTAAAGAAAGTACTAGGTGGTGCATTAACAATAGCAATCAATGTTATAGTTGGCTCGATACAGGGAATTGTGCTTGGTGTTCAAAAGGCACAGTTGGCTTGGGAGAATAGTTTTTTGGGTGGCAAAGATCCAGATAAAATAAAAAAGTTACAAGCAGACATTCAAGCAACACAAGATAAGTTAGCAGAAACAGGCGAAAGAATAAAAACAGCAGGTAAGGATATAGCAGACAATTTTCTTGAAGCAGTTACAGAGGTAGGTACACTTGCAGTAGCAGTTGCCGAAACCACAGCAGACGCTATAAACGAAATCGACGTTGAAGCAGTTGCATCTAGTGCCAAACGTGTAGTTGAAAATAAAAAGAACTATGCACTTATGGAAGCACAGTCCAGACGTTTAATTGAACAATTTGATCTAGAAGCAGAACAGCAAAGACAAATACGTGACGATGTTTCACTAAGTATAGCAGATCGAATTAAGGCAAATGAAGAATTAGGTAAGGTACTGCAAAGACAATCAGATGAAGAAAAAGAAGCGATCAATACACGTATAGCAGCGTTACAAGAACAGGTTAGATTAGAAGGGGAAAGCCACGAACTTACAACGCAATTGTATGACTTAAATACAGAGTTACTTGCCATCGATGCAAAAGTTGCAGGTTTTAAATCTGAACAGCTAACAAACGAAGTAGGACTAAAACAAGAACTTGTCGATATGGATAAGTCAAGAGTTGAAGGGACTAACGCCTTAGCAATAGCAGAAGCCAATTTCTTCGCAGACAGCCAAACAAACGAACTAGACAAAGTACGAGCAAAACGTGAAGCGTTTGAACTGGAAAAAGAAATAGAGTTAGAACGATTGCAGTTTAATGTTGATAATACAAAAGAAGGCACACAGGCACGTGCAGATGCTGAAGCAGAACTATTAGCAAAGCAACAAGAATTTTCTCACACAAAAATGACTTTGGATAAGTTAGAAGCAGAAACGAAAAAGGCAATGGTGCAGCAAGGACTAGATGCCGTAATAAATGCAGTTGGTGCAGAAAGTAAAATTGGTAAAGCGTTATTTGTAGCAAAACAGGCATTGGCACTGAAGGAATTAATTATGAACGCTAAATCTACTTTAGGTAAAGCAACAATGAATGCAGCAGAAAGTGGAACTGATCTTGCCAAAGGTGCAGGTAAGGCAGCGTCATCAGCACCCCCACCGTTTAACTTAATTCCGATAGCAATGTTTGCAGCACAGGCAATAGGGATTGTATCAAGTATTAAACAAGCAATGTCAAAAACAAAATCAGCAGTAGCATCAGCAGGAGTATCTTCTGGTGGAACTGGTGGAGTAACAGCACCTTCAACAGGTAGTGGTGGATCAATGCCACCTGCTTTTAACATAGTAGGTGCGTCAAGTGATAATCAATTAGCTGAAGCGATAGGTGGTCAATCTCAACAGCCAATAAGATCTTATGTAGTTTCTGGCGACGTTACATCAGCACAAAGTTTAGACAGAAATATTATTGAAGAAGCATCAATTTAAACAATTGTAAAAAATTAAATGTTATATAGATATGAAGATAATTGAGTTAATACTTTCGGACGAGGAATTTGAGAGTGGTGTTGAAGCAATCAGCATTGTAGAACAACCTGCAATAGAAGAAGATTTTGTAGCACTAAAAAATCAAGAATATAAGTTTGCAGAAGCAGACAAAGAAAAACAAATATTAGTAGGTCCATTGTTAATTCCAAATAAACCTATTTTTAGGCAGGAAGGAAACGATGAGGGATATTATATATACTTTAGTAGAGATACTGTCTTAAAAGCGTCCCAAATGTTCTTAAAGAAAGGCAATCAGTCAAAGTCAACACTAGAACACGAGCAGAAGTTGAAAGGATTGACATTAGTTGAAAGTTGGATAGTTGAAGATCCAGAAATGGATAAAACAAAACTATACGGAATGACACTACCTAAAGGATCTTGGGCAGGAACAGTGAAAGTCGATAACGACGAAGTTTGGAATGAATACGTTAAAACTGGTAAGGTCAAAGGGTTTAGCATAGAAGGTTACTTCGCAGACAAAGCCGAAAGACCAAAGGAAGCAATATCCGAAGAATTATCAGCAGAAGATAAAGCAGACGATATTTTGGATCACTTGCACGAAATGATATTGACGTTTCAAGAAACAGGCAACGTAGAACTAGAAAGTTATAGTGCCTATCCGTCTGGAGTAAAAAACAATGCAAAACGTGCGTTGGACTGGGCAG